>ENA-OQJH01000133-OQJH01000133.1-human-gut-metagenome-genome-assembly--contig:-NODE-133-length-43029-cov-2.998695_pt1 | contig 43029 bp, 51 predicted proteins | sample MGYA00242597_ERZ504763 | MGnify/ENA primary metagenome ERZ504763 (study PRJEB26092, sample SAMD00036359) | human gut metagenome | host: Homo sapiens | study: EMG produced TPA metagenomics assembly of... | reverse complement strand
ATCCGTTCTATGGCTGGAAGGAGCAATAATATAATTCTGCTTACAACCGAGCGATACAAGAATATCCGATGGATGATACAAGGATATGGGGCCGGTGCCAGTGTGACTGCGCCGGAGTATTTGCCGATATCATGAGCATCGCTAATATTTAGGCTTATGAAACATATTATTATTTTAGGTGATGGTATGGCCGACTGGCTGCTGAATCACTAGGAAACAAAACATTGCTGCAATACTCCAGTACACCCTATATGGATAAATTGGCTGCTATGGGACGTACCGGGAGATTGATTACAGTCGCTCCCGGATTTCATCCGGGTAGTGAAGTGGCGAATATGTCTGTTATGGGCTATAATTTACCGAAAGTGTACGAAGGTCGTGGGCCGTTGGAAGCAGCAAGCATCGGGGTGGAGTTGCAACCGGGCGATATGGCTATGCGTTGTAATATTATCTGCATCGAAGATGAGAAGATAAAAAATCACTCCGCCGGACATATCACTACCGAAGAAGCTGATGTGCTGGTTAAATATTTGGAAGAAAAATTGGGTTCTGACCGGATTCATTTCTATACCGGTGTACAATATCGCCATTTGTTGGTGATAAAAGGGGGAAATAAACAATTGGACTGCACCCCACCCCATGATGTACCTTTGCAGCCTTTCCGTCCGCTCATGGTGAAGGCGGAAGTACCGGAGGCGCAGGAAACGGCCGGATTGATTAATAATCTTATCCTGGCTTCTCAGAAATTATTGGCAGATCATCCGATTAATCAAAAACGTATAGCCGAAGGCAAAGATCCTGCTAATAGTATCTGCCTTGGAGTCCGGGCTATCGTCCGCAGATGGAACCTCTTTTCGAGAAGTATCCGGCCATACAGAAAGGATCTGTTATTTCAGCGGTGGACTTAATCAATGGTATAGGACATTATGCAGGATTACGCCGTATTGCTGTAGAGGGGCTACCGGTTTATATAATACGAATTATGAGAATAAGGTTGCTGCGGCATTGGAAGCATTGAAGACGGACGACTTTGTGTATCTGCATATTGAGGCCAGTGATGAGGCCGGTCACGAAGGAGATTTTAAGTTGAAGCAGTTTACTATTGAAAATCTGGATAAACGTGCTGTAGGACCTATTTATGAAGCAGTGAAGGATTGGGATGAGCCTGTGGCTATCGCCGTGCTTCCGGATCATCCTACGCCTTGCGAACTCCGTACCCATACGGCCGAACCTGTGCCTTTCCTTATCTATTATCCCGGTATAGAACCGGACTGTGTGCAGACCTTTGATGAAGTGGCATGTGTGGAAGGCAGTTATGGAATATTGAAAGAAGATGAGTTTATGAATGAATTTATGAAAAAATAATGTGGCAGTTTGCTAATTTGCCCCAATGGCAATCCTCCATGTAAAGCCCTTGGCACATTAGCACATTAACACATTGAAAAATTGTTTACTATGAAATATTACAGTACGAATCACCAGGCTCCCGATGCTTCTTTGGAAGAAGCTGTAGTGAAGGGACTGGCTTCTGACAAAGGTTTGTATATGCCCGAGGCCATCAAGCCATTGCCGCAAGAGTTTTATGATCAGATTGAGAATCTGTCGTTTCAGGAAATTGCTTATCGCGTGGCCGATGCTTTCTTCGGTGAGGATGTTCCTGCTGAAACACTGAAGCAGATAGTTTATGATACATTGAGTTTTGATGTTCCTGCCGTAAAGGTAAAAGATAATATTTACTCTTTGGAACTGTTTCATGGTCCCACATTGGCATTTAAAGATGTAGGTGGACGTTTTATGGCCCGTTTGTTGGGCTACTTCATTAAAAAAGAAGGGCAAAAGCAGGTGAATGTACTGGTTGCGACTTCGGGGGATACCGGTAGTGCTGTAGCCAATGGCTTCCTCGGAGTGGAAGGTATTCATGTGTATGTGCTTTATCCGAAAGGAAAAGTCAGTGAAATTCAGGAAAAGCAGTTCACGACTCTGGGTCAGAATATTACAGCGCTAGAAGTGGACGGTACTTTTGATGACTGCCAGGCATTGGTTAAGAATGCGTTTATGGATGCTGACTTGAATGCACACATGAAGTTGACTTCTGCCAACTCCATCAATGTGGCTCGTTTCCTGCCACAGGCATTTTATTACTTCTATGCCTACGCGCAGTTAAAGAAAGAAGGAAAAGCGGATCATCTGGTAGTATGCGTACCTAGCGGAAACTTTGGTAATATCACCGCCGGACTATTTGGTAAACGCATGGGCTTGCCTGTCAAGCGTTTTATTGCAGCCAATAACCGGAATGATATTTTCTACCAATACTTGCAGACCGGAAAATACAACCCTCGTCCTTCCATTGCTACTATTGCCAATGCAATGGATGTGGGAGATCCAAGTAATTTTGCCCGTGTACTGTCATTGTATGATAACAGTCATGCTGCCATAACAGCGGATATCTCTGGTGCGACTTATACGGATGAACAGATTCGTGAAACGGTGGGTGAGGTATATCGGGAAACCGGTTACTTGCTCGATCCGCATGGAGCCTGCGGTTATCGTGCTTTATCCGAAGGATTGTTCCCCTGCGAGACGGGTATTTTTCTGGAAACGGCACATCCGGCTAAATTCCTGGAAACTGTGGAAGGTATCATTGGCGACAAAGTGGAGATTCCCACCAAACTGCAAGAGTTTATGAAAGGAACTAAACAAAGTATTCCGATGGAAAAAGACTTTGAAAGTTTCAAAGGCTATTTGATGAGAGAATAGCTTTTAGAAATTCTGATAAGAGAGGGGATCAAAAGTCCAAAGTAACTATCCAATGGTTCACCGTGGTGGCGGATTGAATAGTTACTTTGGGTTCATTTACATGAAGAACAAAAAAGTTCCGTCACAGCAACATGCTCATTACTAACCACTTTCTGTGTGAAGGTTTCTCAAATCCCCCTCAATCGGTGGTATGCTTCCGGCTATCGAATCCTGTTACGTATGTAACAAGAGCCTATTCCTATCATATTTTCACTCCGTTCCATTTGATATTTCACCCGGGTGAAGCAACTGTTTCACCTAGGCGGAAACGGCTGTTCACCTAAGTGAAATCGCCTCTTCACTCGGGTGAAGCAACAAATGCAGATGGACAAAAATACGCCTTATGACGCTCCCCTGCAAGGAAGCAACCGCAACTATGACACAGGAATTGGAACAACCAATATACGTCAAGTAGAATCTGGCAGCGGAGAATGGCAAACCGTTTCAGGGGAATTTAGAATATATTTGCACAGCATGTCGCTGATTTACAGAAAGATACTGTGCATGATTCGGAATGATTGATGCGTGTCTTTATTTTATTTCTTCCAGCAACTTTCCGAACGAAGTGAATGTCCGATGTTTCCCGTCCCGGGTGAGGTACAAGGCATCGGGGGCGATGACTTGTAGATGGGGCAGACCGGCAGGAGCGTTTTTGGCTTGCAGACAAGTATATCCGTGACGGTTCAGTGCGTTGATAGTCCAGTGCAGCAAGGTTTCATCTGTCGCTTCCACCGTTATTTCCTGCTTTCCATTCACGGTTGGATAGTAGATGCCATGATCATAATCGAACCGGATATTACTGTGTGAGAATAAGTTGTCCATCTGATGGCTTAGAATCATATCTTCCGTCACTCCACATTGCAATCCTTTCTCTTTAGACAACAGCCAAAGCTTGTCCGACAGGACTAGAGCTTGTTCTATATCATGGGTTGATAGCAGAATAGCCTTGTTTTGTTCCACGGCCAGTCTGTGCAGTAAAGTCATGATTTCTATCCGGCTTACTACATCCAGAAAGGCGGTTGGCTCATCCAGAATAATCAGTGGACATTCTTGTACCAATGCTTTGGCTATCATTACTTTCTGTCTCTCTCCGTCCGAAAGTTCGGCTGTATAACTTTGTGCTTTGTGAGTGATTCCTACGGCATTTAGGGCTTCTTGAATGATGGCATGGTCATGCCGGTGCAATCTTCCGAAGAACCCCGTGTGCGGCTGGCGTCCCAAAGCTACCAGTTCATACACGGTCAATCCTCCTGCTTGGGTCTTGTCCGTCAAAACCACGCCAATGGTACGGGAGCGTTCTTTTTCCGAATAGTGTTGTAAAGGTTTGTCCAGTAATTGTAAATCTCCGGCTAAAGAGGGTTGTGAGGCGGATAATGTACGAAGTAACGTCGATTTTCCGGCTCCGTTGGCTCCAAGCAGACTGGTCAGTTCTCCTGGGTAAAGCTCGAAAGAAAGGTGTTCGTGCACTTTCTTCTCTTCTTTATGGGTGCGATAACCTATACATAGGTCTGTTGCGGTGATAACAGCTTGCTTTTCCATTAGTTGAAATACTGGATTTTACGTTGGTTCACAATGACATAAATAATAATGGGCGCACCAATGACCGGGGTGACGGCGTTTAGCGGAATGATACCTGTTTCGCCCGGCAAAATACAGATAAAGTTACAAACTAGTGCAATCACTCCGCCGGTCAGCATAGTGACGGGCAGCAAGGAATTATGATTGGATGTTCCCAACATCAGACGGGCGATATGAGGTACAGCCAGTCCGATGAAAGAAATCGGGCCGCAGAAAGCTGTGGTTGTCGCTGTCAGTATTCCGGTGGCGATAAGCAGCAGGTTGCGTGTACGGCGAATGTTGATTCCCAGGTTTTCGGCATAGCGTGTGCCTAGCAGCAAGGCATTCAGAGGTTTTATCAAGAGTATGGTAATCAGCAGCCCTGTCGCTGTAACCAGAGAGAAAAAGGGAAGCTGTTGTAAAGATACTCCTCCAAAGTTTCCCATGCCCCAAATCATATAGGAATGTACCCCTTCTGCTGTAGAGAAGAAGTTGAGCAGAGAGATGGCGGATGAGGTGATGTATCCTATCATGATACCTATAATAAGCAGCATAATGCTGTTTTTATCAAAGTGGAGAAGAATAGAATGATTCCCATCACCAGCATGGATCCTATAAATGCTCCGATAATGACGGAAATAAAACCGGATAAAGTAAATACTCCGGCGGTGATTGTTCCTGCACCTGCCAGCATGACCAGAGCAACTCCCAGACTTGCCCCTGAACTGATGCCCAAGATGGAAGGATCGGCCAGGGGATTATTGAAGGTCGTTTGCAACATCAGTCCCGATGAGGCTAATGCCATTCCACAGAGTAAAGCCGTAACCGCTTGCGGCAGGCGGGATTCCCAGACAATAAAACTCCAACTCGCCTTTTCTACTTCATTGCCTGTAAGGATATGCCACACCGCCTCGGCAGGGATGTTTACCGAACCGAACAACAGGTTGGCTCCTGTCAATGCAAGGATGAGGAGGAGCAGTATGATACCGTATTTCGTTCCTTTATTCTTCAAAATCACTCCGCTAATTTAGTGAAATATTTTAATTCATACCCTTCTAAAAGCGTAGGATGGAATATTTTTATCAAATCTTTCAGCAACCGGTCGGGATGGAAAGGGGAATCTTCGTAAAAGTCTACCTTCCCTGTGTTGCATCCATAAATGTTGCGTTCCTTGAATGCGCGGAAACCGGTGTATGGAGCATAGTCCTGCTCCAATTCCTTATAAGTCTTGTCACTGGCCTGATTATATTTGATGAGCCAAAAGTCTGCATTCTGCCTTTGTCAAACACGGTTTCGAAGGCTAGGGGAACAGAACCGCTATGCTCGTCATCGGCAAACACATAATTTGCCCCGGCATCCGCATAAATCCGTGCGGAGGTGCTTTTCCCTCCCGGAACATACCATGCCGAACCATTCTTCAGTTCGCTGATAACGCTCGGTGCAGATGAAAGGGGAGCAACCAATGCTTTCAGCTCATTATAGTTTTTTTCCACCTCGGCAAACAAGCTGTCCGCTTTTTGTGCCTCACCGAACAGAAGGCCGTAGAAACGCATCCATTCGGCACGTCCCAATGCCGAAGTTTCCATGTAGTCTGCACATTCGATAATGGGGATGTTGAGTTTCTCCACCCGTCCGTATCCGCCACTGTTCTCAAAAGGGGAGAGCATAATGGCATCGGGGTGCAGGTCGATTATCTTTTCTATATCCGGGTTCATTCCATTCCCTACATCGGCGATGCTTCCTGTGCGGCAGCCATCCTGCACTTCTTGCAGTTTGATATACTTCAAATCGCAGACTCCTCCAATACTTTTCAATGCACCAATCTGGTTGAGCAATCCGCAATGTACGGATGAGTAAACAACGGCCTTACTCAATGGCGTGCGGACAAGTGTCCCTTCCGGCAAGTCGGCAGGCAGGGACTTTTTTTTTTTGTCAACCAAGACATAGGTGTGCAGTATCCGGGTCGTATCCCATGGATTGCGCAGACGGGCAATGGTATAGTCTTCGGTTGCAGACAGGCTGAGGTTTTCTGCATAACGCAAAGGGATTGCTTTTTCTGCTTCTATTACAGAAGAACTCTTGCTTTTTCCGCCGCAGGAGGAAAGAAGGGCAAGTAAGAAGATGAATAGGATTACTTGTTTCATGTTATTTTTTATAATATCCGCCGGTTTTACGGGAACCTTTGTATTCTATTAATTCTTTATCTTTCAGTGATCGTAAATAACGCTCTGTCGTAGCAGCTCCTTTTTGGATATATTCTGCAATTTCATATCCTTTTGCACCGGGTTTCTTTTCCAAGAAGGTGAGGATAAGGCTTTCAAGTTCGTTTATTCCCTCATTTATTCCCTCATTTATTCCCTCATTTATTCCCTCATCTTTGTTTACTCCCTCATCAGCGATTCTGTCTATTACTGAAATGAACTGCATACCTACCGGCTCATTAATGAATTTTATATTCGGCTCTTCTTGAAGTGCACGTATAATCCCCGAGCCCAGCCCGCGATAAGGCATCGTTTTAGCACAGAAATTAGCAATGAAAGGATTGCGTACTACGGCGCTTCCCAGTTTGATGCTTTCCACCGTCAACCCATCGGGAAGGCATCCCGGGCTGATAATCTCTACACGGTTATCAAAAATGAGTAATCTTATCGGTGCATTACGCGTATAATCACGATGTACCAAGGCATTCTGCAAGATTTCTTCTAATGCCACTTCTGATATTTCCAGTTTTCCGATAGAATTAAATCCTTGTCCTGCCTGTATATTATGAAGATTTGCTTTCAGAAAAGACATTCCCTTTTCAAATAATTCGGGCAGTGTGCCGGTGATATCTTTACTGTCCCGATAGTTGATACCTCCTATATCGTTACCAAAAAAAGAAACAGCTTTGATGACAAAAGTTGGACGGTACTGCTGAGGGTCTTTGCCGAAGAACAGCAGGCCTGCCAAAGTCATTCTGTCCTCTTTCATGATATGAAGGTTGTGTAAAAGTTCTGTGTATAGAATACCGAATGAATCTTTTTCGCGACCATATTCTTTGCGGATAAAGTTGTCCAAAGCATATCCGTTGATATCTTTTTCGGAAGTGAAAGGAATGGGTTGCTCGTCAGCGTACAGTATGCCGGAGCATTGGAATAAACGCATAATTTCACTATTCTCCATTACTTTGCGCTTATCCGCCCCTTGTTTAGTCCAGATTATCCCGTTCAAATCCTTGTAAGGTTTGTTATCACCTTCTGCTATGTGGGCGATAAGAAGGGAACGTTCATCTACAATAACGGTTTCCGTCTGTATATAGATAACCGGGCGAAGCAAGTTAGTGGCTATATTGGCAAGATAGAATTGAGTTGCTGGATTTCCTGATAAGACAAGCCGATGATTTCTCCCGTTTTGTCTTTTATGCCGAATAGTATCATTCCACCACGAGCATTGGACATAGCTACCATTTCGGCGGCAATACTGTCTTGGTTGGGAAAGCATTCCTTGAATTGTACCGTACTGGTTTCTCCACATTTTATAATGAGCTGTAATTCTTTGCTGTTCATTTTTCTAGGTTTGTTTGTGAATCCTGTACAAAAGTACGGTAAAAAAGTGAGGAAAGTTTTATGAGATTATTTAATTTATGAGGGAAATAATTGTAGTTTGCTTCCTTCATCAAAAGTGAAGAGAAGCAAAACCATATTTTATTATTTCAGTAAGAAGGTTAATCCGCATGGACTACCCCTACATTGTATTTGTTTGTAAATTTGCCGTTTGCCGAATATTCGTTTACATAGCCATCAGTGGTATAACTTGGCCATCCTCCAACCATATTGTAAGAACTGATATAAATGTTTCCGGTAAATGGATTGACTGCGATGCCACAAGGGCTATCAACAGGTTGATCTATTAAATTTTTTGTTTCATTTCCTGTTTTTGTATCTATACTGAAATAAGTATTTGCCGTTGCGCCATAAGGAGCATTGATAAGGTAAAGGGTATTATCTTTTACAGTCATTAATGTTGCTTCCGTTACATCTGTAACAACATTCATATTGTCAATTTTTTTGTACTTTAGCTGATATGTCATTATAATTACCCATTGCTAAGACATATACGTTTCCTTCCGTAGTAGAACAAATTTTAGTGGGATTTAGTCCTACGGGTATTCTTTTTGCTTCTGTAAATGTCTTTAGGCCTATTTTAGAAACACTTTTTCCATTTGCATAATCTGCACCGTAATTCATTCCGTCTGAGTTAGCAACATACAGGTAGCCGTTGGCCACTGTCATCTCTTCTGGATTTGGACCAACGTTTAATGTTGCATCGATAGTTAGACTAAGGGTGTCGATACGGGAAACGTACCCATCATACATAGAAACATATACTTTTCCATTAGCAGCTATAATATCACGTGGACCTTCCCCTTGAGTGGATGTCGGAACAATCTGTTTGATGGATTTAGCTGTATTTTTGTCTACTATTCTATAATATTTGAACCATATATGGCAATATACATTTTCGAACCGTACACTATTGCATCTTGAGGGGTACTTCCCAAACTTCTTTTGTTTATGTCAAAAAATACATTATTGCTTGCTGTTCCTTTTTCAAAGTTAATAAAAGAAAGTGTTCCATTAACATTGTTGCTAAGATTACCTGCATTAATAACGTACAAGCCTGTTGCCTCGGTTGGCGAAGTTACTTCGGGAGTCGTGTCGGGTTGTGAAGAAGGGTCTTCTTCCGGATCTCTAGGAACTTCGATCTCATTGTCATCATCGTTACAAGCACAGAACAGCGGAGCTATACTAAATAAGGCTGCTGCAAAAAATAAATGTTTGAATTTCATACTTATATAATTTTTAAAAATGAATACTGCAAGTTAGTTTATAGCTTCTACCGGCATCGGGTAGCTTTTCACTATGTCATATTGTTTATTTCCCAAATTGATAATATCTCCCCGAAGATTATATGTAAACTTCTTTATCTTGAAGCTGCGGTATAATGAAAGTCCGTATTCTATATATCCATCCATTTCATTACTTGGACGATTTTCGGAAGCAATATATCGTTTGCTCACACCTGTAGCATGAAGAGAAGCATTTATGAAAGGATTTTCCAAGGCTAAAGAAGCACCTGCGCTATGACGTGGGGTATATGCAATCTGATGTTTGTAATATACGACTTCCGGGTCTGTTTTATCTACTGCATATTGATAGGTATAGTTTCCAGTCAATAGTAAGGAATAATGTTTTGCAAGTTGGAAAGTGGTGTTTATATTGGCATCTACTCCCCAAATTTCTACTTTGCCTAAATTTACCATATTCCAGATAAACATATTATAGGGCATTGCCACAATTTTATCTTTTACCTTATTATAATACCCATCCAATGTCAGACTGATTGCTGGTAGCCAGCTTGTAAGTTGTTCTGGTAAGTGATACCTATATTATATTGTTGAGCCTTTTCGGGACGAAGATCACGGCTACCCATCCGGTCAAAGTAGTTTTCAGAAAAAGTAGCCACTCTGAATATGTCTTTATAGGAAGCCCGAAGGTATAGCTGTCCGTCTGTACAAGGTTTCCATGAAAAAGAGAAGGAAGGGGATAATTTTCGCCGGTTCTCAGCTCCGTTTCCTTCTTTTGCACCATTAAGATATATCGATCCGAGTAGTATGGCAACAGCTGTTATGTTATCAGTTTGATATCGGAGAGTTGCTGTTTGTAATATAGAATGCCGGTAAGGGCTTGTATTGTTAGGAGTATTGGCATTTAGGTTATTATATATGTAATCTGCCGCATAAACCATGCTCCAGTGACTAGTCGGAGTATATAGTAATGCTCCTGATGTATAGTATTCTCGTTGGAAATAACGGTCGTTTAATTCTCCTCCGGGGTATTTTCCTCCTTCATCGTGGTAATGAGATTGGCTCCAGTTAAATTTCCCATTGATTAACAAAGAAAGATTATTTTCCCAATAAGTACGGTAATGTACTTGTGAAAAGAAATTTCGTTCGCGTAACTTCTCACGGCTTTTCGCGTTGTAAAGAATGACTGCACCGGGTAATTGCTGATTTGTATCGTAATAATAAATCTTTCCGTTCAGTGTGCTTCTGTTATTAGGGCTGATGTAAAGATTCAGTTCTCCTCTGTAGGTTTGAATGTTGTTGTTATAGCGTTTTTCTTTGGAACATAATCTCCGTTGACTAAAGTGAAAGGATATAGGTTATCTGCCCTCATAAATTCACCAGTGGTAGATGCTGAAATCTTTTCGTTAAACTTTTGTTCGTAGCGGATAAGGGATTAATCATCCCGAAAGAACCTGTCTTTATCTGTCCCGTCAAGTGATTTTTTTTGTTTGAAAATCCGGGGATATGCTTTGTAATTTTAAGGCGGCAGCAGAAGCAACTGTACGTGCCGGTACAAAAATATCTTCATTGTCCCCAATGGTCAGTGAAATTTGCTGGATATTGTCAATAGAGAAACGAGACAAGTCTATTTGTCCGCTTTGACAATCACTGAGTGTAACCCCGTCATAAACTACGGCTGTATGTTTGGCTCCTAAACTCCGAACGGAGATAGTTTTCATTCCTCCTGCACCCCCATAATCCTTTATGTTGACTCCTGAGAAGCGACGTAAAGCATCAGCAATATCCGTAATGCCTTGTTGTTGCAATTGCTTCTTGTTGAGTTGTTGGAAGGGACTGCTACTTTTAACCTGTTGCTTGGTACGTTCAGCCGTAACCGTAACTTCGTCTATTTTATGCACTTTCCCGGTAATGGAATCTCCTTTCTCCTGTGCCTGTATTTCAAGCGGCAATAGGATAAAGCTGCAAAGCAGACAAAGCCATAGCTTATAAGCCTGGTTATTTCCTTTCATTTAAAAAAACATATTAATGAATAAATACCGCATTCTTACCGCTGCTCTTTCCTCGAAAGCGACGGTCGATGACTTTACGTTTTGCAGGTCTTCTGACTTACTCCTGTTTACTTGCCTTCCCACCTTAATTATATATACAGGCAGTGGCGTGAGTGAATAAGTAAACCTATCCCCTTATAGGGTAGATGGAGCTCACAGCAGCGGGACTGTTCAGGACTTGCACCTGATTCCCTTTTCATCCGCTTCCTCGCATCAGTCGGAGGTACGCGGAACAAAACATGGCAAAGATAGTTTGTTTGGATGAATAAGAAAAGGGAAATGATAAAAAATCCTTTTTTGAAATTAGTTGCAGATTTATTTCTTTCCCAGCAAAAGTAGGCGTGTGTAACGGTTCTTTTTTAGTGGCAAAACTACTTGATTCTATCCATGTTGAAGATAAAATGAAATAGTATTGAATAAAATAAAACTGATGCTTAACAACATTCAAATATTGATTCGCTTTATTCAATATAATCACTATATTTGTTAAATGAATAATCTTAAAATACGTAATAGATGAAACATTTGAATTTTATTTTAACCGGTTTATTTTTCCTGTGCGGTCTTTGTTGTCGGGCACAGGTGCTTCCTTTGGAAGAAAATGTGGTGTTGAACACCAAGGAAGGACAAATCAAAGGAAAACTGCTTTTGCCCGGTGGGATGAAAACCTGTCCGGTGGTGCTTATTATAGCCGGATCCGGACCTACGGATATGATGGTAATTCAGCCATTGGCAATTTGAGGAATAATTCGTTGAAGTTCCTGGCAGAAGGCTTGGCGGCAAACGGCATCGCTTCCTTGCGCTTTGACAAGCGGGGGATAGGAACCAGTGCGTCGGCTGGTAAGGAGGAAGCGAAACTTCGTTTTGAAGATTATGTGAACGATGTAACTGGCTGGATTGATTACCTGTCGAAAGAGAAACGTTTTACGACGATCACGGTGGCAGGACATAGCGAAGGGGCGCTGATTGGAATGTTGGCCTGTCAGAACCGGCCGAAGGTGAAAGGCTATATCTCGATTGCCGGTGCGGGTCGTCCTGCCTACGAGATTATAGAGGCGCAAGTGACCGCTCAACAGAATCCGGAAGCGGTGCGGAAAGAGGTGGCATCCATTAACAGGTCTTTGAAAAACGGCAAGGAAGTGAGTGACGTGCCGGCTTATCTGCAATCATTGTATCGGGCTTCTGTCCAGCCTTATTTGATTTCCTGGTTCAAGTATAATCCCCGGACGGTGATTGCTTCCGTCAAAGTGCCGGTTCTCATTGTTCAGGGTAAAAATGATATTCAGGTATCGGTGGAGGATGCCGAATTTCTGAAAAAGGGTTGCCCGGCTGCCGAGCTGCTTTTGATTGATAAGATGAACCATGTGCTGAAAGATTGTGAGTCAAAGGCCGTACAGCAGCAGATGCTTACTTATGGGAATCCTTCTCTGCCGGTGAACAGTGCTTTGATAGCTTCTGTCAGTACATTTATGAAAAAACTGAAATGATATGGGAGAAATAAAGAAACGTTTGCCGTTGCAATGCCCTGCGTGTAATGCACCGTTGAGGGTGGGTAGGCTTTTCTGTGGAGAATGCCGCACGGAAGTGTGCGGAGATTTTGAACTGCCTGTGCTGGCACGGCTTTCAGATAAAGAGCAGCAGTTTATTCTTGCGTTTGTCAAATCGAGCGGAAGTTTGAAGGGCATGGCGAAAAGTATGGGGGTCAGTTACCCTACGGTGAGAAATGTCTTGGACGATTTAATTGATAGACTTTCTAAAATGGATGAGTAATGGGAAATAAAATGATAGGCAAAGCGGTGAATCAGTTTATACAGATTGCCGGTATGTGGGCATTGGTATGGGGAGCGTTGGGGGGCCTCATTTCGGTCCGGTCCCAATCCTGCCTGGTGGTGTTATGCGGCAGAGCATCTGATTGTGTGGCTGTTGTGCATATGTTGATAAATCATTTTTATGGATAAAATAAAAAAGAGGATGCAAAAGTCTTGTTGGAGCTTTGACATCCTCTTCTATGTTATACTGATGCGTTATTTAATCTTTTCTCGAATCTTGCTAAGATAGGCACGCATCCCCGCAGCATCTTTCTTGTTGATGATATCCAACAGCTCATTTAATTCTGTACGGATACCTTCTACCTGTGCCGGGGTGCGGGGATTGAATAAAATTTCCTGCAACAGGTAGTCGTCTTCGCTTAGTACTCCTTTGGCTATCTTCATGTGGCGTTTGAAAGTAGTACCGGGAGCGTCCTGATGCTTCATCACTGCCGCAAAAACAAAAGTGGAAACAAAAGGGATAGACAGTGAATAGGCCACTGTCTCATCGTGCTCGTCGAAGGTATACTCAAAGATATTCAGACCAAGGTTTTGGTATAAGTCTTTGAAGAAGATTTTACCAAATGGTCGCCTTCGCTGATGATGATGGCATTTTCGGTGCTCAGTTTGTCTAGGTTGGCAAATGTGGGACCGAACATGGGGTGAGTAGACACATAACGGAATCCGCATTGGTCATAAAATTCTTTCAGTCCGGTCTTTACCGAGCAATATCGCTGATGATGCAATCCTTGGGGAGAGCAGGCAATACTTGGTGAAAAGCATCCAGTGTATATTTCACGGTTGCCGCATTGATAACCAGTTCGGGCTTGAATTCTTCAATCTCTTCGAGTGTGGTATATCGGTAGGTATTGTAAACAAAACGAAGGCGTTTCGGGTCTACATCAAATACGGCGGTTTCGTGCTGGAAGCTCAATACATCGGTAAAGAAGGAGCCCATTTTACCGGCTCCTAAAATTAATATTCTCATCGGTTTACTTATTTATGATTTCCATTTGTTGCCTTACGCTTTCTTCGTGGATGGCTTCGAATACTTTTTTAATGAAATCTGAGTCCATGCCGCACAGTGAGCCTTGTGCACCGCGCTTGTCTAGAATTTCATTGTAACGGCCTGTCTGCAGAATGGTCATATCATGTTCTTTCTTGAATGTACCGATTTCACGGCAGACACGCATACGTTTTGCCAATACCTCGATAATCTCATTGTCGCAATCATCGATTTGGTTACGCAGTTCGCCCAGGTTTTCGGTGGTTTGGGTTTCTTTGCGGATGACTAGCAGATTTAGGATATAGTCTAGCACATCGGGAGTGACTTGTTGGGCGGCATCGCTCCATGCACAGTCGGGATTGCAGTGTGATTCTACGATTAAACCGTCAAAACCTAAGTCCATCGCCTGCTGGCAGAGGGGAGCTACCAACTCGCGCTTGCCACCGATATGGCTGGGATCACAGAAAATCGGTAGTTCGGGAATGCGGCGACGCAATTCGATAGGGATATGCCATTGAGGCAGGTTACGGTAAATCTTTTTATCATAAGAAGAGAATCCGCGATGGATAGCACCCAGTTGCTTCAAACCTGCATTATTGATGCGCTCGAAAGCTCCAATCCACAATTCAAGGTCAGGGTTGACAGGGTTTTTAATCAATATAGGAATGTCCACACCTTTCAGAGCATCAGCAATTTCCTGCACGGCAAACGGTTGGCAGTGGTGCGTGCGCCAATCCAAAGCACATCAATACCTGCCTTTAAACATTCGTAAACGTGTTTGGCTGTAGCCACTTCGGTGGCAACATACATACCGGTTTCCTGTTTCACACGTTTCAGCCATGCCAGGCCATCTACACCGATGCCTTCGAAACCTCCCGGTTTGGTACGCGGTTTCCAAATGCCGGCACGGAAAATCTTGATGCCTTTATTGGCCAGCATGAGAGCTGTATCCATAACTTGCTGTTCTGTTTCGGCACTACATGGGCCGGTGATAATCATCGGGCGTTTTTTTTCAATTCCCGGAAGTTCGATGGGTTTTAAATCTAATTCCATAATCTGATATTTTGTTTTGTTACATTATCTTTTTAATTCTTCCAGTGCTTCAGCCAGTTTTTCTTCTTTGGCACAGAGGGAAATACGTATATAGCGTTTGCCGTTACTGCCGAAGATGAAACCCGGAGTGATGAACACACGTGCTTCGTGCAAAACTTTTTCGGTCAGTTCTTCCACGTCATTGTAAGATTCGGGAATACGTCCCCAAAGGAACATACCTACCTGATTGGGATCAAAGCTACAACCGAGTACTTTCATAATCTCTTCTGCCAGTTGGCGGCGGCGGCTATATACATTGACGTTCGCTTCTTCGTGCCATTCCACACTATTGTTGTAAGCTTGTGCGGCGGCCAGTTGCATGGGGCGGAAAGTTCCTGAATCAATATTACTCTTTATTTTCAATATCCATTGTACAAAACTGCGCATTGGTGGCAAGCATTCCCACACGCCAGCCGGGCATATTGTGCTCTTGCTCATAGAGTTGAACTCGATACAGCATTCTTTGGCTCCGGGCACATTGAGAATACTCAGTGGTTTTTTGTTCAAAATAAAGCTGTATGGGTTGTCGTTTACAATCACAATATTATGGCGGCGTGCAAAGTTTACCAGCTTTTCATAAAGTTCCATCGTGGCGTTCGCTCCGGTCGGCATATTGGGATAGTTGGTCCACATAATCTTGACGCGGCTCAAGTCCATCTTCTCCAGTTCATCAAAATCGGGTTGCCAATGGTTGTCTTCGCACAGGTTGTAGTTCACAATCTCACTGCCCAATATTTTATTTAAAGAGGTGTAGGTAGGATATCCCGGATTGGGAACTAATACTTGGTCACCAGGATTGACCAATGCCAACGTCACATGCAGGATACCTTCCTTGGAACCGATCAGAGGCTGGATTTCTGTCGCCGGATCAAGATCGACGTGATACCATCGTTTATACCAGTCGGCCATAGCTTTGCGTAGTTCGGGGATGCCGACAGTAGGTTGGTATCCGTGAACATCGGGCGTTTTGCTTGCTCGCACAGTACTTGCACGGTTTCTTCCGAAGGAGGCATGTCAGGGCTTCCGATGCCCAAACTGATTACATTCTTACCTTCGGCATTCATTTGTGCCACTTCTTTCAGTTTACGGCTGAAGTAGTATTCGCTAACATTCGCCAGACGGTTTGCCGGCTGAATATTATATGGTTGATGTTCCTTCTGCATATTCTCCTAATATTTTAAGTTCTTTTGTCAATGGTGAAACGGCGTCGATAGATTGCTTGTATCTTAAATAATCATTGAAGATCACGTCTACGTAGAACAGATATTCCCATTCTCGGCCTATAATCGGTAATGATTGAATCTTGGTCAGGTTTATTTTATAGAAAGAAAAGATAGAGAGCACTTGCGACAGGCTTCCTTCGTTGTGAGGGAGGGAGAAAACGATGTTGGCTTTGTTTACTTTCGAACGTTCACGTAAGTCATCGGCTTTCCATGGGTCGGCCACTACAAGGAAACGCGTGAAGTTGTGTTTGTTTGTTTCGATGCCTTCTTCCAATACTTTCATTCCGTATAGATCGGCGGCATATTTGGAACAGATGGCGGCATGACCTTTCAAGTTTTCCCGTTTGATGGTTTCTGCACTTCCTGCTGTATCTTCCGTTTCTACTATCTTCAGTTTCGGATGTTGCATCAGGAACTCTCGGCATTGTGCCAAGGCAACGGGGTGGGAGTTACTTCGGTCAATGTATTCCAGTCATCGTCGGGCAGACACATAAAACTGTGCTTGATGCGTAGTTTGTGTTCTCCGATAATGGTCATTCCACTTTCGCGCAGCAACTCATAGTTATGCAACAAGCTTCCTGCAATGGTGTTCTCGATAGCAAGCATACCAATGACATTGCTATCCTGTTTCATATTCGAAAAGATTTCTTCGAATGTGGAGCAGCAGATTAGTTCGATTTCTTCACCTGGGAAGAATTTGTGGGCGGCAATGTCATGATATGAGCCCGGTACACCTTGTATTGCTATCTTTTTCATTCGCTATTGTATTATAAAAAAATCCCGCTTCTGCCGGAAGCGGGATTTCGTTGTTATTATCACATTGATTTATTCGTTGTTTAACGTATACATACAAATTCCCGCTTCACTTTGTTGCTAAAGTAAAAGTAATAAAAGAAGAAAAAGTATGTATTGTATAATGCTTTCATTTTGTTCTTATTGTTATTGAATACGCTGCAAAAGTAATATATTTCTAGCAAAAACAAATAAATAAGAAGTTTTTTTTCAATTTTTTTTTAGGCAGTGCCTGTTTGGCTCCTGCTTTCCATAATTCCCGGCATCTGTTGTAAAGCCCAATCTACTAATCCTTCTATATGTGGTATTAAGCTTTTCCCTCTTTCTGTCAGTTCATATTCTACTCGTGGCGGAACTTCGGCATATACTCTCCGGCTCACTAGTCCGTCAGTTTCCAGTGTGCGCAGGGTTACAGTCAGCATGCGTTGTGAGATATCGGCTATTGTCTTATGAATATCGCAAAATCGCATGGTTCCGTTAGCATTTAATGTGATAAGAACTAGCATAGACCACTTATCACCAAGCCTGCACAATACATTCCGTACAGGACAATTATCATCCGGATGAAAATTTTTCATTTTTTAATATTTCCTATTTCCTTGTCGTTCAACAATGGTTACCTCTATGTAAGTTCCTTATCTACAGGTGCCTTCTTGTTTTTTGGAAGAAGGATACTTACATTTGTATCACAAAAGTAATAAACTTACTAAAGATAACTATTGTTTTACTAGATAAATTTATTGTTTCACTTATAATTAGTTAAGATTATGGCAAAGAAAGTAGCTGTTTTAGCAGTAAATCCGGTGAACGGATTCGGTTTGTTCCAATATTTGGAAGCGTTTTTTGAAAATGCTATATCCTATAAGGTGTATGCAGTGGCGGAAACAAAGGAAATTAAAACAAACTCGGGTATTGAATTGGTGGCCGATGACGTGATTGCAAATCTTATAGGGCATGAGGATGATTTTGATGCTTTGGTTTTTGCCTGTGGGGATGCGGTTCCTGTATTCGTTCAAAATGCGGATAAGCCTTATAATGTGGACTTGATGTCGGTCTTGAAAGCATTTGCTGGGAAAGGAAAGATCCTGATAGGTCATTGTGCTGCAGGCCTGTTGTTTGATTTTGCTGGAATTACAGAGGGAAAGAGATTAGCTGTGCATCCTTTGGCAAAACCGGCTGTAAGTAAAGGGATGGCTACTGATGAAAAATCGGTTGTTGATGGTAATTTTTATACAGCACAAAGTGAAAACTTTGTTTGGACAATGATGCCTCAGGTAATTGAAGCCTTGAAAAAATAAGGGAATTAATGTCGCCCAATGTAGAAATTTCCTATATTTGGGCGACAATTCCTAAAAATAGAAACAATGAGATACAATTTTGATAAAGTGATAGATCGCAGCGGTACGTCTGCTGAGAAAGTAGAAGGGCTGAAGCATATTTGGGGACGTACGGATTTGATTCCTTTATGGGTGGCTGATATGGATTTTGCCACAGCTCCTTTTGTAACAGATGCTATCCGTAAACGTTGCGAAAATGAAGTTCTAGGGTATACAGGTAAACCAGATAGCTATTATAATGCGATTATAAACTGGGTAAAACAGCGTTATGATCTGGTTGTGGCCAAGGAAATGATAAATTTTGTTCCCGGCATTGTACCAGGTATCGGTATGGCTATGAATTGTTTTACTCAGAAAGGGGATAAGGTAATGATTCAACCTCCTGTTTATCATCCTTTTGCATGGGTTACTACTCGTAATGAGCGCACTTTGGTTACCAATCCGTTAAAATGGGAAAACGGCATGTATCGTATGGATTTGGATACTTTTCGTGAACAGATTAAAGGTTGTAAGCTGTTTATTTTATGTAATCCTCATAATCCGGGTGGCGTTGTGTGGACTGAAGCAGAGTTACGAGCGATAGCTGATATCTGTTATGATGAGAAAGTATTGGTCTTCTCGGATGAAATTCATGCGGATTTGACTTTACCTCCTCATACACATCGTCCTTTTGCTACTGTCAGTGAAAAGGCTCGAATGAACTCTGTTACTTTTATGTCTCCTAGCAAGGCTTTTAATATGCCGGGACTATCTGCCTCACATGCTCTTATTTTTAATGAAGATTTGCGTAAACGTTTCCGTATCTATATGGATGCCGGTGAGTTGGATATGGGACATGTCTTTGCTTTTCTTTCTGTTGAGGCTGCTTATAGTCATGGTACGGAATGGCTTGACCAATGTTTGGCATATATACAAGGAAATATAGATTTTGTAGACGATTTTTGAAAAATCATGCACCTAAAATCAAGGCCATTCGTCCGGAGGCTTCTTATTTAGTTTGGCTGGATTGCGTGAACTGAAGTTGAGCCAGAAAGATTTGAATGAATTCTTTGTAGATAAAGCGCATTTGGCATTGAATGACGGGGAGATGTTTGGTAAGGAAGGTATTGGCTTTATGCGTTTAAATGTGGCAAGTCGCGTTGTATCATCGAAAAGGCGATGAAACAACTGGCGGATGCTTATCAACTATATATAAAGTGATTATTTTAAGTATTGCGTCTTGAAAATATTCACGCATAAAATGAAGATGGATAACAATAACGGTCCGAATATGACACCCATGAATCCGAATAAAGAAAGTCCGATGACTACTCCAAAAATGGTGATGAGTGGATGGGTGTCTGCCATCTTCTTTTGCAGAATAAAACGGATGAGATTATCAATGTTTGTTACAATTAATCCACAATAAAGAAGTAATCCGATGGCATGTGTCCAATCTCCTGAAAGAGCAAGATAGGCAGCTAGCGGGAACCATACCAATGCTGTTCCTACAATAGGAATGACGGTGGCAAAGCAGGTCAGGAAGCCAAACAATAGCGCGCTGGGTACATCAAATAAATAGTAACCTAATGTAGCTATTCCTCCTTGAATGACTGCTAGTAAGGGAATACCTATCGCATTACTCCTTACAATCATATTAATTTCTTTCAGTACATTTTTTTTGTTTGTATCGCTGAAAGGAAGTAACTCATAGATATATTTTTCCATTTGAATTCCGCCAATTAGCATGAAATAGAGAACAAAGACCAATACGAAAGCATTAACGGCAAAGCTACTGATACTTCCCATCAGAAACTGTCCGATGGCAGGAAGAATTGAGGCTATGGATGAAATGTTTTCCGCATTTAGTAAGTCATATCCCGTCTTGGTATGGAGCCAATCGGCAAGATTGGTTACCGTATGGATAAAACCTGTCGTATCTACGTTTACCGTTTGTAATTTATTGATCAATAACCATACGGCCAATGATAAAGGTACAAGAAAGCACATAATAGCTTCTATCAAGAGTAAAATGGCTGTAATGCTTTTTTTGAAATGCTTTTCTTGGGTAAGATAAAACATTTGTTTTCTTACCATAATGTAAATGGTGCATGCTCCTAAAATACCTCCCATGAAAGGAGACATTTTTATAAATAAAATAAGTCCTAATCCCAATATAATGGTGATAAGGGAGTATTTCCAATATTGTTCTTTTACGCTCATGTGTTTTTTGCTTATTTTGTATATAAATAAACAATAAAACGAATTGAAATGTTCCGCTTTTAAAACGGAACATTCTTAGTCATGTTTTCATAATTATTGTATTGACCGCTAATATTAATTTCATTTTCAGGAGCCAGTTCTATTGCTTTCTTCATATCTTCCACAGATCCGTCTTTGTCTCCTTTAAGTAATTTGATACGTCCTCGTTCATGATATGCTTTGGAAAAGTTTGGATTGATTTCAATGGCTTCATCATATATAGCCAATGCTTTGTCAAAATCTTTGTTTGCCAGATATAGTTCGCCTGACAGGATATAGGCCTTTTCATTGAACGGATTGAGTGACAATACTTGATTAAAACATTCTTGTGCTTGTTCCGGTTCATTGGTGGCGGCTAGAATTTCTCCTTTCAAGAGCAAGGCTTGTTCGTCGTCGGGATTGAGGCTGAGTAACTTTTGTATATCTTCAGCAGCATCTTTTGCTTGTTTCATTTTCCAAAGTACTTCAGCGCGTAGCTGGTATGCTTCGGTATAATCTTCTTTCAATACGATAGCTTTAGTCAGCATGGCAATGGCAGTGATATCATCTTTCATGCCGATAGCTGCTTTTGCTGTCAAATAGAAAGATAGGGGGTTCTTATTATCTAAAACCAAAGCTTTTTGGCAGGCATCCTTCATATTTTCGTAATCTTCCTGCATATAGCAGATGCCAGCTAGTGAAAGGAAGGTGTTTACTTGTTCAGGATCTTTTGTAGCCATGCGGTCTAGTGTGATACGGGCGTCATCTAGTCGGTTCGCCTGTGTATAAGCAGTGGCTAGCAGGCTGAGAGTTTCTAATTCATCGTTGATGGCAACTGCCTCTTCAAAACATTTAATGGCATAAGGTAGTTTACCCATACGTTGGGCGCGGATGCCATCGTATTTTAAAATCTCGAAGTTCTTTTTATCATTTTTCTCTTTTTCGGTTTCGGGGATGTTGTTTCCGCCGAATAAGGATTTAAATAAGCCCATAATTTATAGTTGTTTTATTTGTCTATTGTTATAATAAATCGTCTGAGGTAAATTTCTTGTTCCTGATGCTGGATGTTGGTAAAACGTACTGCCTTTATTGGTTTCTGTTGTAAACTGGCAGTCAGTCGGTTGTTTTTTTGTGTAAAGTTTACTTTACTCCAATCTTTTCCATTTGCAGATATCTCAAGGCTTCCCCAAGTTGCGATTTCCGGTTTCCCGAAATCTATCTCTATATTTTCTCCGGGATAAACTTGATCCAGTTCGATAGTCAATGAACCATTACCGGGCCATTTGATAACTTCCAGCGCCGGAGAAATCTGAATGCGGTTTATCTTTACCTGTAAAGGTAAGTTCTTTATCTGACTGATATCGCTTATTAGTTTATGCGGCATATAGTCGGTTTCAGCATTCAGCAGTGTACTATATTTTTGGTTATAGCATTGCGTGACGGTGGCGAAAGTTTGATCAATCAATGGCTTGATTACCCTTCCTGCTGTCTTTATACCCGGCTGGTAAGGGTTTTGGTTGTATGTCTGGTCAATTTGAAACATTTGTTGTTGCAAGGCTTTCACGTGCTTGTATTTACGCATAAATAAAGATTGGTCATTTTTGTCGTATGCTTTGACCATTGCCAATACTTCATTTCCGGTTTCTCCCAATAGTTTGAATTGATAAAGCCAAGGCATGATTTCTACTATAATCGGATTTTTATCAGCATGGGCGACTAAAATATCACTTGATTCAATCATCTGGCTGAAGGTTTCTTGTAGAATAGAGAAATCTTTTTCAGTGTAAGTTTTATTTTTTATGTAACTTTCAGTAAAGCTTTGCGCTGTAGGTTGGAGATTTACAGATTCCTCTCGGCGATATTTATGTCCATTGGGACCCAAGTCCGAATTGTGGGCAGCAAAGAATTCCAATTCAGTGGCTGCATCGGGCAAAATGTTCATAATAGCATCTTTCCAAGTTTTTTCACTGTTATATTTTTGGGGATTCCAAGCGTATGAGGCTACACTATAAATAGCTATTTTAGAAGCCTCGGCATGTTCCATCGGATTAGTTACAAAGCCAGACATCTGATGGGCTATTTGAGTATCGTTTCCATATACTGGTCCCATGAGCAGATGATCTCTAACGTAATCGGAAACAGGAAAGTTCCACCATATATATGCCGGACGTTTAATCCGGTCGTTTATCCATTGAATACCATCTTGGGTAATATCGGAAATAACTCGGTCTCCTGTCCACATAATTTGTATGGATGGATTCAGTTTGTCTCCTAAAGTCGTAAGATATCCTTTAGCAGGGTCGGACCAACTTTTATTGTATTCCGTGGGACACATGATAAGGGGAGTTACATCTGGTTTTACTTTTACAAAATGTTCATCTATGTAGTTCAGCAGTTCTGCTTGTTTCACAGGGTTAGTACCTTCTCCTGAAATATCATCAAAGAAGACGGCAAAAGAACGGACACCGAGATGATACATCTTTTCAAATTTTGCCAATAATAGTTCACGGTCTTCCTTATTCCATTTGATGTCTTGCCCTGGATGGATGGCCCAAACAAAATCTATTTCGTTTTCTTGGGCTACTTTTACTAATTCCTGTAATTGTTTTGCTTCTTTTTCGGGGTAAGGCAAGCGCCAGTTGGGAGAACTATGGTAAGGATCATCTTTAGGACCGTATATATAGGTGTTCATTTTGTTTTCACCATAAAATTGAAGTTGGCGAAGACGGGCATTATGGCTCCAGGGAGTCCCGTAAAATCCTTCTACGACACCACGGTAGCATATGGCCGGATAGTCTTGTATCTCTATTATCGGTAATTGGTTATCTTTGAGCAATTGTTTTAAGGTTTGCAAGGCATAGTAGGTTCCACGTTCATCGTTCCCTGCCAGAATTATTTCCTTATTATTGATGGATAGATAATAACCTTCCTTTTGGTTGGGGATTTGACGAGTAAACTTGCGGATAGACTTGTCTCCTTTTTCTCCAATATAAATGCGCAAACCGGTATTGGCCGGGTGTTTTCCACCTAATAAATCTTTTAATTCTTGTACGGCATATGGATTAGCTTCAGTTTCTCCCAAGAGCTGGTAAGTTTCAGGTAAATTGATTTGTCCGCCTTGTTTGGAAACTTGTTGAGGGATGGGCTGTACATCTATGTTTTGGGCAAAGATAGTACAACCGGTAAAAAGACAAATGATTGCCAGATGCATTTTTTTCATATTCTGTTGGGGTAAAAGGTTAATAAATCAATGGCAAAGATACGATTTATACAGAAAGAATTCCATTTTTTAATTGTATTATTTCTTCGGAAAGTAGGTAGGAGAGTACCTTTTCCGCTTTTTCACGATTGCTATTCAATTGGTTCAGTAGTTCTGAAACAGGCATGGCGTTTGCCTGTAATAGCTGTTTGATTTGTTTTTCCAATTCTTGAAATTCCCCCTGTTTTATTCCTGAATGATGTTTGTTAAGGCATACATCACATTGTCCGCAGTTGTGTTCGTTCTTTTCTCCAAAATATCTGAGTAGCATTCGGCTACGACATTTATCATCGGCTGTGGCATATTCTATCATAGCCTTGATTCGGGTGGTATAGCTTTTTTTTCGGTCTTCGTATATTTCCCGAGTTAGGACAAGGCGATTCTTTTCTTGCCGTTCACGGGTATATATAATATAAGGTGTCTTTTTCCGTGGAATGTAATGTATGATATGTCTACGAGTTAGCGTCAGTAGAATTTCATAGATTCGTTGGCGGGTTAATCCGGAACGGATTACTAAGGAATCTTCGTTAATATAGGCATAATCAGTAAATAATCCTGTATAAGAACGCAAGATGATGTTTATCAGTTTCTCTGTATCTGTATCATTCTCGTGTAGTTTATAGAGTTCGTCGCGTTTCATAGTGAAAAGAATACGTGAAGCATTATCTTGCTCGTCCGTATATTCTAAATATCCGGCACGGGTCAGAATCTTTAAAGCGCTGTCTGCTTGTACGGGGAAATGTTTGAAGTTACGACAGAATTCATCCAAGTTAAAAGCAAAGGTGCAACCTATACCGTCTCCCATGGCCATTTGAAAATAGTAGTTGATATCTTCGTACACTTTTCGGATATAATCCTTGTCGGGAAATGTATCACTGATACGTTTGTTGAGAGTGGTTTTATCACTTTGGGCGTATAGCAGAACAGCATATGCTTTCTGCCCGTCACGCCCTGCTCGTCCGGCTTCTTGAAAATAGGCTTCAGGAGAATCAGGCATATCTATGTGGATAACGATACGTACATCTGGCTTGTCGATACCCATGCCGAAAGCGTTGGTTGCTACCATAGTACGGCTTTCTCCGGTGAGCCAGCTTTTTTGACGTTGATCTTTTACATCATTATTCAAACCGGCATGATAGAAAGTGGCAGTTATGCCGTTATTGACCAGTAGTTCGGCAATTTCACGTGTGCGTTTCCGGTTGCGGGTATAGACAATGGCGCAGCCGGGCACACTATTTAAAATATGTAATAGCTCTTCCTGTTTATTTTCTGTAGGACGTACAATATAAGCCAAGTTTTTTCTTTCGAAACTCATTCGGAAAACCTGACTGTTTTTTTTAAAGTTTAGTTTTGTTTGAATATCTGTTACTACTTCCGGAGTGGCAGTTGCTGTCAGTGCCAATATAGGTATGTCAGGAAGGAGTTCTCGAATTTCTGCAATTTTCAGATAAGCAGGGCGGAAATCATATCCCCATTGAGAGATACAGTGTGATTCATCTACTGTGATCATACTTACCTTCATGTTCCGTAGTTTGTTACGGAATATTTCAGTATCCAGTCTTTCCGGAGAAATATAAAGGATTTATAGTCGCCGAAGATACAGTTTTCCAATGCAACGATGATCTCTTCGCGCGTCATGCCTGAATAAATTGCTAAAGCTTTGATACCCCGGTCGCGTAAATTGCTACCTGTCCTTCATCAGGGCAATAAGAGGTGTGATAACTAAACATAATCCGGGTTGTGCTAAAGCTGGTACTTGGAAGGTAATGGATTTGCCGCCACCGGTAGGCATCAATCCTAGCGTGTCGTGACCGTTGCCTATACTTTCAATGATTTCTTTCTGTATGCCCCGAAAGTTATCATATCCCCAATATTGTTTTAGAATTTCTTTATAGGTCATTGGAAGGAGAATAAGAAAATTATGTCAAAACCCCAATGACTTGTCATCTTATTATTCTGATAAGTATCTGATAACGTCATTAAAGTTTTGACATATTTCAAAGATAAATTTTTACCATTATTCCTCACTGGGTTTTATATCTTCTATTTGCAATTGTACTTCACCACGCTTGTGCGTATTCTCTTCAATGGTATAACAAATATCAAAAGAACGTTTGGTTTTAATATAGCGTGCTTGTGAACTTTGTCCGAAAGCGATGCCATTCATCACATTGTTTGATTTATTGTCTACCAATTCCAACTTGATATGCTCCTGATCACGACCTACTACTTGCTGGTACCATAATCATATACATTATGTGTACAAAAGATAGGTTTGTGGTTGTCTGGTCCGAAGGGATTGAACTTTTTCAGGTCGGCATGGAACTTCGGAGTGATATCCCGGAAGTCAATTTCTGCATCAATATCTATTACAGCACTAGTCTGTTCCGGCAAAATATGTTCTGTGACATAGGTCTCAAAACGGCGGGTGAATTCTTCCACATTTTCCACTTTCATGGATAGTCCTGCAGCGTAAGTGTGTCCTCCAAAATTTTCCAACAAGTCACGACAATATTCGATAGCTTTGTAAACATCGAAACCTGATACGGAACGGGCAGAACCAGTTGCTAGATTATCTGTACGGGTTAATACAACTGCCGGGCGATAATAAATCTCTGTAAGGCGTGAAGCTACGATACCGATAACACCTTTGTGCCACGCTTCATTATAGATGACAATGGAACGCCGATCTGCTAGTCCTTCCAAGTGGTCTACAATTTGGTTGGCCTCTTCGGTCATGGTCTTATCCAGATCTTTACGGGTTTCATTGTATTGGTTGATTTGGTTGGCTTTCTCTAATGCTGCCGAGAAGTCCTTTTCTATGAGCAATTCCACCGCTTCTTTTCCGTTCTGTATACGTCCGGATGCGTTGATGCGCGGACCTATCTTGAATACGATATCACCTACGGTAATTTCTTTTTCTGATAATCCGCATACATCAATAATAGCTTTCAGACCTACACTGGGATTGGAGTTCAACTGCTTTAAACCATGATGTGTCAGCACTCGGTTCTCTCCCATGATAGGTACGATGTCTGATGCTACACTGACAGCAACCAAATCTAATAAAGGAGTTAGTTGATGAAATTCAATGCCATTATTCAAAGCGAAAGCCTGCATGAATTTGAAGCCTACACCACACCCTGAAAGATGATCGTAAGGATACGTATTGTCTGCCCGTTTGGCATTCAGAATAGCTACGGCTGGTGGCAATATATCATCAGGTACATGGTGGTCGCAGATGATGAAATCGATACCTTTTTCTTTTGCATAAGCAATTTCCTCTACGGCTTTAATACCGCAATCTAACACAATAATAAGTTTTACACCTGTTTCACAGGCATAATCCACTCCTTTTACTGATACTCCGTAGCCCTCATTATATCGGTCGGGAATATAGTAGTCAATGTTCGAATAGAACTGCTGGAGAAATTTGTATACCAATGCTACAGCTGTTGTACCGTCTACATCATAATCTCCATAAACCATGATACGTTCTTTCCTGCCCATAGCTTGATTGAGCCGTTCTACGGCAATGCTCATATCCTTCATCAGGAATGGGTCGTGTAGCTCGTTAAGCTGGGGACGGAAAAATCTTTTAGCCTCTGCTGCTGAGGTTATACCTCTTTCCAGCAACAGCTTACAAAGAATCGGGCTGATCCCTGTTTCCTTTGCTAATGCTTTAGCTGCTTCTGTCTGTTCTTGGCTTGGAGGTTGATAATTCCATTTGTGATTCATTTTATATATTGTTTTTTCTTTTTTCTGCTCTCGGAGACGGGATGATACCATTTTCTAGTTATACTTACCCAATCAATCCGTAAAGTTAGGAAAAAACAAATAAAAAAACCGCTAATTCCATATATATTTTATGGAATTAGCGGTAAAGTATTGTATAGTAGCGGATTATTTGATACCTAATTTTTTAGCAATTTCTTTAGGCAGTGCATTTTTATTGACTACGATATTCATGGTTTTGTAACGAACGAATGCTTTTGAGGCGTACCATAAGCCTTCGTATTTTCCAGCTTTTCCCCAAGAATTCTTTACCATATAATAGTCATTTCCTTCTTGGTCTTTAGCTATACCGTAAATCAACATGCCATGATCGTCGGTTGTTTCCCAATTGTCATATGCTTCCTGGCGTTCTTCTTGTGTACACCATTTCTGAGGTTGTGGTTTGGTGTTCAGTTTCTTTTCTTCCGGTTTCATTTTCAACCAATGAGCCATGTCTGACCCACTTAGTTCTTGCACTTTTTCCGTGTCGGGCATAACAGCTACGCCATCACGTGTAAAACCTTGTTCACTGACATCAGATCCCCATGCGATTGGATAGCCGTTATTAATGGCATTGTCAAAAACCTGCATGAATTCATCAATGGGAAGGTTGTATGATTGTCCCCAACGCCAGTTGTCTTGAATTTCAAGGACAAATGGTTCGTAGAACGGATGGTGGGTATACGAGGTTAATGAAATGTAATCATTTGGATTTAATCCTGTTGATTCGAAGAATGAATGGGGAGTGTATTCTTTTCCTTTATAAGTGAATTTTTCAGGGCATTTACCTAAATAGATATCATGAATAGCGGCAATGGCCTTTTTCCATAATGGATTATGGTTATTATCTGTTTGGAGTTTGCGTAATTTTCCTTTGGCTATTGCTGCTACTACAGCATCCGATACGGCTGTAAGTTCTGTATGGTTACTTAGTGTATCACCATACATGACTCCCGGACGCATAACTTCTTCGGGCACCAGACCAAATTTTTTCATTCCATAGATAACGTCATAGAATGATCCTCCTTGGGAAAAAGATACATCTCCATGAGTACGTACGGCGGCATCAGCTCGATCCAAATAAGTTTGGTGTACGATGTACATTTCAGAAAAGTCGTATTCTCCTTTTCCCATACGAAGTAATTCTGATTCTAGAAAGGCCATACTGGAATAGCACCAGCAAGTACCGGCACGGCTTTGGTTCTTGACAGAAGTAATAGGCAGTTCTTTTACTGTAGTGAATACAAACCCTTCTTCCTTTGGCTCTTCTTTTTGTGCATCTTGTGCAAAGAGGCTTATACTGCATAAACCTAATGCTGCTAATAATGTAAATCTTTTCATTTTAGAAATAAAAGTTTTGTTTGTTATGTTACTCATTCATAATAGTTTCTACTTCTTCGATAGTGATAGGGATGCGTTTCTCGCCAGTGAAACGGGAGCCTTCCGAAGTAATCAAAATATCATCTTCCAAGCGGATGCCTCCAAAATCTTTGAATTTTTCAATAGCATCAAAGTTCAGGAAGTCTGTATGCATTTTCTCTGCTTTCCATTTGTCAATCAATGCTGGAATAAAATAACAACCCGGTTCATCAGTAATTACAAAGCCTTTCTGTAAGCGACGTCCCATGCGTAGAGAGGCTAGCCCGAACTGGGAAGAAGGACGGATTTCATCGTCATATCCTACGTAAATTTGTCCTAGGTCTTCCATGTCATGTACATCCAATCCCATCATATGACCTAATCCATGAGGCAGGAATAAAGCATGTGCACCAGCGGCAACAGCTTCTTCCACGTCGCCCTTCATGAGTCCCAGGTCTTTTAATCCTTGAACTAGCACTTTGCAGACTTCTAAGTGTACAGACATATAGGTTATACCTGGACGAGTAATTTCCAATGCTTTATCATGGCAAGCCAATACAATATTATACACATCTTTTTGCCGTCCTTCAAATTTGCCTCCCACAGGTACGGTACGTGTATGGTCTGAACAATAATTTGTGACTCTTTCAGCTCCGGCATCTGTTAGCATCATGCGCCCTGGCTCTAAGATATGGCTATGGTCATGGTTATGTAATGTCTCCCCATGTTGAGTCAGGATAGTGGCAAATGAAGTCATGCTTCCATAAGAAGCGGCGATGCCATCCAGTACTCCGGCGATATATTGTTCCTTTATTCCTGGTTTACATAGACGCATGGCGGTTGTGTGCATTTCATAACCAATATTACATGCCAAGTCGATTTCTGCTATTTCGCAAGCTTCTTTTACAGAACGTAAATCAACTACAGCTTTTATCAATTCTACAGAAGCATATTTCTTTACTATAGCCGCACGGATACCGGTTAAGTCTTCTAAGAGCATCATATTATCGAATCGGTAGGGAGGAAGGAAATGTACTTTTCTCCCTTGTGTGATAGCTTTTTTTACCACTTCTTTTAGCTGGGGGAAAGGAAAACTTTTCTGAATACCTACTTGTGCAGCCAATTCTTTCACACTGGGTTGGGCATCCAGATAATGTCGTCCATATCTACATCATTTCCGAAGAATAATCTTCTCCTGCTTCTATATCTATTACACCTGCATATCCGGGGTGAGAATGACCGAAGAAGTAGAGGAATGAACTGTCCTGACGGAATTTATATGTGTTATCCGGATAGTTTGCCGGAGCTTCATTATTACCTAGTATAAGGATAATACCATTTTGCACTTTATTTCTAAGTGCCTGACGGCGTCTTTGATAAGTTGCGGAATCAAACATGGTTAACTTTATTTTAATTGAATATTTATTGAACTGTGTTGCAAATGTAATAATTATAATCTTAAAAGTACTATTTGCTTATTTGATTTTTTAATCGATTTCGGCTTTATTTTTATCATTTGTCAATCTTGCTTTTCTAATTTCACAGGTTTCTCTTATATTTCCTTGATAAGTTGCCATTCAGTAATTTATCAATGAAGGAGAATTTGATTGATTTTTATGATGGAATGCAATTATTTAATAAATATAAAAGATACGGCTAAATACTTTGAAAAGGTTAACTTTGCACTGAACTCTTTCAAGGATAGATTTGTTCCTCAACATTGATTATGAAAATAGATGATAAAACAGGACTGGTACTGGAAGGCGGAGGTATGCGCGGAGTTTTTACCTGCGGGGTATTAGACTATATGATGGATAAGAAGGTTTGGTTTCCGTATGGGGTAGGAGTTTCTGCCGGAGCGTGCAATGGTCTTTCATATATGTCTCGCCAGCGTGGTAGAGCTAAGTTTAGTAATATTGATTTATTGGAGAAATATCATTATATCGGCATAAAGCATTTATGGCGTAAGCACAGTATTCTTGATCAGGAATTGCTTTATGAACATTTTCCTAAGGAAATTCTTCCTTATGATTATAAAACATATGCTGAAAATTCTGCTCGTTTTGAAATGGTGACTACTAATTGCATTACGGGTAGGGCGTGTTATTTGGAAGAGAAACATGATCCTCGACGTATTATTGCCATAGCTAAGGCGTCCAGCAGTCTTCCTTATGTTTGTCCTATAGCTTATGTAGATGGTGAGCCGATGCTTGATGGGGGAATTGTGGATTCTATTCCTGTGTTGCGTGCTATTGAACAAGGATATGATAAAAATGTAGTGGTACTTACCCGTAATCGGGGATATCGCAAAAAAGGAAAGGATATGAAAATTCCTCATTTTATCTATAAAAAATACCCTCGTTTGCGCGTGGTTTTAAGTAAACGTTGCCGTATTTACAACGAACAGCTTGATTTAGTAGAGCAATTGGAAGACAAGGGCAGGATTGTGGTAATTCGTCCTGAAAAGCCGATGGAAGTGGATCGTATTGAAACAGATATAAAGAAACTGACCGATTTATATGAGGAAGGGTATGTCTGTGCAAAAAAATGTTTGAAGAAAAACAAATACTTCAAAAATAAATTTTTGGCCAAGAATGTTTTTATAAATGGGGATATTGGAGGAATGGGGGATCATTCTTGTTATATGGGGTGGAACTTCATCTGCCCCATATAACAAGAATGAATGCTCTTTCCTTTTGGAAAGAAAGATAATATATTAGTAATATAAATGTGACGGTACAGTTAATACTTGCTCGGTATAAACTTGCTCGACAGTCGGATAATCTATAGTGAATGTCTTTTTTAAATCCTCAAAAAAAGCCATGAGGACTATGGGGGAAGTCCTGGAAGAAGGTATATATTCGGAAATTATAAATGTTCTTTTGGGCTGTTCTGGAAGAGTTAAATCAAATGAGATGAGATGTTTTGTCCCCCATTGTTCATTTTCTATTTCATTGGACTTTCTTTCAAAACTACCTTCTATAGCTTTGTCTCCAAACTTTTCTTGATAAACCAGTACTTTGCCTCTTGCTATTTCTGCATCCGTATAGATAAATTTGTATCCTCCTCCTGTTTTTACTGGTATTGTAGCTAATGCTTTTTCTTTAATTGTTTGTTTTTCAGAGTCTTTTAAATCTCCTGTAAGAAATATATCCTGTTTGCTTACAATGTAATTATCGGTGTAATAGTCTACTATTACATGAATGTCAAGTGTGTTTCCTGATTGATCTTTTACAGTAATAATTGCTTCACCTAATGCTAATGCTTTTATGGATATGTCACAAGAAGAAATCATTTTAGTTTCTATAATTTCCGGTTTATCGCAGCTTATTTCATAATTCCCGTCTCCTCCTTGCAAGGGAAAAGAGTATGTCTGATTATTAGGATAGTTTAATTTTATATTTGCTGTTTCTCTATTTTTTAAGGAGATGGGAGCAAGTTCATCATTGCTGCACGATGAAATTACTAAAGAGCAAAGGAAAATAAGCACTGTGGCTAGCATACTGTTAAGTCTCATAGTTTGATCTTATTTTATGTTCTACATAGTTTAAATGAGAGATTAGATGATTTACTGCTTGGCAATTAGAAATTTATTTTTTCTTGAATTTGTCCAGTCTGTGGATAAAATATGAGAATGTAAAATGAAAAATCCCTCTTTCTTCTAAAGAAAAAGAGGGATTATAGTTGAGTTTCTAGTTTCTGATTTTTATTTGGCAAAACTTACGGCACGTGTTTCGCGGATGACTGTAATCTTCACTTGTCCCGGATAAGTCATTTCGTCTTGAATCTTCTTCGCAATTTCACCGGATAAACTTTCAGTTTGTTTGTCGTCAATCTTGTCGGCACCTACAATCACACGTAATTCGCGGCCAGCTTGGATGGCATAAGTTTTTGTTACCCCTGGATAAGACATAGCTAATTGTTCTAGATCATTCAAACGCTTGATATAAGCTTCTACAATTTCACGACGAGCGCCTGGACGTGCGCCTGAAATGGCATCGCATACCTGTACGATAGGAGCCAGCAGGCTAGTCATTTCTGTTTCGTCATGGTGAGCACCGATAGCGTTACAGATATCTGGTTTCTCTTTATATTTTTCGGCTATCTTCATGCCTAACAATGCGTGCGGCAATTCTGGTTCTTCATCAGGTACTTTACCTATATCATGCAGTAATCCAGCACGTTTTGCTTTTTAGGATTCAAACCTAGTTCAGAAGCCATCACAGCGCAAAGATTGGCTGTTTCACGAGCATGTTGTAGAAGGTTCTGACCGTATGAGGACCGATATTTCATCTTACCGATAATACGGATCAATTCAGGGTGCAGACCATGAATACCTAAATCAATAGTGGTACGTTTACCGGTTTCAATAATTTCTTCTTCTACCTGTTTGCGTACTTTAGCTACCACTTCTTCAATGCGTGCCGGGTGGATACGTCCATCAGTAACCAGTTGGTGTAATGCTAAGCGGGCAATTTCGCGGCGTACAGGGTCAAACGCTGAAAGTACAATAGCCTCGGGAGTGTCATCTACAACAATTTCGACACCGGTTGCTGCTTCTAAAGCTCGGATGTTACGCCCTTCACGACCGATGATGCGTCCTTTTATTTCGTCCGATTCAATATGGAATACGGTTACAGAGTTTTCGATAGCAGTTTCTGTGGCTACTCGTTGGATAGACTGGATAACGATACGTTTAGCTTCTTTATTAGCTGTCAACTTGGCGTCGTCCATAATGTCGTTAATATAGGAAGCAGCCTGTGTTTTCGCTTCTTCTTTCAAAGATTCAATCAGGCGTTCTTTGGCCTCCTCGGCAGAAAGACCGGAAAGAGCTTCCAGTTTTTCACGTTCTTGCATTTGTAATTTATCCAGTTCATCCTTTTTCTTGTCTATGATGACAATTTGAGCTTCTAGATTTTCTTTGATAGCTTCCGCTTCTGTACGTTTGCGTTGGACCTCTTCCTGTTTTTGGTTCAACATCAGTTCGCGTTGTTTTAGTTTATTTTCGGCCTGCTGAATCTTTTGGTTGCGTAAGGCGACTTCTTTTTCCAGATCAGCTTTTTTGTTCAGGAATTTTTCTTTTACTTCCAAAAGCTTGTTTTTTTTAATTACTTCAGCTTCCGTCTGTGCTTCTTTGATGATGATGTCATACTTAGATTTCAGGCCATATCTGAAAAGCATGTATGATAGGCCACCACCTACAGCGAAACACACAATTGCTATTATTACCGTTGTTATCATTGTTATTAATTTATATATAAATAAAAAACGCACAATCTATCTGTTAAGAACCCTTCTCTTGACAGTATAGCTGTGCGTGAATATCCTTATTAATTCTAAACTATTACTCTCTGTTACTGATCTGTTTTTCAAGTTCTTTGGTTAGCTCCTGTAATTTTTCCTGATAAGGCGCAGTATCATTCCTGTCTTTCATAGAAATATTTTCGAAAGCCAACTCCAGTGCAGCCATTGCCCAATGCCTTGCGGGGCTGAAATCGGGGTAATAACTACGGTATTTGTTTAGTTTATTGTCAATCTGTTTGGCAGCGTCCCTGTATAACTGTTCATCTTCACGACGAATGGTCATCGGGTATCGTTCGTTGTCAATCAGTAGATGTATCTTCATCATATCGTCCATAATACTATCGTTTTATTGTTCAACTTCTTCTATTCGTTTAATAAAGCGATGCATTTGTCGACTTCACGCACAAGCCTTGACAACCGTTGTTTTGTATCATTGATATCTTTATCATGAATACTGATTGTCCTGGCCATTTTCAAATTGGTATACATTACTTCTAATTCTTTCCGGCTATTCTCCAATCGTCTCACCTCCTCGTTTTTTTCAGTGAGAAGTTGCTTTAACTTTGCATTTTCATGTTTCAATTCATCATGCAAATACATAAAATGCCTCAGTTTTGCCTCGAAAGTATTTAATAGCTTTTTGTCTTCTTCAGTCATTTTATACCAAAATTGTACACAAATATAAAGGATTGGGAGCAAACACGAAAATATTTCGTCCTAAATTTATCGTTTATCGTTTAAAAAACTTTTTTAACGTCTTTATTAGCTGTTTTTCCCGTGCTATTCGAATATGATCTTTTTACTATTACATATATCTGTTGAGGATTGTTTACTGTTTTAATGTTTTATAGGATACTATGTGCCAGGTGGTACTGATTGCAATAATCAGGAACAGGATTCTTGCCCAAATGTAGGGTAGTATCCAGATGGCGCAATAGCTTAGGGTAATCCATATTAATGATACGGAAACGATCTTGGCATGTAAAGGTATTGCTTTATGCTCGCGGAAATTGCGGATGTAGCTTCCTAAATATTTTTGTTGGATGAGCCAATAATACAAGCGTGGTGAACTGCGGAAATACATGGCAGCTGTCAGTAATAAAAAGGGGGTGGTAGGCAGTAAAGGAAGAAATATGCCGATAATGCCTAATATGAGTGAGGTCGTTCCTACAATGGTATATAGTATTTTCATAGATGCAAATATAGACCAAAAAACAAAAAAATGCTGTGTCCTTTTTATATTATTCTTTTTTATGGTGTATCTTTGCGTCCTGTAGCACCGAGGTGACATTAGGTGTGAGTTCTTTCTTATTATAATTAAATGCTATGTATACAGTAATTAAACGAATGGAAATTTCAGCTTCCCATAGCTTGAAGCTGTCGTATAGAAGTAAATGTGAGAATTTGCACGGTCACAATTGGATTATTACCGTTTATTGTCGTTCCGAGGTTTTGAACGAGGATGGTATGGTGGTGGATTTTACGCATATCAAGGAAACGGTGATGGGGCGTTTGGATCATCAGAATTTGAATGAGGTTGTTTCTCTTAATCCTACAGCTGAAAATATTGCACGCTGGGTATGTGAGCAAATTCCCACTTGTTTCAAGGTTGAAGTCCGCGAGTCAGAAGGAAATACCGTTATCTATGAGAAGGATTAATGAAATATTTTATAGTTTACAGGGGGAGGGATATCATACTGGGATACCTGCCGTTTTGTACGTTTTTCCGGGTGCAATTTGAGATGTCCTTTTTGTGATACTCAGCATGAAGAGGGGACATTGATGAGTGATGAGGATATTGCAATGGAAGTGGCAAAATATTCGACTCAAGTAGTAATACTGACTGGTGGTGAGCCAGGATTGTGGATTGATGAAAAATTAGTTGATGCATTGCATCATGAAAGGAAGTATGTTTGTATTGAGACAAACGGCACTTGTCGGTTGCCTGAAAATATAGATTGGGTTACTTGTTCCCCTAAAGAAGGGGCGAAAATAAATCTAGATCGTATAGATGAGGTGAAAGTGGTTTATGTGGGGCAGGATGTTTCTGCTTATTTGGATTTGTCTGCTAGTCATTATTTTTTGCAACCTTGTTCTTGTGCTAATACGGAAGAAGTGATTGCTTACATTTTGCAACATCCTGAGTGGCGGTTGAGCTTACAAACTCATAAACTTTTGCAAATTCCTTAAGAAAATAGAAGATATAAAAAAGATTATTCGATGGTTTGGCATTGAATAATCTTTTGCACGGGAGGAGAGGCTCGAACTCCCGACACCCGGTTTTGGAGACCGGTGCTCTACCAACTGAGCTACTCCCGTGTTGCGGCTGCAAAGATAGTGTAATATTTGGAATATACAAACCTATTTATGAAAAAATATTGCCCATTATTCGTTTAATAGACCTAATTCATTGAACATGATCCGGTAAATTGCTGATTTTTTTCAATGGGCAACGGGTAGGCACGGCTGGACGAAGGCATTCTGTATAATCGCATTATCCGGTCTTCGAATTCAAAAGGTTCGCTGGTTCCTACAACGGGTTCTTTCACCTTTATTTGTTCACGAATAATATCCGTTGCTTTTTGTCCTGTGGTTACAATAGCCTTGCACATTGGAATTTGCTTCAGTAGCAACTGATATCTGTCTGTTCTACAACTTCCAGAAATTTGTCTGAGGCATTGTCCTGTAAACGGCGAACAGCTGAAGCGGTATCATAAAGTGCGATACCTTTTTTATTTAAGAGATCAATAATACGTTCCTTGTCAAACACTTTTTTATCAGGATTCAGAAAGTGCTCTTTGTTTTGGAAAAATATTATTCCAAAAATACGCCACATATCATTTTGCAGATTGGGATAAAAGAATTCCATGCTCCATCGTTTCTTTTGTGGGGGAAAACTACCTAACATCAGCAGTTTGGCGTTAGCGGTAAAAAAGGCTCTAATGGATGTTCTTCTATATTTAATAAGGATTTCATAAAATCTTTAATGATTATTCTTTTGGCTTTGGTTCTTTTTTAGCCAGTAATACGATGTTATACACATATTCCGTCATCCAGTTTTCAGAATATCCTAAGGCTTGTTTGTATTTACGAATGGCAACACAGGTCTTGTGCACGCTTTCGTCTTTCCAGTCGGTCTGGTCATGATATCATGAATTGTTTCTCGGTTCATGTTACGTAACATTTTTTTCATTACGCTGGGCATACGGAATTTCCATTGCATCAAATTACCTATCAGCATCATCAAGTCATTGCTGAATCCTTGGAACATAAAAAGATAAGTCTTGACATCATTTACATTCTTGCAATTCTTTTTTATAGAACCGTCAATTTCTTTAAAGAAATCATCACTTAAACCATAAAGTTCTACTAACATCTTTTTGCAGCGTGATTTCTCAGCAATTCCCAACTTGTTGTTTTGGGTCGGTATTTTGAGTGTACGTTTGAAAACTGCCATATCTGGCAAAAAATTAATATTTGTGATACCTATATTGCAGGCCATTACAGACTGATAATATACACGGATCAGTGTCATGAAGTCTTCCATACCACCTACGTGGCTTGTTTCTTCTCCTTCTGTCTGTTTTTTACCAAATAATTTTGAAAATATGCTCATTGTGTTCTTAAATTATATTGTTTTCCTGTCTGCAAAGATAGCGATAAAAACTGAAACATTTTTGATTAAAATCCTTTTGTTTTACTATTTATCATTTTTATTGAATGGTTGATGCCGGGGTTTTGTTTTATTGCTTTGTGTTACCAGCATTCCAAATCATTTTCAATGTCTTTCATTCTGTCTTTGGTGAAAACTGGATTTTTGACCCCGTTGCGTTTTTGAATTCGGTAGTCTTCCAATAGACGGAATGCATATTTCCCTAGTAAAGTAATGGCTATCAAGTTACAGATAGTCATAAATCCCATTGCCATATCGGCCAGGCTCCATGCCAGGTCCAGACTGGCTAATGCCCCAAACATAACCATCCCCCCCACTGATATACGATAAATGGGGATAGCCCATTCTGATGAGTTATGTAGCGTACATTGGCTTCACCGTAATAATAATTTCCCAAAATGCTGCTATAGGCGAAAAACAGAATTGCCACCGCTACATAAATAGTCCCAATGTTGCCTATTTCATTATTTAGTGCCATTTGAGTAAGTTTTATTCCATTGACTTCTTTAGTGGAGGCCCCTCCGCTGAAAAGAATGATGAAAGCAGTGCAGGTACATATGACAAGTGTATCGGTAAAGACTCCCAATGTCTGAATTAATCCTTGTTTTACAGGATGGGTAACATCGGCACTTGCCACTACATTGGGTGCGGAACCCATACCGGCCTCATTGCTGAATAATCCACGTTTGATTCCTTGCATTAATGCTATGCCTATACCTCCGCTCAATGCCTGTTCCCAGCCAAAGGCATTCGCTATAATCAATTCAATAACTTCTGGCAAATGCTTTGCATTCACAATTACGATGAAAAGGGATAAAAAGATGTATCCAATGCCATGACAGGAACAATAATGCTACTTACTTTGGCAATACGCTGAATACCTCCGAAGATGATAACTAATGTGAGCGAGGTAAGTATCACTCCCATTAAGCTGGAGGAATATTGAATGCTTCCTCGAAAGCAGCGCAAATGGTATTGCTTTGTACTGAATTAAAAGCAAATCCAAAAGTAAAGATAAGCAGAAAGGCAAACAAAACTCCCATCCATGGCTGTTTTAATCCTTTTTTCATGTAATAAGCTGGCCCGCCAACGAAAGAATTATGTCCGTGTACTTTATATAATTGGGCCAATGTGGACTCAATAAAAGCGCTGCTGGCACCCAAAAGAGCAATTACCCACATCCAGAAAACAGCACCCGGACCACCCAAAGTAATAGCGGTGGCAACTCCTGCTAAATTACCTGTTCCCACGCGACTAGCTATGGAAACGGCAAAAGCTTGAAAAGAGGAAATATGGTGTTCGCGACCTTCTGTCTTGCCGGTAGAATCACCTAATAGACGTACCATTTCTCTTATCATGCGGAATTGTACGAAATTTGTTTTAAAAGTAAACCAAAACGCACATCCTAACAGCATGATGATCAAAATGTAAGTCCAAAGCACATCATTCACTCTGCTGATTAATAGGGTCAGTATATCCATTTTACTTATTCCTTGTTTAATTTAAAATAGAACTTATGTCCATGGAAAACAAGTTCCACTAGACCAAAACGGATAAAGTCTGCTAATAGTTCACAAGTTGTCTTGTGGTTTAATCTGCAAAGTTTTGCAACATTGATTTAATGAAAGTTTTCTTTTTCTTTCAAGACATCCAGTAACCGTTGCTCTCTTTCGGTAAATGTTACAAGTGCTCCTTCAGGTTTCTTGCTGTGTTGCCACATCTTTAGATGGACGGGAGTGGCCAGTATGTTTTCGTCTTTGATGCGGATATAGGCCCATGGCTTATTCGTTTCATCTAGGGCATATACAGGTTTAGAAACCGTTTCGTTAATACGTATTTCCAATACAGTCTTTCCTTCTACCTTGTAAGTCTGCGTTTCCAGTTCTACTTTGGGCTTGCAATACATGGTTGCTGCTGCTTCTATCATATATATTTCTTCGTCAGAGCGGACTCCTGCTATTTTGCCATTGTCCTTTACTCCTATTAATAGCCTGCCGCCCTCGGTATTGGCGAATGCGGAAAGGCTGCGGGCTATTTTGCGTGCGTCCGAAATCTCGAATTTAAAATCCTGATGACAGTGTTCTCCCTCCGAGACAAGCTGTCGTATGTATTGTGTATCCGTTAATGCTTTCATTTCAATTGCAAAAATAGGAAAAATGAAACATATTGTGGGTATCGAATGATAAAAAGCCGATATTAGTTTGTCTGTTATCAAGCTTTTTGCTTCATTTGCAGTGGAATAAAAATAATTAGCCTTTAAAATCTATGGGAATAAGAAAAAAATGTTTGATCATTACATTATTATGCTTTTCTAGTCTAATGTATGCAAGTGAATTCATGTTTAAACATTTGGAGGTGAAAGATGGTCTGTCAAACAATCAAGTTCTTGATATCTTTAAAGATTCCGAAGGTTTTATGTGGTTTGCCACAGCTTCTGGGTTGAATCGGTATGACGGGTGTCAGATGACTTTGTTTCGTAGTTATAATGCCGATCCGGCTTCTTTACCTGATAATTATATCAAAAGCATACAAGAAGATTATAAAGGAAACTTATGGATTCTTACCGGTGTGGGTTATGCCATTTACAACTCGGAATCAGAAACATTTAATAGGGAGGTGCATGCATGGCTATGTGAAGTCGGTATTGACGGAACTCCTGCATTAGTATATATAGACCATAATAAAAATATGTGGTTTTATATAAAAGGAAAAGGCTGTTATTTGTACATTCCGGAATCTCAATTACTATATCCGCTTTTGTTTGATACTCATCAGTTGCCAGAAGGTGATATTACGGACATTGTAGAATGTAGAGAGGGAATCTTGTTGGTATATAATACCGGGAGGCTTGTTTGTCTGGATACTCGGACAAATAAGATTAAATGGCAGCAGGATGATTTAGCTAGGGAGTTGGGAACTGACAAGCAGGGAATTTTCACTCTGTTTGTAGATCGTGATAATGATATATGGATGTATAGTCCATTTGGAATATGGGTTTATAGTCCGGAGCAGAAGAAGTGGCTGTCTTGGCTGGCAAATATTATCAAGCGTCGGTCTCATAACATGGTCCGTGCTGTATCACAGGATAAGCAGGGGCGTATATGGATAGGAACAGATCAGGATGGCATTGATATATTAGATAAGAAGACAGGGGAAGTGAGGCAGTTGCGGAACAAGGCAGGTGATGAACGTAGCTTGCAAAATAATACAGTAATGGTTCTATACGAGGATTCCAGTGAAACTATGTGGGTGGGGACTTATAAAAAAGGAATTTCTTATTTTAATGAGTGTGCTTTTAAATTTGGTGCAGAGTATATGGGAGATATTAGTTGCATTGAAGAAGACAAAGAGGGCTATGTGTGGCTGGGTATCAACGATGTCGGTATCATATATTGGAATTCCGTGACTGGCAATCGGGCTGCTTTTCCACAGAAAGGTACGGATAAACTCATTACTGATGCCATTGTTTGCATTTTGAAAGCTAGTGATGGGAAACTTTGGATTGGTACTTTGGGGGGAGGCCTGATTTGTTATGATAATGGTCGTATTATTCATTATAAAAAAACATACCGGAACGGCAAAATTCTTTGGCTCATAATAATGTATTGGCTTTGGCTGAAGATAAGCAGGGGATTATATGGATAGGTACATTGGGTGGGGGAGTGCAGAGTTTGAATCCCAAGACGGGGTTGTTCACCACTTATAATACAACTTCGGCCGGCTTGATATCCGATTATGTTTCCTCTTTGTGTATGGGAAAAGAGGGCTCTTTGTGGATTGGCACCGTTCAGGGACTTTCGGAATTGGATATTGAAACTAAAAAAAGTGGTTAATCTGGAAGGTACTAAATCTGGTAAGGAATATTTTTCTGATCAGAATATAAGTCAGGTGTATGAGGATAGCCGTGGATTGATATGGATTGGTACATGTGAGGGGCTGAATGTTTATAATCCCAAAACGGATGAACTGATTATATTAGGAGTGGAGCAAGGAGTTTCCAGCCCTATCATTTCTGGAATAGTAGAAGATGGTAATGAAAATATATGGGTGACTACAGCACGTGGAATAACTAATGTTATACCGGCAGTAGATTTAAAAACAGGGCGCTATATTTTTCATAGTTGTGTTTATGATGATAAAGATGGTTTGCAAAATAGTGGGTTCAACCTGCGTTCCATTAAAAAATTGTCTTCTGGAGAAATTTTTATGGGAGGCTGTATGGCATTAACCGTTTCCGCCCGGATGATATAAAATACAATAAAAAATGTCCCAGCGTGATGTTTACCCGTTTGTTCTTGTTCAATGAAGAAGTAGGGGTGGGTGAGGAATATGAAGGTAGGGTGATTTTGGATAAGGCGTTGAACAAGGTAGATCAGATAAAATTGAGTTATGAGCAGAATATGTTCAGTGTACAATTTGCTTCTGATAACTATATTTTGCCGGAAAAAACGGAGTATGCTTATAGGCTGAAAGGTTTCAATGAGGATGGATGACTACTACCTATGACAAAGTGACTTATACTAATCTAGCCCCCGGAACTTATATGCTGAAAGTGAAAGCAGTCAACAGTGACGGATATGGTGGAGATGAAGAAGCTTCATTGAAAATTGTTATCTATCCTCCTTTTGGCGTTCCGTTTGGGCATATATTGTTTATAGCCTTTTGGTGGTTGCTGTATTGGTATTGGGATGCTATTGGGTTCTGCGTGGAGAACGGAATAAATTTAAGATACAGCAAATAAAGCAAGAAATAGAGAGGAATCAGGAGAAGGCAGATATGAATTTGAAGTTTTTCACTCATGTCAGCCATGAACTACGTACTCCGCTCACTCTTATTATCTCACCGTTGGAAACGCTGATGAAGGAATATCAATCGGATGCTGTTCTGATGGATAAATTAAATATAGTGCAACGCAATGCGGTAAGGTTGTTG
>ENA-OQJH01000132-OQJH01000132.1-human-gut-metagenome-genome-assembly--contig:-NODE-132-length-43331-cov-4.103324_pt1 | contig 43331 bp, 59 predicted proteins | sample MGYA00242597_ERZ504763 | MGnify/ENA primary metagenome ERZ504763 (study PRJEB26092, sample SAMD00036359) | human gut metagenome | host: Homo sapiens | study: EMG produced TPA metagenomics assembly of... | reverse complement strand
TTTTTTCTTTCATTGTTCTCCTTTCGTATTTTCAAAATGAATTTTTGAACTAAATCTCCCAATAACCCATTGGTATACCAACAGGTCGTTTCTTTATCTGTCACTGTTACATTTCCAGGAATATTTACAAAATCCATCGGCAGACTTCAATGTTAATGTTGCTGTGCCATAACCAACACCTGCAATTTCACCATTGTCATGCACTTTAATGATACTTTCATCACTGCTGGTAAGTGTAAGTTTTTATCTGCAGCATTTAATGGTAATACATCTCTTGTCGACATAACTTGACGCCAATCATACCTGTTCTCTTCGAATCTGGTTTCCAGATCAGGATCCTGCTTTTTCAGATTCGTATACATATCAAACTGGAACGCTGTCACAAGTTTTCTAACTGTTACCGTGTAAGTTGCAGATACGCTCTTATCAGCCTTGGATGTTACCGTAATCACTGCGGTACCCGCTTTTTTCGGTGTGACTTTACCGGTGGAAGAAACAGATGCAACGCTCTTGTTACTTGATTTATAAGTAACTTCCCTGCTCTTTAAACCGGTCATGCTTTTAATTTTGATCTGTGCGGTACCGTATTTCTTTTTATTTGAAATCAGCATCTTTGCACAGACTACATAATATTTACGTCCCATATCCGGCTCTGCAATATCCATTCTTGCAGAATCCGCAATGTCCTTTGCATCAAATACTGCATCCGGCATACCATCAACTACCTGTGGCATCTCATCAAAACTTTTTTCCGGTGCAAGTGTTACGCTTGTTTCATCAAGAACGATCTTTTTCTTTCCGGTTGGTGTATAGTTTGTGTTGATCGTGTCCGGATTCTTTACCGTCACTTTAAACTTTGCGACTGCCTTTTTATTTACCACGGATGTTACTGTGATCGTTGCAGTTCCGGCTTTCTTTGCAGTTACCTTTCCTTTGGATGAAACTGTTGCTACTTTTTTATTACTGGATGCAAACTTCACACCTTTTGCACTGATGCCTTTTAAAGATTTTACTTTGACTGTGGCTGTCTTTCCGACTGCGATTGTTACTTTCTTCTTCTCCAGTGTGATCTTGGTGTTCTGTTTCTTTTTGCTGACGGTGACTTTGATCGTTCCTTTTACTTTGGCATTGTAAATGGATGTTACCGTGATCTTACAGGTTCCTTTTTTCTTTGCAGTGATGACACCCTTATTTGTTACTGTCGCAACTGCATTGTTACTGGATTTATAAGTCAGCTCTTTTGACGGTTTGAAGTTTACCTTATCGCCACAAGGAGTTGTTCCCTGTGTCTGAATGTACTGACCATTCTGCCACATGCCATCAATCGTGAATTTTATATATTCGCCTGCATACAAGGTTACTTTGCTGCCAGTCTTGCCGTTGATTTTGAAATCGATCCGATTGGCTGCCTTTGCCGATACTTCTTCCGGCTGCGGTACTACAACACTGCTGATGCACATGATAAGTGCAAGCATCAGTACAACTGCTTTTTTCCATCCTTTTTCTTTCCTCTTCATAACTACCTCCTGTTTATCTTTAACATTGTTCCATGTTGTTTTCCCTGATATTTCTATACTTATAGTATACACCTTTTTCTCTTAAATTCCAAGCAGTGAGCAATAAAAATTGTCACTGCCGTAAATAAAAATACTTCCACAAATATAAATGTTCCCATCCCAATAATCAGGATATTTAACATCCTGTTTTTTCTTATCTTTTTCATCTTTTTCCTTAATTCCAGACTGCATAATAAGCTGCATCCTGTGTCATCGTCATATTCTGATCCAGAGCATTTCCCTCTGCATCTGCCATCCTGTAAATGTTTTTCCTTCTGCCACTGGATCTTTAGGAACCGGAACCATATCATCTGCAAAAACTGTGTAACGCTTATAACAGTCTGTATCTGTGTTCGTCAGATAATAACTTACCTGGCACGTTTCCAAAACTTCTTCCTGAAGTTTATTTACAACCGCTGTCCTGTCATATGACACGGTTCCCGGTTTTCCATTGGGGTGTTTAAATTCCTCTGTCACACTTACGGATAACAACTGCTTCTCTTTATCCGCTGCATTTACTTTTAACCGGATATTCGAATCAGAATCAATCGCATATGCAAGCGTTTCTAAAAAATCAGCTTCCAGCTGATTCTTATCTGCAATATCATATTTCTTTGTCAGCAGATTTTCCGCTGTCTCTTCTGCAGCAGACGGTAAATTGCTTTTTAATTCCATGCTCCGGTTCATTCTTCCCGATACCGCCATGATCGTTAAAAAGATCACTCCGGCAATACAGGTTGTGACAATCGCCCTGATGATTAATTTCATTTGTGCCCCTTTCTACATGACCGGAACATGGATCACTACGGTTGTTTTCCGATTACCGGAATCCACTGCTTTTACCGTAAAAGAATACTTTCCGGCTGATGAAACGTGATCGTTCCGGATGCCTGATTCATCTGGTCTGTCAGTTCGTTTCCATCTTTATCACAAAACTTTAAAAGTTTTACCGCAAGCTCCTGTCCGTTATAGTCATGTGCTTTTACATAATCTGCTACATTCACTGTTCCCGGTGCAAGACTGCCGCTTCCATGGTATTCAATCACCGGCGCATCTTTTGCGATTTCTGTCTGATACGCACCATAGTCTACATAAGCATTGTAATCCGTCCCATCCGTATTCATATGCGCTGCTATGATCTTTACGATTCCACGGTTTCCATCCGAATCTGTTACTGCAGAAAATATAATCGTAAGGATGCATATCGTTACCGCAACAGTGACCAGCAGACCGCCGTGTTCTTTCATGATCTCTTTCATGTCATTCTCCTAACCACACAAACCGTTAAAAAATGTCTCTATCATCTGTTTAAAATATCCGGCATATACACCATATGCATGGCAAGTGCTATGACGGACACCGCTCCGGTCTGTACGCTTCCTCCAAGTTCTTTTACAATCTCTTCCATTTCATACACCATCCTTAAAATGCTGTTGCAGCCATATATACGCTGATCATAAACGTGAGAACCGCCAACGCCGAAACCGACTCTAAGATCATTTCACCAATCTGTTCTATAAACTCTTCCATTACCGCGCGATCCCCCTTGTCATATGCGTTTTCTCAATGCCAAAAACCGGCATCTTATAATCATAAGACAGTATTACATCTGCTGATACTGTCTCCCCCTCTGCATTCGCAGAAGGCGTTACGGTCAGTGTATACCCTGCTGACTGCGCCTGCGAAATACAGCTGCTTATCACATCCCGGTTAAAATCACTGTTTTCAATCTCTGCTATCACATCCGCTTTGTATTCCTTTGCCGCTACCGTCTGTGCTGATGCAGTTAATAATGCGGCTGCACCAAATACACAGAGCAGATAAAAAAACAATGTTGTAAATGCACTGATTATATTTTTCATCTACATCCCTCCCGCCTCTGACAGCATTTCAAATAAAAACATCATGCCAACGACCAGATCTCCCAGCAGCTTGATGGATGCACCAAAACCGGATACGAATATAACATCTTAACCTGGAAAGCCGAACTTTTATTCCGGCGTTCTGCAGCACGGTTTCTCATTTCCTGGACCTGTACTAAAAGGTTCTGGATCTGCACCTTTGCATCTCCGGTACCGGATTCTGAAATCGCATACAGCATTTTCATGCAGCTGGTTGTTTCCGGAATATCGAAATTTTTACAAAAATCTGTGTAGGAACTCAATGCTTTCGGCTGTTCTTTCAAACGCTGCAGTAATGCATTTATTTCCGGAACCAGGATCTTTGGTGCACCATCTAACGATTTCGCGATTGAAACCTGCACATTGCTGTGCTGCATTAATAATGCCATCTGCATCAGCCACTCCGGGAATGCCGCATAAAGTTCTTCGGATACCACACGTCTTGCAATATTCCTGCCAAATCTACGCTGCTGTGACATGGCTTTTTCATAACAGCGCAGCACATATTCTTCGTCCCTGCCGCTTTCTTCTTTTAACCAGTTCCTGGTCAATGTCTTTTCTGATCTTGCATATACATAGATCATCCATAAAAGAAGTCCAAAAGATGTGACCTGTACCAGACCTGTTGTAAGCACATTATAAGGGGCTTCCATGTTAAGGATACCCGGAAGTGCATTTAACACATATAAAGTTCCGGCACATAAGGCTGTAGCCACGACAATGGATACCACATTGTTTGTATGTGCTTTTTTCTTTTCTCTCTGAAGCAGATATCCACGACGTTTCCATAATTCCCCATCGCTTAATAGCAGGGAAATGGAATCATCCGCCTCTCCACCATATTCCTCTGCACTGATCAAAGTTCATGCAGCGTTTTTATCTTGCGGCATTCATATTCTTTTTCCACGATGTCTAAGGATTCCCTTAAAACACCTTTTTCAGTATATGAACGTCCTGCTTCCAGATGAGTGATTGCTTCCTCTATCACATCCCGCATATGCCCCGGTTCAAATGTTTCTTTCGTTTCTTTTAAGGCAGATAGTACTTTTCCGCTTTTCTGGAATGCATATAACATCTGTTCCATGTAAGTGGCAGCATCTGCAAAACGTTTCTGTTCATACATTTTTTTGTAGGTATCCAGAATAAACGCCGGGAGTGCTAAAAACATGGCGATCAATACAATGACTAACAGTTCCCATTTCAACTGGAATAATAACCCGATTGCACCCATCCCGGCGATACATGCGCCGATCACAAACAGATGCGTCTTCCAGGAAAAGTGATATCCGTAGGTATAAACTTCTTTTGCAAGGTTTCCCGGATTTAAAAGGAGCAGACTTTTTGCCATTCGGCTCTCTTTTCCAGTCTGCTCTTTCTGTTTCTTCTCTTTTATTTGTTTCTTCTCTTTTATTTGTTTCTTTTTCAATCCTGTCACTATCTGCCCTCCTTCCGATATTTGTAAAAGTTTTCGCAAAAGAAAGGTTCTTGTATTCCAGCACGTTCTAATTTCAAAAGAATATCTTTCGGTATCTCCTCTGAAACAAGTTCCCCATCCTCTACCAGCATATAAATTCTGTTTTCATGATCTTCCCTGGCATAAAAACAAAGCTGATCTAAATATCTTCTGATCTCTCCATCCTGTGTATTTTCTTTCCGGATCAGAAGTCCAAGATTTACATAACGGTAAATCCTGTTTTCCATACGTCTCGCATCATTTACATTATTCATCATGCTCTGGATACGGTCTGGCAGCTTCCTCACATCATCCAGATGGATCGTTGTAAATCCATTGACACCAGTACTCCACTGTTCCAACAGTGATGTCACTTCCGTTGACCTTGCCTCTGACAAAACCAGATAAGCCGGATTCTGTCTTAAACACGCCTTGATCGCATCCGTATAGGAAAAGTTATCCTTTACACGAAGCTCTACGGCATCCGCTCCGGCATTAATTTCCGGATAATGGATTTCTAAAGAATCCTCGATTGTGATCACACGGCTTTCTTTCGGAATAAACTGCATAAAAAACTTTGCTGTTTCCGTTTTTCCAGCTCCGGGTTCCCCGCCAAACACAAAGTTCATACCCGCTTTCACGCAATTTAAAAGCAGGTGCAGCACCTTTTCTTCACAGAAACCACTTTTTAACATTCCATCAATCGCGTTTCTTACCAGACAGGGTGATCTGCGGATACAGACGCTTGTCCCGGTCGCCGCCACAGAATCATGGATGATACTGATACGAAGTTCTTTTGTGTCTGCCTCTAACACCTTATTTGCATTGTTAAACTGTGCATCCACACAATTTGCAATGTTATGTGTAAAGGCATCTAAAAAGTTTTCTGTAACTTTTTCTTCCGCTTCTTTTGCTCTGTACTTACCCTTTTTAAGATCCGTGATCCACAGGGCAGAACCGTTATAATCCACATCCGTAACATCCGGCTGCATTAAAAAATCCCAGAACACACCAAACTGTTCCGGGCTTGGTTCAAACATTTCACTCAAATTTAATTTCCCCTCCTTTTAAAAGTTACAGGCAGCATGTAAATGTCAAAGACCAACCGAACATTTGCCGCCGCCTGTTTTTTACTCCGGCCACTTTACTTATCAGCCTAATGCATTCATCTTTGTAAAGAAATTCGTGAATGCTGTTTTGAACTGCTCCAAAGCAATTCCGCCTTCCGTTGGATTGCAAATGAACAAGATCAATACTGTAATTGCAATAATCACTGCACCTCTTTTTACTGCACCACCATATTCTTTCATAAACTCTTCCATGGGAATCTTCCTCCTTTCATCGTTACTCGATTCTCCTGCAGGTGAAATCTGTATGGGATTAATCAATCCCTTATAAACACAGGAATGCTTTATCACATCGTTGTTCCTTCCAAAAGGTTATATATCAATTCATAGCGGCACATAACAAGGAAAGGAATTGTCTCTTTCAGACTGCAATATAAAGAAAATCTTTCTCTTGCTTCCTGAAATGCACAATCAATTTTGTACTGTGGCAGATTTGATCTTTCTGCATGTCTTCTCCAGGCATTGTATTCTTCCTGGAGCGATCCGTTTTGTTCTTCAAATATTTTCAGATCATCCATCATACTTACTCCTGCTACACCTCTTCGTATTTTTTCATAGCATCTTTCATAAAAAAGCATAATTTCAAATGGTATTCTGTTTTTTAAATGGCACCATATAGAAAACGTACTTCTTGTTTCCTCAAAAATGCAGTCTGTCTCATATGACATTTTCCCTTTTCGTTCTGCTTTCTGCCGCCACACTACATATTTTTCCCACACATCTCCATTTTCCAATTCAAAACGCTTTACCCGATTCTTTTCTACGTCTTCCCATTTTTGCATCCTGCTGGTCAGCGATGCTTTATTTTCCATCGTATTATAAATTTCAAACAGTTCCGGGTATTTCATTACCAGCCATAAATGCGCCTTTTCAATTCCTTCACTTTCAAAAGCACCTTTTAAAATACATTTAAAAACATAGTCTGTCAGGAAATGCGAAATTTCTATTATAAACTTTAGATCTTGTACATTTCCACGACATATTGCAGATATAAAATATTCCTGCTTTATCAGAAGTGCCGTTGCATGATCTATTAATATTCTTCTATTTCTGTCAGCAGCCCGTTGCACTTTCTTGACTTTATAGCAATAAATAAATAGAATAGTTATTGATACTATGTATATAATTGTAACTACTAACAAAAGAATCATCACCTCGTAACATTCCAACAATATATAATCTTCCTGTGCTTATAAGGGACAAATTTGCGTCCCTTATTTTCTTTTGGCAGCGTTCTATAACCGCACACTGCCGAGAGCCTGTCAGCCCCATCACGGTCTTCTCCTCTTTCTTTCGTGACTGTTACGTTTTATCCCCGTCAATGGGGCTTTCTGAAAGTTCTAAATTTCACACTTCCACCCGCACAAGTCCATTTAGTTATCAAGGTTCCATAAAAATTAATAAAGGGAAACATCTGTTCAGATTGAACTTTTCTTAGAAATGCCGTAGAATAAACTTGTTGTTTTGGTGGCATTTCTAAGAAATGTTTCCCGGAAGCCTTGTGATTGCCGTCACAGGGCTTCTTTTTTCTGATTCCCGTTTCCAGGAACCGATCGTCTGCATTGCTTTGATGCTACGGTCGTGGAGCTGCCGTGCAGACAGGATGCTATTTCTTATTCATGTTTTTTAAATGCTCTTTTAACACTGTCATATTTGTTTTACAATCTGCAAGATGATGATATCCAGGAAAAAGAAGATAATATTCTTCTGTTTCATTCTCTTTTTTACTCCATTCTGAATAATAAGGATAATTCTTTACCACGATTACATAGCCATCCGGCAGATCATAGCGATAAAATGTTTCTTCTGTGTACTCATTTCTACACCAAATGTTCCAGGACTTATAACTGTTTATAAAGTCTTCTCTCTGTGTCATGTTCTTCATAATCGGAAGTTCCAGCTGCGTTATAACAGGTTCTTTATCCTCTATCCATCCGCATCTTCCATTACAGTCTTCCTTACAGTCAGCACAGCATTCTACTGTTTCATTACAGCCGCAGCACGCACAGGTTCCATTTGGATTTTTGCCTGTAATACAGCCTCTTTCATACGGCGGTACCTTTTTCTTCGAAACTGATTGCGACGTCGCAACAGACTTTTTCTTTTTCGATGTCTGCACCAAAGTATCCGAGGTATTTAAAGTATCCGTCGAACTTTTCTGTTCTTTCGCTTTTTCTTTTAATGATCTCTTATAGCTCCTGATCTGCGATACTGTCATATCTGCATCGACTTTGAAACGTTCCTTTTCCTTTAATGGCAGCATTTCCACCAACTGGGAATAGGAATATTTCTCATATCTGTCATCGATCCACATCTTCCCGGAATTTGAGTTGTCTTTTGAGCAAAATTCCTTCCATACCGCAATCACACGCGATACTGCGGATTTATCCATATGAAAGTTCTTTTCGATACACTCATAGAAATTGTCATATCCTAACTCTTCATGGTATCTGCGCATCTCCATCTCATGAAGATGGAACCCTAAACTCATGTATCGTTTTTTGACATCCGCTATGTCCTGTTTCACATAGTTAAATGAAGCAACTGCAAGTTCATTTACTTCATCGCCGTAATAATCCTCACCAAATACAATGCCTGTTGTTAAATCCATATCATCACCGCCCATAATTTATATCCATCTCATTGCTTATTAAAGCGCATACACTGCAATCAGGATTAAATCTGCAATAATTGCTGCTCCAATCGCCACGTGCCCATCTTTACTAATCAAACCAGCAATAATTCCAATAACAAAATTAACAATTATCGCTATTATCGTAAAAGCTAAAATACTCATTTCACTCTCTCCTCTCCGACAACCATGTGGTCACCATGCCGTAATAATCAGCGTTCTTCCTACCACCATCCAATATTCCAGGATCCTGTAATTCTATTGTTTCGACTTCTTCCTTTGGAATCGTGTATACTTTATCCTGATACCTAAATCTGTAATATTCTCTATGTTTTCTATGTACCTTGCAAAGAAAACTGCCGACATACATTTATACAACTGGTCAGAATACAAAATCAATTCAACATCCTTGCAGCTACGCAATTTAAACAATATCTGATATCTGTATTTCTGTCCTGCATTTTTCTCCGACAAATCACGTACATATAAAATGACTGACCGATCAGGAAATACTATTGGATACATGATAATTACAAACACGATGCTTACTGTAATAATAATAATTTCTCTCATATAAAGGAGATCCTCCCATACCTATAAGGAACGACACAAATCAAGCAATGCAAGATTAACAATAAGTAATGCTCCTACCGCTACAACTTCTACATGTCCAATAACAGCGCTAGCTATTAAACAAAGACCTAATACTCCGATCATCAGACCAACAATCAATATTACCGTTAAGCAAACTAAACAAGCTAAACGCTTCATTTCACTCTCTCCTCTCCGACAACCATGTGATCACAGCCGCTGTTACCACATCCTCCGGTTCCCATGAATCGGATATCTCTCGTTCTGTTCCCTGGAGCTGTTCACGTTCCCATCCGGATAATTGTTTTGCCGCACCCTGTAATTCTTCATATATAGATTCCGGAATGGAGATTGTAATCTCACGTTTATTGTCCCGATCCATGTTATTCACCTGCTTTCTGATATCTCTCATATCTATCCGACATTTTCCAGTGCCGGATGCTGCTCTACTTCTTTTTCAAGCGGTGTCACTTTTACAGTGACTGTCACGTTTTCCCGCTGCGATATGATCCGCGCAAGCGTTTCAAAAAAGCGCTGCGCATTAAATGTCCCCTGCACTTTCATCCACGCCACCTCCTTATGCTGTCTGCGGCTGTTTACGATCCGCTCTCTGGCGTTCCTGCTGGATACCGAACATATAACCTAAAATGAACATTTTGTTATCCTCATTCAATTTTGAAAATTCTTCTGCTGATTTTGTAATCAGTTCCTTTTTCTTGTCGTCTCTCATAAAGTTCTCCTTTCCACCGATTCTTGCCAGGTCTTAATTTACTACCCAACACTTTTCTATCTTTTTATATTTCAGCTCATTTCTGAATTTTGTTAAGAGCTTGTAAACTCACTATATAATATTATCAAGAGTATGTCAACTCTATTTTGCAATTATTTTTATATTTTCGGGTTGACTTACTCAAAGCAATATTATATAGTGAACTAATAAAGGAAGAAAGGAGGTGTTAATTAAATGGAAATATACGAACGTATCAAAGAATTAAGAAAAAAACTTTGAAAATGTCGCAAACCGCCTTTGGTAATCGACTAGGTGTTAACCGCGATACAATTAACAACATCGAACTAAACCGCCTTAAAAAACCAGAGCAGAAACTATCCTTATACAAACTGATATGCAGCGAATTTAATGTCAGCGAAGAATGGCTGTTGAATGGTACTGGCGATATGTTTACCAGCAACGAGTCTGAATACAGTACTATGATTGATCAGATTATGCATGGGGAAAATGAATTTGCCAAAAACATTTTTAAAACATTTGCACTGTTCGATGTGAAAGACTGGGAAGCTTTAGAGCGGATGATTTCAAAATATAATTCCGTCGCAGATCCGGAACCGGACATTTCTTTATATGACAGCGTGCCGGATACACCGGAAGAATTGGAAAGACTGTTTCCACCAGTTGAAAAAGATGCCAAACGTGGTGTTGGGTAATCCCTGAACGAGACACCCAGCAATCCCGCTTATTTATTTACAATTACAAATATTGTACCGGTAAAGTTAAGATTATAATACATGGTTTTACTGCATCTATAATAAATTGCATATATTTTGCGGTTATTGTGATATATGTATTTTATTTTCATGTCCCACGACCTTTCTTTGTGGAAAAGCTGGGTGCATTTTCATTATATCAACGGCATTTGTCTTACTTCTACTGGTACATTGGAAATGATCAAAAATTTTTCGATAAAACAATAAGACACCCCGGTTGTATCAAAATACTTCCGGGGTGCACTAAAATATGCAGGTGATCACATGAAAAAGAAAGAATTATGTCCGGCAGTGATCCGGGTCGCATTATATATCCGCGTTTCCGGAGAAGAACAGAAAATCAAAGGACTTTCACTGGAAGCCCAGCAGGAACGGTTAGAAACATATGCAAAAGAACGCGGCTGGATCATCACCGGCACATATATAGATGCCGCTAAAACAGCCCGCAAAAATCTGCACAAAAGAACAGAATTCCAGCGCATGATGGAATCCGTCAAACGCAACGAAGTAGATATCCTGCTCTTTGCCAGGCTCGACCGCTGGTTCCGGTCTGTTGCAGATTATTACAAAGTTATGGAGATCTTACAGGCCCACAACTGCAACTGGAAAACAACGGATGAAGAATATGATACAACCACTGCAAACGGCCGGCTTTATATTAACGTAAAATTATCCATCGCCCAAAATGAAGCAGATATTGACGGAGAGCGAATTGATGTTGTATTCGACAGCAAAATTGCACATGGTACCGTTGTATCCGGCAGCTGTCCTTACGGCTTTCGTGTAAACAACGAAAAAAGACTGGAAATCATCCCAGACGATGCCGCTATTGTACAAGATGCATTCTGCTATTTTGAATCCTCCGTATCACAACGCGCTACGACAAAATATATCCGTGAAAAATACGGCATCAACTGGTGCTACGCTACTTTCCACCGGATGTTAACGGAAGAATTATATACCGGTGTATATAACCGCGGCGGCAGATACAATGCGAACTTCTGTCCATCCATCATCAACCGCGGTCAATTCGACCGGGTACAGGCTCTTTTAAAAAAGAACGTTCACACTGCTCCATCCGGCCGCATATACCTTTTTACTTCTATTCTTGTCTGCGACGAATGCAGCCATAAATTAAACGGCTATCTTTCCCAGGGTATCGTTTATTACCGCTGTGCACAGCACATGCAGCGTGGCAGATGTATACATAATCATTCTATCCGCGAAGATTATGTGGAACAATGGTTATTCGATCACTTAAGCGAAGAATTTAACCGCGTCAAGCTCGACTGGGAAATACAGGCTGCGAAAAGAAAACGTTCTTCCTCCTCGAAAGGCAAAGCAGTCTTAAAACGAAAGTTAAATAAACTGAAGGAATTATATGTAAATGATCTGATCGACATTGAAGAGTATCGAAAAGACTATGAGATATACACCTCTGCCCTGAAGCAGATGCCAAACGACAAAGAAATGGAACAGCCGCCAAATTTTAAAGCTGTGGAACGGTTACTGCAGTCTGATTTTAAAAATTTATACAACACTTTAACCCGTGAAGAAAAAAGAACGTTGTGGAGATCCGCTATTAAGGAAATCCGGATTGACAACGATTACAATATAACGGGTATTATTTTTGAATAGTGTTGTACTATTTATATAGTACCCGTCGGCTCATCACAGAGCAGGATATCCGGATTTTTCACAATGGCACGCCCGATGGAAACCCTCTGCTGCTGTCCGCCGGAAAGCTGGTTCGGCAGTTTATGCCTGTGTTCATAAAGTCCCAGCGTATGTAATAAATCGTCAATATCGAGCGGACTGTCTGATAAATATGCACCGACCTCAATATTTTCCTTGACATTTAAATTTGCAATCAGGTTATACATCTGAAATACATAACCTAAATGTTTTCTGCGGTACTGTGTCAGCTTCTTCTCTCCGAGTTCTTCTAACTTATCGCCGTTGATGGAAATATAACCGGAGTCCGCACTATCGATTCCACCGATAATATTGAGAAGCGTCGACTTTCCGGAACCGGATGGTCCAAGCAGCACACAAAATTCTCCTTTTGCCACGGAAAAATTCATTCCACGCAACACCTCCTGACGGGTCTCCCCGCTTCCAAACCCTTTTTTCAGATCAACAATTTCCAAAAATTTTCTTTCTTCTTCTGACATATGCTCCCCTTTCCCATTACGGAATTGTTCTTATATCCTTATCTATTCTGAATGGTATTAAAGTCTTTCCTTACTTTTGTTAGTGTTATCTAACTTTTGTTTGTATTATATCACAGCTTTTCCAGATTACAAGCAAAAGACGATTCCTTTTGTCAGAATCGTCTTTTTGCCTTATATAATGTCTTTACTGTCTGTTTCACTGTAAATATTGTTCTATTTCTGAAACTGGCTTTCCTGTCACTTCTATGATTTTCTCTATTGTGAAACCGGACTTGATCATATTACAGATGATTTCTGCTATAGCTTTATCTCTGCCAATCTCAATCCCATCACTTTTACCAGCTTCATACTCTGCCTTTCGGAGTTTCTTTTCTTCCCACTCTTTATCGTACTCTAATATACTCACCATCTTTTCTCCTTTTTGCGCTGTCTTTTGCGCATAACAAGTTTGGACGTAAGTACAAACTTGCATGTGAAAAATCTCATTTTTCACATTACCTCCGAGCGATTCTTCCGCAAGAAATCGACTAAGATTCCTTCTTTGATGCATTCCGTGATTGCCCTTTCAACTGCATCATTCAGATTCTGCGCTGATGCATATTTTCGGACTCTCGCAACATAAATGGCATATTCCTTCAATGTCTGACACTGTTCCATCAGGTCTTTGTTGTGTCCTTCGTTCACATTCAGCATCAGAACTTTAACTCTAAATCCGGCTCTCCAGCCAGATGCTCATATGCTGATGAAAGTTTCAGTTCCATACGGTCTTCTACGTCATCGGTTCCATTGTAAAACACCATAAACTTCGGTGCCGGAATCTTCTGCAGCTTTGACGAATACAGTGACTTATCATTCAGATACTGCTGATACTCGATTCCAATATAGATCAGATCCCGCAATGGTATATTGGGATTGATCGTCGACTGATGCTCATAGAGATAAATATTCGTCTCTAACATAAATGCCAGATCATTTTTCATTCCCATATAGATTGCGTTTTCCAACGTGACGATCTTAAGCTTCCGCATTCTGATAATGGCTTCCGGTCACTGCGTTGTACAGGGATAAGAGATTTTCTTTCTCTGAAAACAGCATGCGGAATACAGTGTCTTTGTACTGACGGTTGGCTGTCGGCGTCTTTTCTGATACCTGCTCACTCTTCTTCATATTCAGTTCCTCCTGTGTGCAGGAGGCTCATCCAGATCTCCTGCTTTTCATTTCTGTGGATAAAAAGCATAGATTTCTGAAATGTTTTTTTGAATTTTAGACGGATATATACATCCTGATAGTCATACAGACAGAATTGCCGGATTCGTAATTATAGCACCGGATAGATGTCTGCATCGTAGAAATATGCTTTGAGTTATTTTATCATACGTCATCCTTAGTATGCAACCAATTTGAAATTTCTTGTGCAGGTTGTACAAAAATCAAGTTACTGTTCACAAGTTACCCTGCGGACTGTAACTTCGCAGCCCCATGTAAAGTTTGCTTCGCAAAAGGGGCTGCTCACCCCCACATCATGTTCATACGCGCCTGAACAGCAAAGTGTTCAAGTGATAAGTGAACAGTAACAAAACAAGCTGCTATTTTTAAAGAAAGACAGTGTCCGGCTGAATATCAATCCGGACACTGTCTTCCCTGTCATTTTCTAATAGTTACACACTTTAAATTTTTCTATTTGCTGATTTTTACTTTTTTCACGGACGAATATTTTCCATACACTTTTTTGCCTGTGGAATCCACTTTATAAGCCCGGATGCGCACATAGTATGTCTTTCCTTTTTTCAGTTTGCTTATGGTATAGGATGTCTTCGCCGTATTTTTCTTTGTGACCGCCTTTTTGAATTTTTTATCCGTACTGTAAGAAATCTCGTAACCTTTTGCGCCGGATACTTTCTTATATTTCAGTAAGATCTGTTTACTCTTGCTGTTTTTCGCAGACGTAAGAGAAGCCTTCGCCACTTTTACTTTTGTCCACTTTGCATACAAAATGTAATCGGATTTTGCGCTGCTGCTGATACTTGTGATCTTCTTTTTAAATTTTGCATCCGTATACCAGCCTGCAAATGCGTATCCTTTGCGTGACGGATTTTTCAGCGTTACTTTCTTTCCATAATAAGTTGACGGATTCGAGGCATTGTTTTTACCTCTATTCAGTTTGTAGGTAATTTTATATGGTACTGTAACCGTACAGGATGCCTGATAACTGCTGTTTTCAACCGAAGTCACCGTGATCTTTGTTCTGCCCGGTGCCTTTGCTGTCACACTGCCGTTGGCATCCACGGTGGCAATCTTTGTATTTGCCGATTTCCAGACTACCTTTTTGTTGGACGCATAAGACGGTGATACAGTCACATTTAAGGTGAGTTTCTCTCCTCTTTTTACCTCTGCTGATGTCCTGTCTAAAGTTATTCCTGTTACTTTCGCCTTTCCGGTAACAGTCACATAGCAGACTGCATATTCATCACTGCCATCCGTTGCCGCCGCCCGGATTTTTGCTTCACCCTCCGATTTTGCAGTGACAAGTCCGCTTGCAGAAACCTCTGCCACTTTCGTATCAGAAGAAGTATATTTGAGTTTTTTATTTGTGGCATCCGAAGGTGAAATATATGGTTTCAACTGATAGGTTTGACCAGCTTTTAATTCGATCTCATCCTCATCAAATTCGATCCAGTCTATCAGCTGCGGTACGGTTATCTTACAGGCAGCTTTTACATTTCCAGCCGTTACCGTAATGACTGCTGTTCCAACACCACAGATCTCCACATATCCGGTATCAGAAACAGTGGCAACCTCTTCGTTGGAACTTGTCCATACCACTGCATCTGTGAAATTCAAAGGTGCGATCGTCGCTGTCAGCTGGAAATCGTCATAGCGCTCCGCCGTTTTTTCTGTACTATCCAGACTGACTGAGGTTGCATGAATATCCTGTGTGACGTACTTGATTCCTTTTCCGCTTGCATAAGTCTGGGCATAGCAATCAGACGGACCGTACATCGTCATTTTCTTTGGATAAGAAAATGCATTTGATGCGATCGAAGTTGTGTTGCGCGGGACTGTGATCTGCGTCAGCTTCGTGCAGTTGACAAAGGCACTGTCACCGATCGTGGTCACATTGTAAGGAAGCACGATGGATGGCAGAACTGTGCAGCCGTAGAATGTCTGGCTCTCAATTTTCTTTAACTTGCTGCCTAATGTAATGTCGGCAGAGCTTCACAGCCATAAAATGCAGAACTTCCAATGGATGAAACGGTATCCGGCACCACTGCCTTTTTCATGGCTTTACAGTTTTTAAATGCGTTGGTTTCTATTTTTTCCACCCCGGACGGAAGGATTGCTTCCGGTAAAGATTCACAGCCGGAAAATGCGGAATTTCCGATTGTGGTCAGGGTGGATGGGAAGTTGATGGCGGTTAACTTTTTGCAGCCGGAAAAAGTATCTGATGGTATCTCTTTTAAACTTTTTGGCAAATGCACTTCTGTCAGGCTTGTACAGTTTTGAAAAATACTGTTTCCGATAAAATTAATAGTATCTGGCATAACAACTTTTTTCAACGATGTACAACCATAAAACCCATCATTTTCGATCTTCGTTAATTTATTTGAATATTTAACTTCCTCTAACTTAGTACAACCGCTAAATGAACTATTTTCTACTACTGTTACAGTATCAGGTATATTTATTTTTTCCAATCCTGTACACTTTTCAAATAGATAACATGGTATTTTTGTTATTCCACTCTCAAAGATTACTGTTTTCAATCCTATACAATCTCCAAATGGTCCATAATCAGATAATGTGCTTCCACACCACTCTAACTCTTTGGGATTTCAATCTTCGTTATTTTTTCACAACTACCAAATGCCCTCCCTCCCATGTGCTCTAAATTCTTTGACAACGTCACATTTGATAAATTGCTACAGCCATCAAATGCATATCTGCCTATCTCCGTTACACTATCCGGTAAATATATGCTTGTAAGCTTTTTACAGTCCTCAAATGCAGAATCATCTATTGTTGTAACACTATCTGGTATATTCACATTTACCAAATTACTACAATTGCTAAATGCACTGTTTTCTATTACCGTTACCGTATTTGGTATATAAACCGTCGCCAAATTACTGCATTTGTAAAATGCATAATTCCCTATTGCTGTTACTGTATCTGGTATACTAATTTCCCCCAATCCAGTACATTTTTCAAACAACTACCAGATATCTTTGTTATTCCTTTCTCAAATATTACTGTTTTTAATCCTGAGCAATCTGCAAATGGTCCATAATCAGCTGAACTGCCACACTCTTCCAAACTTTTCGGTATTTCAATCTTTGTTATTTTTGTACAATCTTCAAATGCTCCCCATCCCATATATTTCAAATTCTTTGATAAAATTACATCAGCAAGATTGCTACAACCCTCAAATGCAACAGCTTCTATTTTTGTTACATTATCTGGTATATGAACCCTTGATAAATTAACACATTCACTAAACGCGCTATCTCCTATTACCGTTACTGTATCTGGTATATTAATTTCTTCCAATCCAATACAATTTTCAAATAAATTACTAGCTATCTTTGTTGTTCCATTCTCAAATATTACTGTTTTCAACCCCGAACACTCTGCAAACGGTCCACCATAATTTGAACCACCACATTGCTCTAAACTTTTCGGAATCTCAATCTTGGTTACTTTTATACAATCTCCAAATGCTCCCCACCCCATATATTTCAAATTCTTTGACAAGTTATATTAACAAGATTGCTGCATCCTCGAAATGCTACCTCTTCAATTTCTGTCACGCTATCCGGTATCATCACCGTCCTCAAATCCGTCCGGTTCTCAAATGCCCTATCTCCGATTGCAACAACCTCATGCCCGTCAATCTCCCCCGGAATATAAAGTGCCGTCGCATTTCCACTATATCCTGTGATCGTAGCCCTGTTTGCATCGTCAAGTGTATAGGTATAAATCGGTACGATTGCACCGCCTGCACCTGCTCCTGCATCAAAATAGCTTCCTGCGCCCGCCGGATTGAAATATCTCGAACCTGGAGATGTCCAATAACTTGTCCAGCCTCCCTGCGCGGCAAATTCTTTTCCACGCGTGCATGATGTCCGAAGTACGCCGTCCTCAATATGATAGTACACGCGCACCGGACTGTTATTCTTTCCCCAGATCTCTATACTTTTGCTAAAGGTCTTTGATGCAATACCAACTCCGATCTTTGCACTTGCCCCCACCGATGCATACAGATATGCAGCCTGTGACGCGCAGTATGTCGGTGTTCCGAAACTGTACCTTACGTATTTGATGTTCATACGTGCACCGGTTTTTGCATAAATATCTCCGCTGACAATTCCGAGCGTTGCTTTTGCAGAGAGTACAATACCTGTGGTCAGATCTGCTTCTGCTGAAAAGGAAAATCCTTTTTTATGACTGTTTCCAACTATACGGAATCCGTCCGAATACGCAAATCCGGCTTCAAATTCCTTTTCCACGGTAAGCGTTGCCTCCCCGGAAAGATTATATTCCATTGCCAGTGTCAGCATACCAACACCGCCGAGCGGCACTGCCCCTAACGTCAGTGTGTGGTTAATATTTTTAAATGCATCCCCTTTTACATTGCAGGAGTATTCCATATCTCCGCTGACTGAAAAATAATAGTCATTATTATTCAGACTGTAATTTACTTTCATGTTTGAAATCACAACACTTACTGTCGCTGTGACATCATCTGAGACGGAAATCGTTTTATCTGCACGCAGGGTATTGTTTTTATAGGATATCCCCCTTGTCATACCTTCTGTGACTGTAACACCATTTACCACATATGTTTCTTCATCTGCCGGAATAAATTCCGTCATATCAACATCCAGTTCGCCCTGCTGGTCAACATTTAAAACCGCGCCATCATCCGCATCTGAGGTTGTAATATATGTTGTAGTTCCGTCTGTCCGTACACTTTCTGCCTTATATGCCATGACAATATCGTTAACATACACGGCAAATGTTGTTCCCTGTTTGATCGTAACCGGACAGTTTTCGATCATAACTATTCCATCCACATCAATAGATACGGCTGTTCCCTTTGGTACAACAACTACTCCGGACGCAAATGTACAGGTATTTTCTTTTCCGGTCTCTATCTGCGCATCTGCCAAAACCTTTTTTGCATCCGCGATCATTGCATCATGCTCTTCCGTTGTAAGTGACTGTTCCGGGAGAAATTTACCGGCAGCAACCGTAACCCATCCTCTGTCGATTGCGATCTGTGCTGCTTCCTTATATGTAACATCTGCTGTATCCTGATAAGTATAACTGTCTGTTTCCGGCACAAAACCAAGCATCGCATTCATGGTCTGCGCTGCAAATTCACGTGTCACTGCATCTTCCGGTCGAAATTCTTCTCCTGCCTCAAGATCGATCATTCCGAACTCGCATGCCACCATCACATCACGATAAAACGAATCATCCGTTGATATGTCACTGTAATAATTATCCGGATAATTGTCCTCATCTACCGTAAGATCAAATAATGTTACCAGTTCCTGTACCCAGTCGATACGGCTGATCTCATCACCTGATAATGCCCTTTTTAAAATCTCCTCTGTACGCTCCGTTTCTTCCGTAACGTTCTCTGTTTCAGCCTGTTCTGGCTCTTCTGTGACATTCTCTGTTTCAGTCTCCTCTGTTTCTTCTGTAACAACCTTCGTTTCTGGCTCTTCTGTCTCTTCCGTGACGATCGTCGTCTCTGGCTCTTCTGTCTCTTCCGTGACAATTTCCGTCCCGGCCGCCCCAGACTCTTCTTCTGCCAGACGTCTGGCATTATGATCTTCTTCACCTGCCTGGTCTGTCTCCGTTTTCTCTGTCACTGCTGACTTTTCATCATCCTGTTCTACAGTCTGTGTTTCCACAGTCCCTTTCTCTTTAAAACTGTTTTCTTCCTGTGTCTGCTGTGCATTCCCTGCCACATCCGCCAGCAGCATCTCCGGTGCCGCGGTCAATGTCATGCAGGCACAAAGCAGCCATGCGATCATTCGTTTTTTCATAACTGGTCTCCTTTCGCAGATATCTCATTTCTCTTAATACGACCAAACGGTCTTATTATGAATTAAATTATAGCATTTTGATTATAATTGTCTATTAAGTTAGAGGAGACACTCACGTGAAGTTTCAAAGAATTCAGGACTTGAGAATAGACAACGATCTTACTATAAAAGAAATCTCTGCCATGCTTGGTCTGCACCGGGATGTTTATTCCCGTTATGAAAAGGGCTTCGTGATTTTCCAATTGACATTCTCATAAAGTTAGCAGATATTTATCACTGCTCAATTGATTATCTGGTTGGACGGGTTGATACGAAGTAATATAATACACAAAATGCCTACTCCGCAGACATTGATCACTATATATAAAGAAAAGACGATTCCACTCAGAATCGTCTTTCTTTATAATATATGCTTATTTTTTCCCACGCAGCAGCTTAATGATCTTCCCCTCATACACCACTGTCACAATAACGATCAATGCAACCGTCACCAGACTATACCCTTTATTGATCTGCACCCCGGCAGCATCACAGATACTGGTAAATAAAAGACTGAGCACGAAGATCAGCTTGACTGCGCGCACCATATGAATCGTATATTTTCTTATTTTCCCACTACATATTTCTTTCGGCAGGTTATTTACCCTTTCCGGATAACGTGCAAGCAGCGTCAGTCCAACATATACAAGGATCAGGATCGCCGCATTTAAAATAATTCCGGTAAATGCCACTCCATATACGATTCCATAGTAGATCTGCAGTCCAAGATAGACCAGTGCAGCCACGATTCCCACTGCTTCAAGCAGGAAATCAACCGTTGTCATTTCTTCTTTTTTCAAATGTTTTCTCCTGTTCTGTTATTTCTAAATATGTTTCAAATGCCGTTTTCCATTCCGCCGTCAGCCGCTCTAAATTCCACGCCGCATTTGCGGGGCTTGTGGACGGCAGTTTTCCAAGCGGCGGCATTCCCTCTTTATGACAGTATTTTACAAAAAGCTGATGTGCTTTTCCACCATTTGCAAAAATTCCCTGTATTTTTGCATTTGATAAGATCAGATTCATATCATTTGGCACCACATTTCTGATGGAGCTGTCGGAAGATCCAACGATATCACAGGAATCGATCACATCCCACACTGCTATGCGATGTCTTAGCAGAAGATCCTCCTTTTCATCGATCGTCTGTGGCAGAGGTTCCTTGAAAATCCCTGCAATCACCTTCCAGAAACGGTTTTGCGGATGTCCATAATAAAACTGGTTCTCCCGCGACTTTACAGACGGAAAGGAACCCAGAATTAATATTCTGGATTCCTCATTATATACTGGCGAAAACGTGTGTTTTACATGTGTATATTCCATTTTTATGTACGCTTTCTATTCATAATTTTTAACATTAGAACTGTCTACTTTTTCAAATGGTACCCATACATATAAGCCATCTACGGTAGCTCCCTCTAAAGTCGTCACATCTTTTCCGGTTGCAAGTGCGATTGCTGCATAAACAGCACTCTCACCCTGTCCAACTGCGGACTGGTATACGGTAAAGTCCATCTTTCCATCTTCAATCGCTTTGCATCCGTCTGCAGTTGCATCGATTCCAAGTACCGTCACATCACTGATTCCTGCTGCATCACAGGCATCAATGATACCAAGTGCCATAGAGTCGTTGTTGCAGACAGCAACGTCACACTTCTGTCCTGTCTTTAAAAATATATTGAACATCTCTTTCGCACGGTCCTGCTCCCAGTCGGCGTTATCTTCAAAGACATAATTGATCTTTTTCCCTGATGCATTTAAAGTATCCTTTAATGACTCAGATCTTCCTTTTGTCGCGGAATGTTTTTTCGGTCCTTTTAACAACACCACATTAATCTCATCCGCAGAAGCAAATTTATCTAGAATATACTCTGCCTGATACTGTCCTGCCACATATTCATCCGATCCAACATAAATATATTTCCCAGCCTGAAGTCTCGACTCATCCGGGCAGCTGTTAAAAAATACGATTGGTATATCACCTGCAAGCGCTTCTAATTCGAATGCCGTATCAGCATCAACCGGTCCGCATAAAATCACATCATAATTCTCACTGACCGCCTTTTTGATATGCTCCACCTGATTTTCAATGGAATTGTCCGCATCTAGCACATCCAACTGTACCCCACACTCTTCCGCAGTCTGCTGCGCCTGCGCCACAAGTACATTTCGGAAGGTATCCGCCTGTGATAACGACAGCAGCATTTTTAAACCTTTTCCATCAGCTGCGCCTGTCTGTGTATTTCCACCACATCCGGCAAGGCATCCTACGAGCAATGCCAGACACATGATAGTACTTATTAATTTCTTCATCGCACGATCTCCTCTCTATATCCGGAACTGTTTTACCTGATCTGCAAGCTGATCTGCAGAAACAGCAAGGTTATCTGCTTCCTGTTCTACCTGGTCACTGTTCTTTGAAATATTCTTTGCCTGCTGTAACATGGATTCTGATGTTGCAAGGATCTCATCGGAACTTGCCGCCTGCTCTTCCGAAATAGCTGCAACATTCGTAGCAACCTGATCTACCTGATTGATCTTATCAACCACATTGCCGATCAGTGCGCTTGTCTCCTGGATATTCTTAAAGATCGTATCAAATGTATCAACTGCCGTATGGATCAGCTCTGCACTGCCGGAAATATCCTGTGCACTGTTTCCTGCCTGTCTGACGGCATCTTCTACCAGATTATTGATCTCAGTAATCAGCTCTGTGATATGTGCTACCGAATCCGCACTGTTCTTTGCAAGTGTACCAATCTCAGCTGCAACAACTGCAAATCCTCTTCCTGCTTCGCCTGCGCGTGCAGCCTCAATCGATGCATTTAAAGATAACAGGTTCGTCTCGTCAGCAATATCACCAATCAGTTTGATGATCTGCACGATCTCGCCGGAAGCGGTTCCTACCTTATTAACAGCCTCTTCCAGATTGTGAATGGAAACTTCGATATTTGAGAGTGCCTCACCAACGCGCTCCATATCCTTACGTCCTTTTTCAGAAACAGCAACTGTCTCCTGCATCTTGCTTTCAACCATATCACTGTCGCTCTTGGTATCTGCTGCCACACCTGCAAGCTGTGTTGCATTTTCCGCGATCTCATTTACAGATACAGACAACTGATCAACCGTCGCGTTCAACTCGCTCATCGACTGTGACTGGATTCCCGCTGCAGAACTCATCTCACCGGAAACACCCTTACTTGAGTCAGCCTGATTCTTCAACTTGCCGGAAACATTTCCCATCTCGGAGATCATCTGTTTCATGGAAGCAATAAACTTCTCCACACTTTGGCTCATGACTGCGATCTCATCATTGCCTTTTGTCTTAATAGAAACCGTAAAATCACCGGAAGTCATCGCTGTGATCACTCTTGTCATTTCCTTGACAGGTTTGATTACAACATGAGTTACACGTTCGATCAGTACACAGAGCAATGCAATACAGATCACACTGATTACGATCATAATATTACGAAGCTGTGTCAGATCAGAAAGTACAATGCTGGTCGGAATATACGATATCAAAAGCCAGTTGGTTCCGTCTACTTCCTGAAATACCGTCATATTTCCATCAAGTGTAGCAAAATTATAGTCTTTCTCTGCAGCTTTCTCTGCCGTAAGCTGGTAAAAATGACTCTGTCCTTCTGCCCGAGTGTCTGGGAAATAAGAGATGAATCACGGTTTGCCAGGATCACACCGCTGGTTTTATCAACCAGAAATGCTTCCGCATCATTCATTTCAATAAAAGAGTTTACGATAATTGCAATACGGTCTAATGTCATATCTGCTGAAATAACACGCACTTTATCAGATCCGTCATTTAAAATACCGGAGGCACTGATCACATTCACGCCATCTGCATTCTGATAAGCTGAACCGACTGCCATATTCACCCTGGTAAGTCCTTCTTTATACCAGGTACTGTTTGTTACATCTGATTCCTTTTTTGTTGATTCTGATGCCGTTATGAGCTGTCCTGTGGAATCTGCCACATAAAGTCCCTCCGGATAATTACTGTTATAGCCATAATAACCATCCAGTATTGTCTTTAACTCTTCATCACTCGGCTTCAAATCCTCAATGATCGTCTTCGCCATCTGAAATGAAGCAAGGTTTTCATTCAGCCACGCTTCTATCTGGGATGCCTGGTTCTCTACCGAAGACTGCAGTAAATTCTGGGAATATTTTTTGATCGTCCCTGCAGATATCTGATAAGCAGCCACAACAAGTACCACAACGATCGCAATTACGACTGGTATGATCACCCCAAGTAACTTTGCCTTAATCGACACCGTTTTTTGTTTTTTCATAAGCTGTCCTCTCTTTTTTACATAAAATTTACAACATAAATTATAAAATCTTTCGTCGTTTTTCGTCAATATGTATCACAAACCGTTTTCGCTAAAATTTATATTGTATACATGTATTTTTCAAGAAATCGTATGATCTTTTCTTGAAAATGAGACCTGCTGTGCTATAATAAATTAGTGTGCCATTTTCTTTTTCATACATATATCAGGCACACGGGATTGGTATCATGCCGCTGCATGCGGTTTATACCAGAGAGGAGAACCTTAGATGGAACATTTAATCATTCCAAAAGATTATCATTCAGAATTAAATCTGCACGATACACAGATTGCAATCAAAACAGTAAAAGATTTTTTCCAGAACCTGCTTGCACTTCGTCTGAATCTGTCCCGCGTTTCGGCTCCACTTTTTGTTGATCCGTTATCCGTCTCAATGACAACTTAAACGGTATTGAACGTCCGGTTACTTTCGATATCAAAGAGCAGAACGGGAAAGAGGCAGAGGTTGTACAGTCTCTCGCAAAATGGAAACGCTACGCATTAAAGAAATACGGTTTCGACTACGGTGAAGGCCTGTATACCGATATGAATGCGATCCGCAGAGATGAAGACACGGATAACATCCACTCTATCTTTGTAGACCAGTGGGACTGGGAAAAAATCATCCATAAAGAGGATCGTAATATCGAGACATTAAAAGAAACAGTTAACACTGTTTATAACTGCCTGCGCAAGACAGAAAAATATATGGCGATCCAGTACGATTATATAGAAGAGATTCTTCCACATGATATCTTCTTTATCACGACTCAGGAATTGGAAGAAATGTTCCCTGACAACACACCAAAGGAACGTGAATATTATATTACAAAAACCAAGGGTGCCGTATGTATCATGAAGATCGGCGATACTTTGGAAAACGGAGAGCCTCACGACGGACGTGCTCCGGATTACGATGACTGGTCCTTAAACGCAGATATCGTTGTTTACTATCCGGTACTTGACATCGCTCTTGAGATTTCTTCCATGGGTATCCGGGTTGACAAGAAAGCGCTTCTCTCCCAGCTCAAAAAAGCAGGCTGTGAGGAGCGTGCAAAACTTCCTTTCCAGAAAGCGATCATCAACGAAGAGCTTCCTTATACAATCGGTGGTGGAATCGGACAGTCCCGTATCTGTATGTTCTTCCTTCGCAAGGCACATATTGGAGAGGTACAGTCTTCCCTGTGGCCAGAAGCTATCGCAAAAGAATGTGAAAAGAACGGTATTCAGCTTTTGTAACAGGAACGGGCATATGCTCCGCAGATATCCTGTCATCAACACTGATGCCTGATAAAAAACAGGTATGTTTCAAATGTCAGCAATGAGCTTTCCCTGCTGACAAAAACATACCTGTTTTTTTCATCTTTCTGTTTTTTCAGTCCTGTGCGGTTTCCACTATCTTCCGGTCTTTTCAGTCCCGTGTGATTTCCACAATCTTCCGGTCTTTTCAATCCCGTCTGGTTCTCACTATCTCCCGTTTTTTTCTCCTGCTATAATTCCGTAATATTCCGGTCTTCTGTCCCGGAAAAGTCCCCATTCCAGTCGTTTTGCCCGAAGTTCATCCAGTTCATAGGTCTGGCTCAGGATTTCTTCTTTATCTCTGGAAGCACTTAAGATCACCTCTCCTGTTTCATCCGTCAGAAATGAGGAACCATAAAATTCCAGTGCCGACTCCTGTCCGCCATTTTCCGCACATGGCTGCACTACTTCCCTGCCGATCCGGTTTGCGGCAATGACAGGCATCAGATTCGCAGCCGCATGTCCCTGCATGCAGCGTCTCCAGTGCGGCATACTGTCACATTCTAAAATCGGTTCCGAGCCGATCGCTGTCGGGTAAAACAATAATTCTGCACCGAGCAGCGCCATCGCGCGCGCTGTCTCCGGGAACCACTGATCCCAGCAGATTCCAATACCGATGCAACCGTATTTTGTATCAAACACTTTAAATCCGGTATCTCCCGGTGTAAAATAAAATTTTTCCTGATAATAATGATCATCCGGGATGTGGGTTTTCCGATACACACCGAGGATCGTTCCATCTCCATCAATGCATGCGATCGAATTATAGAGGTTATTGACATCACGCTCATAAAAGCTGATTGGAAGCACCACGCCCAATTCTTTTGCAAGACGTACTCCCATTGCCACAGCTTCACTCTCCTCCACAGTTCTTGCATAGCTGTAAAAATCATATCTGCGCTGCTGGCAGAAATATTCCCGCTCAAAAGTTCCGGCAGTAAATGATATTTGCGCCTTCCGCGGCAGCTTTGCGGATCATTTGTTCTGCTTTTTGTAAGTTTTTCTTGTGCTCCAGGTCGCATTTCATCTGAATTGCGGCTGCTTTTATCTGTCTCATGCGTGTATCCTTTCTGTTCTTTTTATTTTTGCACAGTGAATTCCCTACAGAGGAATTTGCTGTGTAATACAGTGGATGTTTCCACCGCCTGTCAGTATGTCTCTTGCGTACACCGGTATGATTTTTCTGTCCGGGCAGAGTTTTGCCATAATCTGCTGTGCACGCAGGTCGCTTTCTTCGTTTTCTCCGCCAAATACAGGCATGACTACCGCATTGTTGGAAAAATAAAAGTTTACATAGGAGGCGGCGAGCCGTTCTCCGACTTCCCTGACATCTTCACCTTCCTCAAATTCGTATCCTTCGAGTTCTTCTTTGGTGATACAGACCGGAATATCCGGAATTGGAAGTTTGTGGATGATCAGCTTTCTGGCCTTTGCGTCCCGCACCGAACTTAGATAATCAAAACTCGCTTTCGACATCGCATACTGCGGATCATTCTGGTTATTGGTCCATGCAAGCACAACTTCACCCGGTCTTAGAAATGCACAGACATTGTCCACATGCTCGTTGGTCTCATCCTGATAGATCCCGCGTGGCAGCCATAAAACTTTCTCCACGCCAAGGTAACACTTTAACTGTTCTTCAATCTGCTCCTTTGTAAGCGATGGGTTTCTCCCCGCGCTGAGCAGACAGGGCTCCGTGACAAGCAATGTTCCCTCTCCGTCGCTGTGGATAGAACCGCCCTCTAACACAAACGGTTCGGCATCATAACAGTCAAACTCGAATTTCTGCAGAAATTCCATGCAAACGCATTGTCTTTTTCATAAGAAGCATATAGTCCATCCACTTCACCGCCCCAGGCATTAAAAGACCAGTTTACACCGCGCACCTGTGAGTTTTTACATCATCACCTGTCTGCGCCGTACCATTTCCTGCTGCTGTCAGGTCTGAAATCTTTCCATCCGTTCTGTTTACCAGAAAGGTCGGCGCAACATCCCGCGCCCAGGAATCATCGGTCTCCATCTCAAAGACAACCACCGGATGTAAGTTCTCTTCTTTTTTCAGACTTTCCGCAAATGCTTTTGCATGGTCAATCCCCTTTTTCCCGGCAGCGACATACACTGTCTCACTCGCGGCGATTGCACGGATCACAGCTGAAAACGCTGTTTCTGCTTCCTTTGCGCCATTTCTCCAGGAACCGGGACGCTCCGGCCAGATCATGATACATCCCTGATGCTGCTCAAACTCACCCGGCATGAAAAATCCGTCCTGTACCGGTGTTGTATCTTTTATCATCTTAGGACAGTCTGCCTTTGAAATCTTCATAACCAAACTCCTTTATCATCTCGACATCTCCATCTTCCCGTAAGACTGCAATTCCGGGCAGCGGCATCCCGTTAAATGTATTGTTTTTGACCATGGAATAAATTGCCATATCCTCAAAGACCAGACGGTCTCCCACCTGTTTTTTCTGTGCAAAGCTGTAATCACCGATCACATCCCCGGCAAGGCAGGTCATGGAAGAAAGCCGGTAAGTATGCGGCTTTTCTCCCGGCAGATAACCGTCTTTTAGCGGCGGTCTATATGGCATTTCAAGCACATCCGGCATGTGGCATGCCGCCGATGCATCCAGAATCAGGATATCCATTCCATTGTGTACGATATCCATAACCTCCGTGACAAGATAGCCCGCATTTAATGCGATCGCCTCACCCGGTTCCAAGTAGACCCGGACATTATATTTTCGCCTGATCTCACAGATTAACTTCTTTAATTCATCCACTGATAGTCTGCTCTTGTAATATGATGACCGCCGCCTAAGTTCAGCCATTTTACCTGTTTTAAATAACTGCCAAACTTCTCCTCAAACGCATGCCAGGTCGTGATCAGATCATCCGCATTCTGCTCGCAGAGTGTATGAAAATGTAATCCTTCGATTCCCTCCGGCAGTTGATCCGGAAATTCACTTTTAACCACACCAAGCCTTGATCCCGGTCCGCATGGATCATAGATCTCATGCCCTTCCTGTGTGGAGCACTCCGGGTTCACGCGGATCCCGGCACTTGCAGTGCACTCCTGCTGCAAAAATAGTGCTGATACTTTTCATACTGCGCAAAGGAATTAAAAATAATGTGATCGCAGATCTGCACCAGTTCTTCCATATCTTTTTCCTTATAAGCCGGTGCAAATACATGATTTTCCTTTCCCATCTCCTCTTTTCCAAGGCGCGCCTCAAAGATTCCGCTCGCCGTCGTTCCGCTGATATACTGCCCGATCAGCGGATACAGTGAAAACATGGAAAATGCCTTCTGTGCCAGAAGCACATGGCAGCCCGGTTTCCTGTTCCAAATTCTGCAATATTTTTAAATTTTGTTTTAGCTTCTTTTCATCTACACATAACACGGGGGTAGGAATCTCCTGCCATTTCATGATAATTCTCCATTTCTGCAAAATCCGCTGCGCAAAAGCTGACAAATTTAAAATTTTATCCAACCCGTTTCACACATATTCTTATTTTATGCCACCGTCTGCGGATTTTCGTCCACAACCCATGGCAGACCATACTGGTTTAACATATCCATAAACGATCCGGATCAAACTCTTCAATATTGAATACACCGTCTTTGTCCCAGACTTTATCGACAACTAACGCTGCACCGATCATAGCCGGAACACCTGTCGTGTAGGAAATTGCCTGGGAACCGACTTCTTTGTAACATTCCTGATGATCACAGACATTATAGATATAAATCTCTTTTCTTTTCCGTCTTTTTTTCCCGTAAAGATACAGCCGATATTTGTTTTTCCAACCGTGCGCGGTCCTAAAGATGCCGGATCCGGAAGCAGTGCTTTTAAGAACTGGATTGGTACGATCTCCCTGCCCTCATACTCGATCGGTGATGTTGAGAGCATTCCGACATTTTCTAAACATTTCATATGTGTCAGATAGCTCTGTCCAAAGGTCATAAAGAAACGGATCCGCTTTACTCCAGGTACATTTTTTGCAAGGGACTCAATTTCCTCATGATGAAGCAGATACATGTCTTTCTCGCCAACCTGTGGGAAATTATATTCTCTTTTAATTTCCATTGGTTTTGTTTCTACCCAGTGACCATTCTCCCAGTAAGAACCGTTTGCGGAAACCTCACGCAGGTTGATCTCCGGGTTAAAATTGGTTGCAAACGGATAGCCGTGGTCGCCGCCGTTACAGTCTAAGATATCAATCGTCTCGATCTCATCGAAATAATGTTTCAGGGCATAAGCGGTAAATACACTGGTCACTCCCGGATCAAACCCGCTTCCAAGCAATGCCGTAATTCCTGCCTCTTTGAATTTTTCACGGTATGCCCACTGCCAGGAATAGTCAAAATATGCTGTAAATCCCTCTTCTTTACAGCGTTTTTCATAGATGGCACGCCATTCTTTGTCATCCGTATCCTCCGGCTCATAATTTGCGGTATCTATATAGTCTACTTTGCATGCAAGGCAGGCATCCATAATTGTTAAATCCTGATATGGCAAAGCAACATTTAACACAGCATCCGGCTGATATTTTTTGATCAGGGCGATCAGTTCCTCCGTATTGTCCGCATCCACCTGTGCTGTTGTGATGACAGTGTCCGTTGTTTTTTCCAGTTTTTCTTTTAAGGCATCACATTTCGATTTTGTTCTGCTCGCAATGCAAATCTCCGTAAAAGTTTTGCTGTTCTGGCAGCATTTGTGAATCGCAACTCCTGCAACTCCGCCACATCCGATAATTAATAATCTTCCCATTTTAATCTCCTTTCCTGCGCTGTCTTTTTGCGCATCTCAAGTTTGTGCCGGGGCACAAATCTTGCGTGTGAAAAAATAAATTTTAATTTAATTTTTATTATTTCTTACGTCCTTCTTCTTCCTCTAACATATCCTCCACATATCGCGGCAGCATAAATGCTCCCTTGTGCAGATTGGTGGTATAATACCAGGTTTTATCTTCCGCTCTTTCCAGCGCTTTGCATCCAGATCATCGAGCGGATGATATTTCTTTGACGCAAACCCGAACAGCCAGTATCCGGAAGAACACGTTGGTATATGTGCCTGATACACGCGGCTGATTGGAAAGCTATGACTCGCTTTCCGGTGCATACCGCGGCAGGATTCCTCATCTTCATCGTAAAACGGACTTCCATGCTGATATACCATGATTCCGTCATCTTTTAAGGCACGGAAGCAGTTTCCGTAAAATTCCTTGGTAAACAGTCCTGCAGTATGTCCAAGCGGATCAATCGCATCGTTGATGATCAGATCATACTCGTCATGTTTCATCCGCAAAAATTTCAATCCATCCTCATAGTACACCGTCACGCGTTCATCCGATAACCCGCATGCATTGTCCGGAAAAAATTCCTTGCAGACCTCGACAAATACACGATCCGGCTCCACGACATCGATCTGCTCTATCTCATCGTAATAGCCAAGCTCTCGTGCCACGCCGCCGTCACCGCCGCCGATGACTAACACCTTTTTCACATGCGGATGCACCGCCATCGGAACATGCACAATCATCTCATCATAGACAAACTCATCTTTTTCCGAAAAAACAATACTACCGTCGGAACTTAAAAAACGCCCAAACTCATCCGAATCAAACACATCGATCCGCTGAAACTCGGTCTGTAAACCAAATAACTGTTTCTGCACCTTGACCGACACCTTGACTTTTTCCGTGTGATAATCCGAAAACCAAAGTTCCATGATCTTCTCCCTTCTTTTGAAAAAATCTTCTTTTCACAGGAATCTTTATTTTTGCTGATCTATGCTGTTATTTCTTTGCAAGCACATTCAGATTTTCAACTTCCGGATCCTCCGTTCCCTGCATAGAGCATCCCTTTTCTTTTGCATAAACAATGTACTCAATGATCTCCGGCGTGATCATCTCACCCGGCGCTAAAATCGGAATTCCAGGCGGATAGCACATGACAAATTCACCGCAGATCCTTCCCGCTGTCTGACGAACCGGCATGGATTCCTTTTGCGAATAAAATGCCACCTGCGGCGACACTAAAACCTTCGGATTAATATATTCCGTATTCAGCATTTTTGCCGGATCTTTCGAATACAGCCGTTTGATGTCTGCAAGTGCACCCACAAGCCGCTCAATATCCTGTATCCGGTCACCGATGGAAATATAGGCAAGAATATTTGCGATATCTCCAAGCTCGATCTGAATATCATATTCATCCCGCAGCAGATCATAGACCTCAATGCCTGCAAGCCCGATATCTCTCGTATATACAGACAGTTTTGTCACATCAAAATCATAGACACTGCCACCGTTTACCATATCTTTGCCATACGCATAAAATCCACCGATAGAATTGATCTCATCCCTCGCGTACTCCGCCATCTGTGCCACTTTCGCAAAAGATTCCTTTCCTCGCAAGGCAAGGTTTCTCCGCGAAATATCAAGGCTCGACATCAGAAGATAAGATGCACTCGTCGTCTGCGTCAGATTGATGATCTGGCTGACATATTCCCAGTTCACACCCTTTCCGGTCAGAAGAAGAGAGCTCTGCGTCAGGCTTCCCCCCGACTTGTGCATGGAGACAGACGCCATATCCGCCCCAGCATCCATGGCACATACCGGAAGATTTTCCCCAAAATACAGATGCGTTCCATGTGCCTCATCCACCAGCACCAGCATATGATGTTCATGCGCCACTCTCACGATAGACCGCAGATCCGAACAGATTCCATAGTAAGTCGGATTGTTGACTAAAACTGCTACTGCATCCGGGTTCTCCAAAATCGCACGTTCCACCTCTGACACCTGCATTCCCAGTGAAATGCCAAGTTTCACATCGACCTCCGGATTGACGTAAACCGGAATCGCTCCACAGAGCACCAGTGCATTAATCACACTCTTGTGCACATTTCGCGGCAAAATGATCTTATCCCCTGCCTTACAGCAGGAAAGCACCATTCCCTGAACGGAGGAAGTGGTTCCGCCAACCATAAAAAATGCATGTTCCGCGCGAAATGCCTCCGCGGCAAGCTCCTCCGCTTCCTTGATCACCGAAACCGGATGACAGAGATTGTCAAGCGGCTTCATGGAATTGACATCCAGACTCACACATTTTTCTCCCAACAGCTCTACCAGCTCCGGATTTCCCCTTCCTCTCTTATGTCCCGGCACATCAAACGGCACCACTCTTCGTTTTTTTAACTTTTCCAGTGCCTCATAAACCGGCGCACGCATCTGCTGCTCTTTGTCCATGACTAAAAAATCCCCCTTGGCTTCCATAAAAATCTGCATGCTCTGCTTTTCATCAAATGTTTTTCCCTGACATTACCGTCAGGCTGAAAAACGCAAAAAAAAGAACAGGCATCCATCACCTGTTCTTCTATCGTCGTTATCATCATAGTCATACTTTATGTAATCTATCTACATTCTGCAAAACTATTTCTCCAGAGTCCGCGTTGGCATCTTTGCCAGCAATATTTGCGTATACTACTCTTATTGACCGTTTCACAAGTGATATTGGATTCCGGGTATCATCCCCGTAATCAACTTATAAAATTTGAGCTTCTAACTCAATCAATAACGCGGCTTACACCGCAATCGGCAGTTGCCCCGCCTGTCCGTATGGGCTTAACCAATCTCTTGGTGGGCAAACAATAGATCCTTTTCCATCTATTGTAACGAATATTTGCATGAAACAATTTTCGCATTCATGTGATTTGAAGTATAGCATACACACATGGCAAATGCAATAACGTATTCTGTAAAATTCTGGTATTTTCTTTTTTATTTCATTTAGGATATTTTTATTTTCTATTCAGGTTTGCAGCGATCTTACCGCGTCCACTCCCGGACCATCTGTATCTCCCGTCTGTACCCTCATCATCGTTCGGTGTCTCTAAGATAAACGGTCTTCCTTCTAAAAGCGGGTGCAATGCAACGCGCCGCATCGCCTCTGCACCGATCTTTCCCTCACCGATCTTCGCATGACGGTCCTTGTGGGAGCCACAGTCGTTCATGCTGTCATTAAAGTGAACTGCCTTCAGCCGGTCGAGCCCGATCACACGGTCAAACTCATTTAACACACCGTCAAGGTCGTTACAATGTCATAACCGCCATCCCACACATGGCAGGTATCGAGGCAGACTCCCATTTTATCGTTTAATTCCACACGGTCTAAGATTTCTCTTAACTCCTCAAACGTTCTTCCAACCTCAGTTCCTTTTCCCGCCATCGTCTCAAGTAAAACGGTCGTTGTCTGCTCCGGTTTCAAGGCTTCATTTAATGCTTCCGCAATCAATGCGATCCCTTTTTCCGCCCCTTGTCCAACATGAACCCGGATGAAAATTATAATAATTGTACGGTGTATACTCCATGCGTTTTAAGTCATCAAGCAGCATTTCCTTTGAAAAAAGAACGGACATCCTCTTTTGCAGCGCAGAGGTTCATCGTATATGGCGCATGCGCAACAATCTTTCCAAATTCGTGCTCCTTCGCAAAATTTAAAAACTTTTCCACATCTTTTTCATCGATTTCTTTTGCCTTACCGCCACGCGGATTTCTTGTAAAAAAAGCAAAGGTATTGGCATCTAACGCCAGCGCTGCCTTTCCCATCGCCGCATATCCTTTGGATGCGGATAAATGATTTCCTATTAACATATCAATCCTCATTTCTGCACTGCGCTTCGCGCACCTTAATTTTGTGCACAATAATACTCCTGTCTGTATACGCGAATGCTCTTTTATTCTGCCCGGTTCTTCTCCACGATCGTGCCCGCTCTGTATGCCGCAAGCAGCTCCTCAAGATCATGGATCGACTCTTTTAAACTTTTTCCGATATCTGTATCGGCAACCGTTTTTCTCCGCACGACCTGCTGCACCAGAACCGTATGGGATACGATATCGCTTCCGTCCTGCACCGCTTTTTCTACCGATTCAAACGGTTCATGCGCCGCAAGCACCAGACCATAAGAATTATAAATCAGCGTATATCCGGCAATCCCCGTCTTTGGCTGATATGCCTTGGAAAAACCGCCGTCAATGATCAGAAGCTTTCCGTTACATTTGACCGGAGACTCTCCTTTTTTTGCCTCCACCGGAATATGACCGTTAATGATGTGCGCCTCCGCACCTTCAAGCCCGAATTCCTCTAAAATCCGGTTGACCACTTCCTCTTTTTCAAGCAGCCTGTAATAAGGATTTTTCGGCTCCTGATGCGTTTTTTTTATCTGCAATAAAATAACGCTCAAACGTCGTCATCTTTGCCTTTCCAAACACCGGGGAATTCTGGTTTTCCCAGATAAACCATAAAATGTCCTGTCCCTTTTTCTTCTCCTTCGGTCGATCGCATAATAGCCTTTTCGCGCGTAGCCTCAAGCACATCATAAAGCTCTTTTCCGGCATATTCTTTTCCAAAAACGTTAACTCTGGTAAACGTGCCATCCTCATTCAGCGGCACGCAGCCATGGTAGAGAAGGTTTCCATTATATACTTTGTAAAGACTTCCCTGTGTATACAAAAAACGCACATGACGCTGCAGTTTTTCACAGTTCACAAATGCAGTCACAAGACGCTCCATCACATCCGCCTCATCTTCTGAGAGACGATATGGATCTTCCCAGTCGATTGTCGGAAAACTGACATCCTTGAGCGGATACTCGGTTTCCTCCACACACACGGTCCCCTTTTCGATGTTGATCTTATCGAGAAGAAGTCTTTTCTCCATCTCAAATTCCGGGTTTTCTTTGATCAGCTGACCTTCCAGTTTAAACTGCATGATCGTGATCGCCTTATGCATTTTTTCATCTAAAATGCGTCGTGCACATCATATTCATCTTCCCGGTAATCCAGCTTAAAACAGTCACAGGAATCCTTATCATACCACTTCATCGCAAATCGTGCCAGCGGCACCAGATTAATCCCGTAACCGTCCTCTAACAGATCAAGGTTTCCATATTTTGCAGAAATGCGGATCACATTACAGATGCATGCCGCACTGCCCGACGCCGCTCCCATCCAGTACACATCGTGATTGCCCCACTGGATGTCCACAGAGTGATGCTCCATCAGTGTGTCCATGATCAGATTCGGATATGGTCCCCTGTCAAAAATATCCCCGACCACATGCAGATGATCCACAACAAGCCGGCGGATCAGATTACAGAACGCGATCACAAGCTCCGCCGCCCTTCCGGTGCGGATGACCGACCGGATAATTTCATTATAATATGCCTCCTGATCGGATATCTCCTGTCTGCCGGTCAAAAGTTCCTCGATCACATAGGCAAAGTCTTTTGGAAGTGCTTTGCGCACCTTTGATCTTGTATACTTGGAAGATGCATTTTTACAGATGCGGATCAGGCGGTATAAGGTGACTTTGTACCAGTCCTCCAAATTATCTTCCGTCTTTAACACCTGTTCCAACTTCTGTTCCGGGTAATAGATCAGCGTGGCTATCGCTTTTTTCTCCGCCGCGCTGATTGCATTGCCAAATTCATCCTCTATTTCCGCTTGATGGCACCGGATCCATTTTTTAGCACATGTAAAACTGGTCGTACTCCCCGTGCACATCTGTGATAAAATGTTCTGTTGCTTTTGGCAGCTAAGAATCGCCTGTAAATTGATAATCTCTGTTGCCGCTGTAGCAATGGTCGGATACTGATTTGATAAACTTTTTAAATAACGCAGGTCGGTCTGCCCCATAGTATTCCTCATTTCTTTTTCACGTTCATTTGCTGCTTTTTTATCTTAGCATAGGAAATGAGCGGGGGCAACCAACGTTAATTTATTGTCAATGCTCTACGCGATCGTAGCCTTGATCACATCCCCCATATCATAGAATCCCGCCGGTTTTCCGGACAGGAATTTTGCCGCCTGCACAGCTCCTTTTGCAAATACACTTCTGGAATATGCAGTATGCTTAAACTCGATCACCTCATCAAGTCCTGCAAAGATCACCTCATGTTCTCCTACGATGCTGCCGCCGCGCACTGCAGAGATACCGATCTCTGTTTTTTCTCTCTTTTTGCGCTCTTTGCTGCGGTCATAAGTATAGGTATATGCATTGCCAAGCGCCTCATTCATGGAATCGGCAAGTGCAAGTGCCGTACCGCTCGGCGCATCCAGTTTCTGGTTGTGGTGTTTTTCGACGATCTCCATATCAAAACCGGCCGGTGCTAAAATGGTTGCAGCCTGTTTTAACAGTTCCATTAACATATTGATTCCAAGCGACATGTTGGCAGATTTTAATACGGCAACTTTTTTCGATGCCCCGTCCACCTTTTTTAACTGCTCCTCGGAGAGTCCGGTCGTGCAGAGTACGACCGGGATCTGCTTGTCCACGCTGTATACTAAAAGATCATCCACTGCCTTTGCATTGGAAAAATCAATGATCACATCCGCTGCCACATCACAGACAGAGATATTGGGGAATACCGGGTAATCGTTTTTGATGCCATCGTAGAGATCGATTCCTGCCACGATCTCAATCTCTGCATCCTCCTTGCAGATCCCTGTGATCACCTGTCCCATTTTTCCGTTGCATCCACTCATAATTGCTCTTATCATATTGTTTTTTCCTCTCTTTTCTTTATTTAAAGCAACACCGAAACGCTGCAAACCAACATTTCCGGTGTTTTTTCAAATCTGGCTTTCCGTGTTCCACTGCCCCTTACGCCAGCTTGATCCCATAATTCTTCATGCTTCCGCAAGTTTTGCAGCATTGGCATCTGTCATCTCTGTGAGCGGGGAACGAAGCGGTCCTGCCTCCATGCCCATCAGATTCAGCGCTTTCTTAACAGGGATCGGGTTCACTTCGGAGAACAGCGCCTCAATGAGCGGCTGTGCCTTTAGCTGGATCTCCATTGCTTTTTTCGTATCTCCGTCAAAGAATGCCATACACATATCATGTACATCCTTCGGTGCCACGTTTGACCATACGGAGATCACACCGATTGCTCCGATCGACATTAACGGTACTACGATTCCATCCTCGCCGGAATACAGATCAAGCTTTCCATCCGTTAAATACATGGTCTTTGCTGCCTGTGCAACATTTCCGGTTGCCTCTTTGATCGCAACGATGTTTTCAACATCATGGTACAGTTTTGCAGCTGTCTCCGGAAGGATATTGCATCCGGTACGGCTTGGAACATTGTACATGATAATAGGAAGTTTTACAGAATTTGCAATCTCTGTGTAGTAGCGGATCAGACCTCCCTGTGTTGCTTTGTTATAATATGGAGTTACGCAGAGCAGTCCATCCACGCCGGCTTTTTCCGCTTCTTCCGAAAGGTGGATTGCCTCTCTTGTACAGTTTGAACCGGTTCCTGCAACGACCGGAATACGGTGTTTTGCAAATTTAACAGCAGCTTTGATCACCTCTGCATGCTCTTCTGTCGTCAGCGTAGAGCTCTCACCTGTTGTACCTGCGATAATGATACAGTCCGTTCCCTGATTGATCTGATACTCGATCATCTGCTCTAATCTGTCATAATTTACTTCCTCATTGTTTTTCATTGGTGTTACGATTGCCACACCGGCTCCTTTAAAAATAGACATATTAATAATCCTCCTGGTTCCTGTATTATGATACGTTAGGATACACTGCTTTGTGCACACGGTATTTTATTTATTCATAGGACGTAATTTCCCTATGAATTAAAAAACCGACTCTGATGAGCCGGTTCGTAAATTCTAATCATATGTATTACCCAGTATATGTCGAATCCGATAGCGCCCCATCTTTCTGCCATTTCAGCTTAAGATGACAGTCATAAGGTTCTTTACCTTATGCCCAGGAACATATCCGCAGCAAATATACTCCTTCGGCGTTCTTTCCTTTTATCCTCCATCCTCTGCTTCTGCCACATCCGGAAAACTACTCTTAAAGCACGCAACCTCTATCAAGCAATATGTATCTTTTAGCAATCATAGCACCATCTATTTCTACTGTCAATCCAATTCCTCTAAAAATCAATTTTGCTGACGGATACTTCGTATGCAACCCTTTTTTTCCGTCTGCGTCTCCGATAATTTTTTGACATATTCGCGGCTCTGGATCCTGCCCCAGATCTGCACATGTCCGCCCACATCAAAACCGGAGGCAAATCTTGCATTTCGTCCCCAGCAGATGCACGGAATGTAATCTGATTTCCATAAGAGCGGTTCACAGCGATCAGAAGATCTGCGATCTCTCTTCCAAGCGGTGTTTTCCGGTAAATTGGCTCCTTACATACATAGCCGTCTAAAAAGATCTGGTTGCTCTTTACCTCATCGTCAATCTCGTCTAAAAATTCCAGTTCTCTCACAAAACGGAAAGTACAAGCCGGTTTTTCTTTTCCTCGTGCCGGTTGAATGAGCGGAACTGTCCTGTCACATAAATATTCTGTCCGACCATGTCCTCATTGACATCGATCAATCGTTCCGAAATCATCAATGGTATGTAATCCATATAATTGCTGAGACGGTTGACTGCCACGTCGACCATATAAAATCCCTCTCCGTACACTTCGTGGCTGAACCGGAAATCCGATACAATCTCCCCCACGATCGACACCTGGTTGTTTTCAAACATTTTATCTGCCATGAATATTCTCCCTTCCTTGCGGTCATACACCTATATTTTTTTGTGCGTTTTTTCTTTTCGAACCGTTTCTGCCCGGTATGACCTGCCTGACATAATATTTTTACCATGTATCACATTCAAATTTTCATGGAACATGTCGATAAGAAAACGAATGTAATGACAACTTTTGTCAGGTTTTTGAATAAAAAAATATTGCAGAATCCCACAAATATGATAAAATATATAGGTTGGTTTTTTAACCTTATGTTACAGTTAATACATTTCACACAGGAAAGAGAGATTTTGTATATGAAAATGAAACGTGAAGATGTCCGTAATATTGCCATTATTGCACACGTTGACCACGGTAAAACAACACTGGTCGATGAGCTGCTAAAGCAGAGCGGCGTATTCCGCGCGAATCAGGAAGTTCAGGAACGTGTCATGGACTCCAATGATATCGAGAGAGAACGTGGTATCACGATCCTTCAAAAAACAACAGCCATTACCTATAAAGGTAACAAAGATCAATGTCATCGATACTCCTGGTCATGCGGACTTTGGTGGTGAGGTTGAGCGTGTCCTTAAAATGGTAAACGGTGTTATCCTTGTCGTTGACGCATTCGAGGGTGTTATGCCTCAGACCAAATTCGTACTGATGAAAGCATTAGAACTTCTCTTCCGGTTATCGTATGTTTAAATAAAGTAGACCGTCCGGAAGCCCGCCCGAACGAGGTTGTCGATGAAGTACTTGAGTTATTCATGGACTTAGACGCATCCGATGAGCAGTTAGACTGTCCGTTCCTGTTTGCATCTGCAAGAGACGGTTATGCCGTTCGCGAGATCGGAGATCTTGTAAATAACAAAAAAGATATGACACCTCTGTTTGAGACCATCATTGATTACATTCCGGCTCCAGAAGGTGATCCGGATGCAAACACACAGGTACTCATCAGTACCATCGATTACAACGAGTATGTCGGACGTATCGGTATCGGTAAAGTCGACAACGGATGCTTAAAAGTAAATCAGGAAGCTGTTGTGGTAAACCATCATGAACCGGACAAACAGAAAAAAGTCCGCATCAGCAAATTATATGAATTTGACGGCTTAAATAAAGTAGATGTCGCAGAAGCAAAGATCGGATCGATCGTAGCAATCTCCGGTATCGCAGATATCCACATCGGAGATACGATCTGTGCACCGGAAAATCCGGTTGCAATACCGTTCCAGAAGATTTCTGAGCCTACGCTTTCCATGAACTTCATGGTAAACGACAGCCCGCTCGCCGGACAGGAAGGTAAATTCATCACTTCCCGCCATTTAAGAGACCGTCTGTTCAAAGAATTAAATACCGATGTTTCTCTGCGTGTAGAAGAGACAGAGAGTCCGGACTGCTACAAAGTATCCGGCCGTGGTGAGCTTCACTTATCCGTTTTAGTTGAGAACATGCGCCGTGAAGGTTATGAGTTTGCAGTCAGCAAAGCAGAAGTTTTATACCACACAGACGAGAACGGCAAAAAGACAGAGCCTATGGAGATCGCTTACGTCGATGTCCCGGATGAGTTTACCGGTACTGTTATCGATAAATTAAGCCAGCGTAAAGGTGAGCTTGTCAATATGAAACCGATCACCGGCGGTTACACCCGTCTGGAGTTTAATATTCCATCCGTGGTCTCATCGGTTACCGTGGAGATTTCATGACAGACACCAAAGGAAACGGTATCATCAATACCATTTTCAACGGCTATGCTCCTTACCGTGGTGAGATCGCATACCGTAAACTTGGTTCCCTGATCGCATTTGAATCCGGCGAATCCGTAACTTATGGTCTGTTCTCTGCCCAGGACCGCGGTACTTTATTTATCGGACCTGGCGAAAAAGTTTATGCCGGAATGGTCATCGGTTCCTGTGCAAGAGCTGAGGATATCGAGTTAAACGTATGTAAGAAAAAACATCTTACCAATACACGTTCTTCTTCTGCTGATGAAGCACTGACACTGGTTCCGCCAAAAGTTTTAAGCTTAGAGCAGGCGCTTGACTTCATTGATGTCGATGAGCTTCTTGAGGTAACACCGGAGAGCCTCCGTATCCGTAAGCGTATCTTAGACCCAACCTTACGCAAACGTGCTAATATGAAAAAATAATCATTTTATTCTCATGAATCACAAAAAGATGATCCGCACTGTTATAGTTACGGATCATCTTTTTGTTTTATGCTGGCAGGCTCATCTGGAAAATATAGCATATATCGTTTTCACGGCTCTTTTTCCATCCCTGCATCATAAAATGCCCGGCTGTTCTTTCCGTTTTTCTTTACTTTATACATTGCATGATCCGCCGCAGCGATCACTTCTGTACTGTTCTTTCCATCTTTCGGATACACCGCAATGCCGATACTCGATGCCAGATACTGCTCTCCACCGGCAATCCGATAAGGTATTTTAAATGTGTCTAAAATCTTCATTGCATAGGAATCTATCACTTCTTTCTGACCGCTTTGCACAATTGCAACAAATTCATCCCCCGCCAGCCGGTAAACCTCGAATACGTCATCCACCAGTGCTCCGGCACGCGCAGCCATTTCCTTAAGCACCGCATCCCCTTCGTTGTGTCCATAGACATCATTGATCCGTTTAAAATTATCCATATCAAACATGATCAGACCAAACGGTTCTTTTTCCCTGATCCGGTACTGCAGGTCTTCCATAAACACACGCCGGTTCAAAAGTGAAGTCAGCGCATCATAGCGCGCTATAAAATTTAATTTTTTATTGAGCGAGCTGATCGTATCGTTTACTTTTCTTTTATGCATATTATCCCGGACAAGCCAGATGATAAACAAAACCATGATCCCACCGATCACAGATGTGATACGGATCACTTTTCCATACTGCTCCATAAAAGTTTCTTCGTGATTGATGATCTTTGCATCATCCGGTAACATGCTGCGCGAAATTCCAAAACGCTTCATAACCGTCTCATCAAAGCAATATGTCATCGGTGAATCTGTTATGACATCCATATTCTCACATGGTTCACCATTTAAAATTTTAAGAGCCATCTCCCCGGCGATCTCGCCCATCTCTTCATGGAAACGATCTCACCTCCAAGCAGTCCTTTCCCCATACCTATCGATATACCGGAAAACATGGGAATATGTGCCCGGCTGCTCAGCATCTGGACAGACTCTGCCGATGCATAAACATTTCCATCCTTATCATTACTGCATAAAATATATAAAAGAATCGTACTCTCATCGAAAGATTCTACGCTCTTAATCAGATCTTTCTGTGAAAATTCTGATGCATTGATATCACTAAACTCCAGATCCGGAAATTCATCTTTGTAAGAATAAAATTCCTTTCTTGCACTAAGCCCGGTTACCGTATTGTCAACAATTGCAACAATATGTGCTGCTTCCGGATATATCTTTTTGGCAAGTGCTATGGTATTTCCATAAGTCTGATTTTCTATGATTCCTGTTACATTGGGATTGTAATCCATCGCCAGCGCTTTTGAAACATTATTGACCCCTTCAAAAACAATCGGCGTATTCCCAAAAATTTTCCGATATACAAGCACAAAATTATACGCCGCATCATCCCCCACTATGATCACGTCATAGGCTGGCACCTGGCTTAAATAATAACTCAGGCTCTTGTAAAATAAATGTACATTTTCCGCTGTATCGACATTCTTAGTATCCATAAACTTATAGTCTATGGTCACATCATCCCCCAGTGATTTTCTGATTCCCTCAATCTGCTGTGGAATCGTCTCCCATGCATAGGAATAGGAACTGATGAACAGCACACGTCCTCTTCCTGTTTCTTTTGCATTGACCGGAAAACTTCCCCCTATCCATAGCAGTACAAAAAGAAGTGCTGCCAAAATACAGCCTTTCTCTACTTTATGATTTTTCATATGTGTCCCCCGATTTTTATGCAGCATAACTTCATTCTGTATGTTTATATTTTAATTTCTTCAAACTATAATCTAAATTTTCCACCCAATTGTATAAAAAGTCAACATAATTCATCATTTTTTTGTCACTTTTTTCCAATTTTTCTTTCTTGTTTTTTCGCC
>ENA-OQJH01000131-OQJH01000131.1-human-gut-metagenome-genome-assembly--contig:-NODE-131-length-43375-cov-7.673765_pt1 | contig 43375 bp, 49 predicted proteins | sample MGYA00242597_ERZ504763 | MGnify/ENA primary metagenome ERZ504763 (study PRJEB26092, sample SAMD00036359) | human gut metagenome | host: Homo sapiens | study: EMG produced TPA metagenomics assembly of... | reverse complement strand
CATAAATAGATTCTATATCGCCAAACGGTAACATGCCGCCAATACAAATAACGGGACACTATTCAATCATAGTATTCCCGCTATCATTCACAGTGAGCGTGCGGGGATTCGAACCCCGGACAACTTGATTAAAAGTCAAGTGCTCTACCAACTGAGCTACACGCCCTTATTCAATTATATTCCTTTTAATTACAAGGAAAATGCCCAGAGCCGGAATCGAACCAGCGACACGAGGATTTTCAGTCCTCTGCTCTACCAACTGAGCTATCTGGGCATTTTGATTTCCTGTTGGAAACCTTTGTTAATATAACATGGATTCGCGAAAATTGCAACTGTTTTATCGAAAATCTCGAAAAAATTGTGCTTTTGGAGGAATGGCGGTGTATTTTCGTTCGAGAATGTGGTAGTATAAAAGATATGCAAAGAGGAACCAAGGAGAAGTATTAGAAAGATTATGAAAATTATTCTGACTGCGGTCAACGCAAAATATATTCATTCCAATCTCGCAGTTTATACACTGCAGGCGAGCGCGGAGAAAGCCGGCGTGTTCCCGGAGATCCGCGAATTTACGATCAATCAGTCAAAGGATTCCATGCTGCGAAGCCTGTTTCTGGCGCGTGCAGACGTTGTCTGCGTTTCCTGCTACATCTGGAATATATCAATCGTAGAGGATCTGATTACAGAATATCATAAAATCAGTCCGAAAACAAAGATCTGGCTTGGCGGGCCGGAGGTTTCGTACCATGCAGAGGAGATGCTGGAACAGTATCCGTTCCTTGCCGGAATTATGAAAGGCGAGGGAGAAGTGACTTTCCGGGAAATAGCAGTTTATTATCAGAACCAGGGGAATGGGATGGAGGGGAAAACGCTGGAGGAGATCCATGGCATTACATACCGTGATGCAGACGGTGCAGTCAAAAGCAACCCGTGGCGTCCGGTTATGGATCTGTCCGAGGTGGATTTTCCCTATGCAAACCTGAAAAAATTTGAGAACCGCATCATTTATTATGAGTCGAGCCGTGGCTGTCCGTTCTCGTGCAGCTACTGCCTTTCTTCCATTGATAAAAGGCTCCGGTTCCGAAATCTCGATCTCGTAAAAAAGGAGCTTGCCTTCTTTTTGGAGCAGAAGGTACCGCAGGTTAAATTTGTAGATCGTACCTTCAACTGCAAAAAAGATCACGCAATGGCGATCTGGAAATTCATCGCAGAACATGATAATGGTGTGACAAATTTCCATTTTGAAATTGCTGCCGATCTGATTACGGAAGAAGAGCTGGAACTTTTGAATACGCTGCGGCCGGGACTCGTACAGCTCGAGATCGGCGTGCAGTCTACGAATCCGCAGACGATCGAAGCAATTCACCGGAAGATGGATTTTGGAAAAGTGACAGAGATTGTCAATCGGATTGCGAAAGGAAGAAACATCCACCAGCATCTGGACCTGATTGCGGGACTTCCCTACGAGGACTATGCAAGTTTCCGCCGTTCTTTTGCGGATGTCTATGCGCTCCGGCCGCAGCAGCTGCAGCTCGGATTTTTAAAAGTGCTTCGAGGCTCCTTTATGTATGAGCATACGAAAGAATATGACTGCCATTATCAGGAACGGGAGCCGTATGAGGTGCTTTATACAAAATGGCTGCCGTATGATGATGTGCTGAAACTGAAAGACGTGGAAGAGATGGTAGAAGTCTATTACAACAGCGGTCAGTTTGTCCACACGCTGCCGATGATCGAGCGGTTGTATGAGAACCCGTTCGACTTCTTCCAGGAACTCGGTGATTTCTACCGGGCAAAGGGCTACAGTGAGGCGGCGCATAACCGGATCCAGCGGTATGAAATTCTGCTCGAGTTTTTACGGGACGAAAAACAGCAGGACGAAGCATTCTTCCGCCAGATGATGGTACTCGATCTGTATGCGCGGGAAAATATGAAGACGCGGCCGCATTTTGCAAAGGATCCGTCGGAATGGAAAAACGAATCGCGTGATTTTTACCAGAAGGAAGCCGAAACGAGAACGCTTCTGCCATCGTATACGACATACGATTGGAAGCAGCTGCAGCGCATGACGCATGTGGAAGTTTTTGATTACGATGTGCTCGGAAACGGGGAAAAGGCGCGTATGGTACTCCTGTTTGATTATCAGAAGCGCGATCCGCTGACGGGAAATGCGGAGATGATCGACTGTAGTGAGCTTTTTTACGCTTGACATTTCAAAAGAACATGAGATACTAGAAAAGGTAATAAAAGATGAAAATACAAGATTTTGTAGTGCTCGATCTTGAGACAACGGGTCTTTCTGTAAAGGAAGACCAGATTCTGGAGATCGGTGCAGTAAAAGTGCAGGGCGGAGAGGTCACGGCATCGTATGAGACTTTCGTCAATCCGGGCAGAAAAGTGCCGGAGCGGATCACGGAACTCACCGGAATCCGGGATGAGATGATTGCGAATGCGCCCGATGTGGAGACTGCTGTCCGCGGCTTTCTGGATTTCTGCGGCGGCCTGCCGCTTCTGGGGCACAATATTCTGTTCGATTACAGCTTCATCAAGCAGGCAGCGATAAATGCCCGTCTGGACTTTGAAAAAGAAGCGTGGGATACGTTGAAAATTGCACGGAAAGCCCTCCCGGATCTGGAGAGCAGAAGCCTTGAAGCACTCTGCGGCTACTATCAGATCCCGCGGGAACACGCACACCGTGCGATGGACGATGTGCTGGAAACGCTGGCACTGTTCCGAAAACTGGAAGAAGGATTTTCGGAAGATCACCCGGAATGGTTTGCCGCAGCGCCTCTGAAGGCCAAAATGAAACGTGAGGTTCCGGCGACGGAGGCACAGAAAAAATATCTGGCGGATCTGATCCGGTACCATGAGCTGGATCTCGAACCGGAGTGGGGAGCACTCACAAAAAGCCGTGCATCCCGCATGATCGATCAGATTATTCTGGCACATGGAAGAATGGAAAAACGACAGAGAACTGAGAAAAAATAGAAGAGAAAAAGAAAGGATGGAACGATGAGTAATAAAGTCAATCGAAAAGCCCCGACAGAGGCACAGAAAAAGAAGAAAGATCCGCTGGCAAAGAAGAGAAATGCAGCAAAGATACTGGCATTGATTCTTGCAGTGGTTATGGTGCTTGGTATGGTTCTTCCAGCACTTTTATGGCTGGTGTAAAGAGATTCTGTAAAAGACAGAGTGAAATGGGAAACGGATCAAGAAGAGGCACAGTATGAAAAACAGCAGAAAAATGAGAGGCCTGCTGGTGATGCTTATCGCATTCGCATTCTGCTTTCTGGCAGAACCAGTCAAAGCGGATGACCGGACAGCGCTGGACGGAATCTATGTAGAAGACATTTCCGTCGGCGGTATGACCGAAGAGCAGATCACACAGGCAGTAAACGACAAAATTGAACAGTTAAAACCCTCGGTTATCAACCTGTCTGCCGGAGAGCAGAATGCACAGGTGACAGCAGGGGATCTCGGACTTTCCTGTGCCAACCCGGAGGTGGCAAGAGAAGCCGTCACAATCGGGCAGGAAGGCAATGTACTGAAGCGGTTCCTGACACAGAACCGGCTCAAAAATGGAGAGACGGTGACGTTTTCCCTGAAATATACAGTCGATGGCGAGGCAGCGCGCCAGGCGGTAGAAAACAACACGGCTGTGCTGAACCGCGAGGCAACAGATGCAACGCTGACCCGCGAAAACGGCGAATTTATCGTCAATCCGGGCCAGACCGGATGCAGCGTCAACGTGGATGAGTCCATGGCGAAGGTTGTCAATTACCTGACGACAAGCTGGCGGGGCGGCATCGGCGGCGTAGAACTGGTAACAGAAGAAACACCGGCAGGCGGTAATCCGGAGCAGCTTGCACTTGTCAAAGATCTGCTCGGCGAGGGTACGACGGAGTATGGCAACGGTACGAGCGGCAGAAAACAGAATGTCGCAGTCGGCGCAGAGAAGATTAACGGAACGCTGGTACAGCCGGGCGAGGAATTTCCGTAGAGGCGGTCGTTGTGCCGTTTGATGCGGAAATGGTTATGCACTGGCAGCATCGTATGAGATGGGCAAGGTCGTCGATTCGTACGGCGGCGGTATCTGCCAGGTTTCCACAACGCTCTATGTTGCTGTCTTAAAAGCAGAGCTTGAGGTGACGGAGCGGTACAGCCATTCCATGATTGTCCACTATGTGGATCCGTCGATGGATGCGGCGATTGCAGAGGGATTGAAAGACCTGAAATTCATCAACAATACGGATGCGCCGATTTATATTGAGGCGAGCGCGGACGGAAGCACCCTGCATTTTGCCATCTACGGCCATGAGACGAGAGATCCGAACCGCACGGTCCGCTATGAGAGTGAGACGACAAACACGGAGGATCCGACGCCGAGCCTGACGGAAGATGCGAATGCATCGTTTGGAACAATTGAACAGACATCGTACGGCTATCAGGGTTCGACGGCGCGGCTGTGGAAGATTGTGAATGACAATGGAAATGAGACGAAGGAGCAGGTGAATTCCAGCACTTACCGCATGACATCGGATGTCTATACCGTGGGAACAAAGACGGACAATGCAGCGGCGCGTGCGGAAATGCAGGCGGCGATTGCGGCAAATGATCTTGCAAAAGCAAAGGAAGTTGCAGCGAAATACAGCCAGAGCAGTTCGTCATCGAGTTCTTCGGAGAAGAAGGAAGACAGCAGCGATGATTCGGATTCGGATGGTACGGAAAAGACGGACGACAGCAGCAATACAGAGAAAACGGAGGACGATGAGGACTAGGCGTTTTCTGGTTACAGTTCGCTGGGAACCAGTGAACTGTAACATTTTCCGTGAAAAATGGGAAAGCAGAGGGAAAAGGAGTACGGATTCCGTCTGCTTTTTCGTTTGAAACAGGAAGTTCGAGGAGGACAAGGGATGCGAAAGGGTAAATTACAGCAGAGCGTGCTGGTGCGCTCGGTGTTTAAGATGCTGGGGCAGAAAAGAGAGGACGCAGCAGGGCCGGCGGTTGGACGTGGGGTATCGGCATTTGCAGGAGAAAAGGAGACGCAGGTGTTTTCGTGTGCGCCGGTGCTGGTGAAGGATCCGGAGGACGCGGTGCTCGCGGTCTGCCGGGTGTGCAACAGTGTGGCCGCGGCGGGGGCATCGGCAAAAGGAGTGCTGGTGTCGCTGATGCTGCCGGAGGCGATGGAAGAAAAGGATTTAAAGGAGCTGATGCGGGCGGTTGACGGTGCGTGTGTGCGGTATGGAACTGCGGTGATCGGCGGGCATACGGAGGTGACGGACGGGGTTTTGTATCCGGTGCTTACCGTGACGGCGGCAGGCGGGACAACGCGTGCGGGGCTGTTTGATCCGTCGTGTGTGACAGCGGATTTGGATCTTGTCGTGACGAAGGGGATTGCGCTTGGCGCGGTGTCTTATCTGGCAAAGACAAGAAGGGATGAGCTTCTGACGAGATTTTCTCCGGGATTTATCCATGGGGCGGCGGATTTTTCGGAGGATTACTCTGTCTGCCGTGAGGCGGAGATTGCGATCGAGCACGGTGCGGCTGCGATGCAGGATCTCTCGGAGGGCGGGATTTTCGGGGCGCTCTGGGAGATGGCGGACGGCGCGGGTATCGGGCTTGATGTGGCGCTGAAGAGGATTCCGATCCAGCAGGAGACGGTGGAGATCTGTGAATTTTTCGGGGTGAATCCGTATCAGATGCTTTCGACGGGGGCGCTGCTGATTGCGGCGGCGGACGGCGAGGGGCTGGTGCAGAAAATGGCACTCGAAGGGATTCCATCGGCGGTGATTGGGCGGACGACATCCGGGAAGGAGAGGATTCTCCGGAACGGGGAAGAGGTCCGGTATCTGGATAAGCCGCAGATGGATGAGATGTACCGGGTTGGCAGATAAGGCTTAAATATACGACAGGAGTGATTGGTAAAATGGCACATTTGAATATTGTTCTTCATGAGCCGGAGATTCCAGCAAATACAGGTAATATCGGACGGACGTGTGTGGCGACGGGGACGAGGCTGCATCTGATTAAGCCGCTGGGGTTTGATATTTCGGACAAGGCGGTCAGGCGCGCGGGGCTGGATTACTGGCCGAAGCTGGATGTGACAGTGTATGAGAGTTACGAGGATTTTCTGGAGAAAAATCCGGGGGCGAAGATTTACTATGCGACGACGAAGGGGCCGCAGACGTATGTGGATGTGCAGTATGAAGAGGACTGCTTTATCATGTTCGGAAAGGAAAGCGCGGGGATTCCGGAGGATATTCTGTACGATAATCAGGAGACGGCGGTGCGGATTCCGATGATTAATGATATTCGGTCGCTGAACCTTTCAAATTCCGTGGCGATCGTACTGTACGAGCACTGCGGCAGAATAGCTTTGACCATATGCAGCTCGCGGGGCATTTGCGGACGCATGAGTGGAGGTAGACGGACGGGACTCTGGTGATCGTAGACGGAGCTGCATTCTTTTTATAAGGAAGAAGTTAAGATCATTTCCAATTCGGCAAAGACCTGCTCTGCGTAAAGCTGTTTGATTTCGTGGCGGGTCATGCCGGAGACGTTGGTCTGGAAGGTGAAGGTGTGGGCTTGGGCTTTGTATAAAATACAGAAGTAGACGACGCCCTGTACGCTGTCAGCGTTGTTGGGGTCGAGATTTCCGGTTGTGCCGGTGATTCCGATGGCGATGGCGGTGTGCAGGTTTTCTTGTACTGTGCGGGCCATGGCTTCGGCGCATTCGGGGGAGTAGACGCCGTGGATTTCGATGACGGAAGGGTCGACGCCGACGAGGACTTTGGTTTCGTTCAGATACGTGACGTAGCCGCCGGGGAAAATGGCGGAGGCGCCTTCGGTGTCGGTGATCAGGGAGGCGATCAGACCGGAAGTGCAGCTTTCCATGGTGGAAATGGTGGTGTGGGATGCAATGAGCTGTTTGATGATGGAATCAATGGTGTTTGGGTTCATAGTGAAAATTACCTCCAGAGTTAGTTTGATATGTCTGGCAAAAAAGCCCTCGGCGGAGGGGCTTATTTTGGTGCTTCGCCTTTGGCGAGTGTAAAGATAAATTCGGTACCAACGCCCTCTGTACTGATGACATTGATATTCTGGTTATGCGCAGTGATGATCTCTTTGACGATCGAAAGCCCAAGTCCCGTTCCTTTGCGGTCCTTGCCGCGGGAGGCGTCGAGCTTGTAGAAGCGCTCCCAGATTTTCGTGATGCTTGCCTTTGGAATGCCGCAGCCGGTGTCCTTGACGGAGACGAAGACTTTACCGTGCTTCTCCGTTGTCTCAACTGTGATGGTGGAATCGTTGTTGCTGAATTTGATTGCATTATCAATGAGATTGTACAGCACCTGCTGGATTTTTCCCATATCGGCGCAGACGTATAAGGTGCGCGATGCGAGGATCAGTGAAATGGAAATCCGCTTTTTTGTGCAGGTTCCCTCAAACGAAGCGGCGGTATCCTTGATGACGGCGTTGATGTCAAACGAGGTCAGATCAAGCATATTCCCTTTATCGTCGATGTCGTTCAGCGTCAGCAGGCTCTGCGTCAGCTTGTGCAGCCGTTCTGTCTCAAACAGAACGATTTTCAGATATTTTTCCTGCATTTCCGGCGGAATCGTTCCGTCTAGGATTGCCTCCACGTAGCCTTTGATCGAGGTCAGCGGTGAGCGGAAGTCGTGAGAGACGTTCGCCACAAATTTCCGCTGGTATTCGCCGGTCTTGTTCAGCTCGCCGGACATGTAGTTCAGCGTGGAAGCGAGATACCCCATCTCATCGTGAGATTTAACATCAATTTTGTGGGTCAGGTTGCCGGAGGCATACTCCTTTGCACCGTTGATGATCTTTTTCAGCGGCCGGTACACGACGAGGGAGAAAAAGATCAGAATCACAAACGAGAGTCCGAACACGAGCAGGAACAGAAAATCAATCCGTGCCAGCAGACTTTCCCTCTGCTGATAGACGTCCTGCAGCGGAAGGTGGATGGCGACATAGCCATTGATCCGGAAATCGGAGGTGACGGGAACCATGACGCTCAGCATCTTGTCTTCGAAATAGCCGAAAAACGTTCCCGTGCTGTAATACTCGCTGCCGAGCGCAACTGGATCAAAACCGTCGATGATCTCCGGGTTTTCCTCATCGAGTGCAGCTGCCGTGTTCAGCAGAATTTCCCCGTCTGCGCTGATGAGCCAGATCTGGGAATTGTGATAGGAAGCCAGTGCACTGAGCGAATTGTAAAGATCCGTCAGGGAACGCTCACTGTGGTAATAAAGGTCGCCCTGTTTGGAAGCGATCTGCGTGGCCTCCCGGTACAGACTGGTGCTCGCGCTGGAGACCAGACTGTCCTCCACCATGCGGGAGCCGACCGTTGAGATCAGCGTAAAGCCGGCAATGGCGAGAATGACATAAATGAGAATTAATTTCCGGTAAAGCGTGCGTCGCATTATTTTTTAACCTCAAACTTGTAACCGATGCCCCAGACCGTCGTGATGGCCCAGGAGGCATGGTCCTTGATTTTTTCGCGGAGACGTTTGATATGAACGTCTACCGTGCGGGTATCGCCGATGTACTCATAGCCCCAGATATGGTCGAGGAGCTGTTCCCGCGTAAAGACCTGGTTTGGTGAGGAAGCAAGGAAGTAGAGAAGCTCCAGTTCCTTCGGCGGCATATCGACGGTGCGGCCCTGGTAAATGACGGAATAGTTCGTCTGGTTGATGATAAGATCCGGGTACTCGACACATTTTCCTGCGGTCGCGGACACCGGGATCGTGCGTGATGGCTGAAATCTCCGCAGCACTGCTTTCACACGGGCAACGAGCTCCTTGGAATCAAATGGTTTGATGATGTAGTCATCCGCGCCGAGTTCCAGGCCGAGGACTTTGTCGAACACCTCGCCCTTTGCCGAGAGCATGATGATCGGAACATCGGAATCGTGCCGGATTTCGCGGCAGACCTGGTAGCCGTCCATGCCGGGCAGCATCAGGTCGAGCAGAATCAGGTTCGGCTGGAAGGAGTGAAACTCCCGGACAGCCTCTTCTCCATCGTTTACAATTTTTGTGTCATAGCATTCCTTGGTCAGATAGAGAGAAATCAGTTCTGCGATATTGTTATCGTCATCGACAATCAGAATTTTCTGTTTGGAAGCCATAAAAGATTCTCCTTCACTGGGGACAGGACGGAACCGCATACAGTATGCGTTCCGTCCCATATTTTCCTGAGTTTTTATTTCTTAAACGTAACAATCGTAACGCCGGCATCGCCCTCGCCGAATTCCGCTAAATGGAAGTCCGCTACGTGTTTCTGGCGGCGCAGATAATTGTGAATGCCTTTCCGCAGTGCGCCCGTTCCTTTTCCGTGGACAACGCGGACACTCGGCAGATGGGAGAGATAAGCGTCATCGAGATATTTGTCGAGTTCGGCAACCGCTTCATCCACCGTTTTTCCGAGCAGATTGATCTCGGTAGAAATCGTGGCAGCCTTGGAAAGCTTCGATTTTCCGCTGCTTGTGCGGGAGATGGACGGGCCGGTGATGACAGCCTCGTCGATCAGCACAAGGTCGGAGATATGCACTTTGGTCCGCATGATACCCATCTGGACGAAGAGATTTCCCTTTGAATCCGGGCGGGTGCTGACAGTACCTTTGAGATTCATGCTTAAGACTTTGACGGCATCGCCGAGATGAAGATCCTGCGGGCGGAGATTTCCGGTGCGCTTCGGCACTTCCTTCGCCTTTTTCTTATCGAGCTTGTTCATTTTTTCACGCAGAGCGGTACGTTTCTGCTCCATTTCGCGGACGGAAACATTCTCTTTTCCAAATTTCTGGAAATCGCGCATCGTCTGGTCGGCGTATTCCTTCGCCTCGCGGAGAATTCTCTGTGCCTCCTCGGTTGCATTGGAGATCATCTTTTCTTTTCTTGCGTCGATCTGTTCCTGATTCTTGGCAAGGCTCTGCTTCAGGGATTCGACTTCCGCGCGGGTGCAGGCAAGCTCTTCTTTTTCGCGTTCCAGCGTGATCCGGTTCTGCTCGAGAGTGGTCAGAACGTCCTCAAACGATTCATCCTGCTCGCTGATTTCGTCTTTTGCCTTGTTGATGATGTAGTCCGGCAGGCCGAGTTTGCTGGAAATCGCAAACGCATTACTCTTTCCAGGAACGCCGACGAGCAGACGGTATGTCGGGCTTAAAGTCTCGACATCGAATTCACAGCAGGCATTCTCCACGCCCGGTGTGGATAAGGCATAGATTTTCAGTTCACTGTAGTGTGTCGTTGCCATGGTGCGGATGCCGCGCTCGTGGAGCGTAGAGAGGATCGCGATGGCAAGCGCCGCGCCCTCTGTCGGGTCGGTACCGGCGCCGAGCTCATCGAACAGGACGAGGGAATTGCGGTCTGCCTTGTCGAGGAAGGAAACCACATTCGTCATGTGGGAGGAGAAGGTACTCAACGACTGCTCGATGCTCTGCTCATCACCGATATCGGCGTAAACCTCGTCGAAAACGGAAAGGGAGGAGCGGTCGAGTGCCGGAATGTGAAGTCCGGACTGGCCCATCAGTGTTAAGAGTCCGACCGTCTTTAAGGAAACCGTTTTACCGCCGGTATTCGGTCCTGTGACGATCAGAAGGTCGAAATCTTCGCCGAGCGACAGATCAATCGGAACGACTTTTTCGCATTGATCAGCGGGTGGCGTGCCTTGCGCAGGTGGATTTTACCTTCGGTGTTGAAGATCGGCTCATTGGCGTTCTGCTCCATTGCAAGAGCGGCGCGCGCGAAGATGAAGTCAAGCTCTACCATGTTTTCGAGGTCGTAACGGATCTCATCGCGGTGCAGGTCTGCCTGGGCACTCAACGTAGAGAGGATGACCTCGATTTCTTTTGCTTCTTCAATTTCCAGCTCACGGATATCGTTGTTCAGTTTGACAACGGCCATCGGCTCGACAAAGAAGGTGGAACCGGTCGAGGACTGGTCATGTACCATGCCAGGAACCTGGCCTTTGTACTCGGATTTGATCGGGATACAGTAGCGGCCGTCGCGCATCGTGATGACGGCATCCTGCAGATACGTGCGGTAGGAACCGTTGACGAGCGAGATTAACTGGCTGTGGATTTTTTCCTCACACGATTTGATGGAACGACGGATGCGGCGTAGATTCGGGCTTGCATCATGCTGATTTCATCCTCGGAGAGAATACAGCGGCGGATTTCCGTGGAAAGCAGCGTCAGAGGCTCCAGTGTTTCGAAGAGATCTTCGAGCTGTCCGGCGTCTGGTCCGCATTTTCGCGGCGGCCGTACGCTTTGACGCGTGCCGTGTTTTCCAGAAGTGCGGCGGTCTGCAGAAGCTCCGTGATGTTCATGGAGCTGCCGATTTCGAGACGCTTTAATGCGCCGCGGATATCTTTGGCATCACCAAAGGAAATGTGGCCTTTTTTAAAGAGCCGGGTGAGCGCGTCGTGTGTCTCGTGCTGCATCCGCGTAATCTGGGAGAGGGAAGAAGAAGGAACGAGCTCCAGACATTTCTTCCGGCCCAGCGGAGAACTGGCATACGAAGCCAGTTGTTCGATAATTTTGTCGTATTCGAGCGTTTTTAATGCTTTCTGATTCATAATACTTACCTTTTCGTAATTCATAATTCAGTCATTGTCTACAGATAACGCGGTATTTTTGATGCAATACCGCACGGATCTGATGTTACAGTTCACAGGTACCCTGCAAACTGTAACATTCGCAGCCCTCATTTAAAGTTTTGTTTCGCAAAAGGAGGGCTGCTCACACCTGAATCACTTTCTTACGCAGCGAAACAGCAAGTGTTTCACTGCTGAGTGAACAGTAGCGATCTGATTATATATCTGCACGGGAAGTACAGACCGGAAGTGGAATGTGGGTCACAGGTTTTTCCACTCCCCCAATTATACCTTAAAAAAGAAAAGAAGGAAACCCCAAGAACGAAGAAAATGCAGGATGTTGCGCAAATGAGAAAAAAATGTAACAGTCTTCATAAAATGTTCATATCTATCTGGTAAAGTTTTTTATATATGTGAAGATTGCGGAAGCGCATATGCGCAGAGCAGTTCGGTATGGAATACAGATGTATGGAGAAAGAAATGTATGGAAAATGACCCAAAACCTTACAAATTCATGAAAGAGAGCATCAAAAAGCAGCCGCCCGACTGGAAAAAGATTGTTCTTCTGATTGCCGGATGGCTGGCACTTGCGGCGCTTGGCGGTCTGGTTGCGGCTGCGGTATTTGCGGTGACAGAGCCAAAGATTGCAGAAGCAGTTACCAGGGAAGAGCCGCCGGCGAAAGTGGATATCCCGGGAGATGAGGATCCAAACAGCGGACAGGAGCCGGATGAGACAATTACCGCATCTTCGGCGAGTGCGTCGGTAGACAGCAGCGGCTCCGGTTCGGAAATCAGCAGTTCTACAGTGGATAGCAGTACTTCAGAAAGCAGTGTATCCGAAAGTACGGTTTCCGAAAGCACAGAGGAGAATGGAGCGGCAGAGGGAACGGAAAGCAGCACTTCCGAAGAGCCGGAGGAGGGCAGCGAGGTTTCCAGTGTCGATGGGGAAACGGATGCGGAGGAAAAGGACAGCAGCCTGAAAAATTATGAAGCGCTCTACCAGGATATGCTGGAAGTAACGGAAAAACCAAAACGAGCGCTGGTTACCGTCATCGGCATTACCAATCAGATGGACTATTTTAACCAGAACTATGAAAACCAGCAGCAGATTTCCGGTCTGATTGTTGCGGACAACGGGCAGGATCTCTTTATTCTGACGGAATACCGCATCGTGGAAAATGTGGAGCGGATTCAGGTCACCTTCTGGGACGAGACGATGGTGGATGCCACATACCAGCGCCACGATCCGAGCACCGGCCTTACGATTGTGAAGGTGGATGAATCGAAGCTGGATGAGGAAACACGGGACGGTCTTGCGGTTGCGCCGCTCGGCAGTTCGTATCTCGTCAGCCAGGGTGACCCGGTCGTGGCTGTCGGAAGCCCGGTCGGCTACAGCAATTCGATTGCGTATGGTGTGGTGACTTCGGTTACGAACAAGATTTCCGCGCTGGACAATGAGTACAATCTGCTGACCACCGACATCCTCGGCAGCACGGACGGCAGCGGCATTCTGGTAAATCTTGACGGCGAAATCGTCGGCATTATTGCGCAGAGTTACAGTGCCAAGGGAAACAACGTGGTGACGGGCATTGCGATTTCCCAGATCAAAAAGCTGATCGAAAATCTTTCCAACAACGTGAGCCGCGCGTATATCGGCATCCGCGGACAGGATGTCACAGAAGAACTTTCCGATAAAACCGGCATTCCAAAAGGCGTTCTCATCAGCCGCGTCGCAGACGATTCTCCGGCGATGATGGCAGGCATGAAAGAGTACGATGTGATTGTAAAGCTCGGGGAGCACAAGGTTGAGACGATCAAACAGTACCATGAACAGCTTGGCAAATACAGCACAGGAGACGTGGTTACCGTGACGGCGATGCGGAAAGGCGCCGAAGGGTATGCGGAGATGACGTTTGATGTGACGATGGGGGAAGTATAAAAAACAGAGGCTTTCGGGAGCAGAAAAAGCCGGTTTTAGCCGGTGGGGCTTCCGGAAGCTTTTCTTTTCGAATGGTTTTCCACTGGCGGATGAAAAATACGTGCATTCTGCAGGAAAATCTGGTAGAATTGGTAAGGCATGCAGGAGCACAGGCTTTGCATCATAAAAACGGCATCATAGAAACAAAAACGGAACACTGTGTCCGCATTTATTTTAGAAAAAGAGGATTTATTTTTATGAAGTATATCAACGAACTCCGGGAAGGAAACCGCATTTCCGGAATTTATCTCTGCAAACATAAACAGTCGGCTGTTACCAAAACGGAAAACAGTACGAAAACGTGATCTTACAGGATAAAACCGGTACGATCGATGCGAAAATCTGGGATCCGAATTCTATGGGAATCCGTGAATTTGAAGCACTAGATTATGTAGATATTATGGGAGATGTTTCCAGTTTCAATGGAGCACTTCAGGTTTCCATTAAAAATGCAAGAAAAGCGGAAGAGGGCGAATATAATCCGGCGGACTATCTGCCGACGAGCCGTTACGACATCAATACGATGTATCAGGAGCTGCTCTCCTGGATCGGAACGGTGAAAAATCAGTATCTCTCCGGACTGCTGACGTATTATTTTATCCAGGATCAGGAGACCGCAAAACGGTTCCGCATGAGCTCTGCAGCAAAAAGCGTGCATCACGGATTCGTCGGCGGCCTTTTAGAGCATACGTTAAGTGTCACCCGTTTCTGCGATTTTATGGTAAAATCGTATCCGATTCTGAACCGCGATCTGCTGATTACGGCAGCGATTCTGCACGATATCGGAAAGACGAAAGAACTCTCCTTATTCCCGCAGAACGATTACACCAATGACGGACAGCTGCTCGGCCACATCATGATCGGTGCGGAGATGGTACACGATGCGGCGCAGAAGATCGACGGTTTCCCACAGGAACTCGAGAATCAGTTAAAGCACTGCATTCTGGCGCACCACGGCGAGCTGGAATACGGTTCCCCGAAAAAACCGGCAATGGTGGAGGCGGTAGCGCTGAACCTGGCGGACAATGCCGATGCCAAAATGGAAACCCTGACCGAGCTGTTTGACGCAGCGCCGGCCGGCAATGAGTGGCTTGGCTACAACCGGTTTTTTGAGTCCAACATCTGCAGAACAGGAGACTTTTCATGAGCTATCAGAAAATGATGTACTGACGGTGAAAATTGAAGATATGGGACACGACGGAGAGGGTATAGGCAAATGCGAGGGCTATACCCTCTTTGTCAAGGACACCGTCATCGGCGATCTTGCCGAGGTAAAAGTGATCAAAGCAAAGAAAAATTACGGCTACGCGCGCTGATGCGCCTGATCGAGCCGTCCGCACACCGTGTCGAGCCGGTCTGCCCGGTTGCACGTCCGTGCGGCGGATGCCAGTTGCAGATGCTCGACTATGCGGAGCAGCTTCGCTTTAAGGAGAAGAAAATCGCCGGAAATCTCCAGCGCATCGGCGGCATGGCGGAGATCCCGATGGAGCCGATCGTGGGGATGGAAAATCCGTTCCGCTATCGAAACAAAGCCCAGTTTCCGATCGGGCAGGATAGAAATGGAAAGCTGATTACGGGATTTTATGCGGGAAGAACGCATCAGATCATGGAAAACCGGAACTGTTATCTCGGCGTGGAGCAGAACGAGGAGATTCTGAACCGCATTCTTGCCTGGATGGAGGAGAACGGCGTTCCGGCATACAACGAGGAGACCGGCAAAGGCCTGGTGCGCCATGTGCTGATCCGGTTTGGATTTATGACGAAAGAGATTATGGTTTGTCTCGTTGTGAACGGAAAGAAACTGCCGGCCGAGGAGAAACTCATCAAATCGCTGACAGAACTCGAAGGCATGACAAGCATTACCCTAAGCGCAAACCGTGAGCGGACCAATGTGATCATGGGAAAAGAAATCCGCTGCCTGTGGGGACAGGGTATATCACCGACTATATTGGAAACGTAAAATATCGGATCTCCCCGCTGTCCTTCTACCAGGTCAACCCGGCGCAGACGGAAAAGCTGTACGGCCTTGCCCTGGAATACGCAGGCCTCACTGGAAATGAGACGGTCTGGGATCTCTACTGCGGCATCGGAACGATTTCCCTGTTCCTCGCGCAGAAAGCCAAAAAAGTCTACGGCGTCGAAATCGTCCCGGAGGCAATCGCGGATGCGAAGAACAATGCGAAAATTAACGAGATCGAAAACGCTGAATTTTTCGTTGGAAAATCGGAAGAGATTCTTCCGGCCTACTACGAACAGTACGCCAAAGACCACCCGGGCGAACACGCCCACGCGGACGTCATCGTCGTCGATCCGCCGAGAAAAGGCTGCGAAGAAAACCTCCTCCACACCATGGCCAGCATGCAGCCGGACCGCATCGTGTATGTATCCTGCGATTCCGCAACGCTGGCACGAGATGTGAAGGTGCTTGGGGAGCTGGGGTATGAAGTAAAGAAAGTCCGAGGGGTTGACCAATTCCCGATGACGTGCCATGTGGAGTGCGTGGTTGCACTACATCGGGTCGATATGTAAGAATCCTTGATTTGCGCGAAGGCAACGAGGAGAGTTCCGAAGAAATAACTGGCTGTAAAGCCAGTGTTTATGCGGAATTCGACGACTGCCCGCGAGTCGGGAAGTTTGTAAAACTTCTCGACTTCCGGCACTTTGAGCGACATATGATGTTCTCACAGAGTGATAGAAAAACCTACAAAAAAGCAATTTCAGACGGTGTGAATGTCTCAGTCGTATTGGATGTGGGGTGTGGAAACACATAAAAGTACAATTAATATTTTGAAGTTATTCAATAGAATACGAAGCGTGAAAGACCGTTCATTTTCAAGTAATTGGAGATGAGCGGTCTTTTTCTGTTTGCAGATAACATTGACGTAACTGAGTAGAAGTTATTCTACCGGAAGAACGGAGGTTGTAATGGAAGAGATAAAGAGTATCAGAATAAGCGAGTTAAAGGACTTTAAGAACCATCCTTTTCATGTGCAGCAGGACATAGAGCTGTGTGCCTTATGAAAAGTATTGAAGATGAGGGTGTGATTGTACCTTTGCTTGTAAGACCGAATCCTGACGGAGAAGGTTATGAAGTGATTGCAGGACACAGACGAAAGGCAGATGCCGGCTGGGCTGGTCTTGCGGAGGTTCCGGCAGTTATAAGAGAATTGGATGATGATCAGGCGATAGTGGCGATGGTAGATTCTGTGCGCCCGTAAGGCGTTTGGGGTGGACACCCAAGCGACGTGGGTCATTATGATTTTGTTTTGAGAAAACAATAAGAAAAATTATCAAGTGTGAAGAACACAGTCTTATCGCCAACAACTAACCTTGAATGGAAACATAAAGGGGACAACAGCACGTTTGTAAAGGCACAAGTCAACAAAGCTTCCAAGTTGCGACTGAGTGTCGAGGTGAAAGGTACTATATGAGGATGAAGCTAAACTGCTTGAAGGAAAGTCAGAGGCTAGAGCTAACCATCTCCGCACCGAAGGGAAGATGTTACGGTGATGTATTGGCAGATTAGTATTTTGCTGTCTGCAATCTGCGTGATAATCAATGCAAGCTAGCCATAGGTTCATTTGAGGATGCATCTGAAATCAAGGAAAAATTCAGAGTATTTCTCGAGGATACTCTGCATCTTGAGATGTCCGAAAAAAGACCAAGATAACACATAGTCAAGATAAAGCAAGATTTCTTGGATATGATATCACCACCGCAAAGAACTCAGCGCTTATGCAATCATCAGGCATACAGAAATGCCTATTCAGGCGGTTGGACAGGAACAACCTGTGCCTGACGATAAGGGTGCTTCTGGGAATATGGATTACACAGAGGAGGATGTGAAGAAGTATCAGATGGATCCTGATATCAATGAGTTGCTGGATTTCAGTTTTTGCGGGGAATGACAGCAGAAGGCTACAAAACATTTATAAATGGAAGTGTTATGGCATCATTTATGGAAGGAATTGTAGCCTCAATTTAGAAGAAAAAAGTGGTGCCGGATACGGCACGAATTGTAGCCAATTAAATACAGTTATCAGCGTAATTGAAGCCATGTATCTTTGCGAAGGTATGTGGCTTTTTCCTTTTTGCGCTGAGGATAGATTTTTTAACCAGCCTCGTGCATTTATGCGAGGCTAAGCCTCGCAGAGCGAAATACACCCATCGCACAAAACTTCGTTTTGTACTCTGTGTATTCGCCCTTGCAGGGGGCTATCACGCCGGATACGGCGGTGGGTTCGTAAACGGACACCTATATGTCCACTCACATTGGCATTAGAAGTGAAAGAAAGAGTTGCAGGAGCAGATTGCTGTATTGGATAGAAAAGCAGGAGGATGAAATCAGAGCTTTCAAATGTGCTTCAGGATGCAGACTATGCAAATGCTTCGGAGTTTTATACCGAGCTATTCATGGTTCGTGAGGAGAGGCAAAGGTATGAAGAGGCTTGTAAGGAATGGCAGCAGAAGTGTGTTGAGGTGGAACTTGTAGCGGTGAAGGATAGTAAGTATTTTGGGGACGTAATTCCGATTAGCAGGAATAGAGGGCGATAAAGTAAGGCGATGCTATTAGTGAATCTGATAGCATCTGTGTAACTACATAGTGACAATTTTGCATCTTCGAAGTGGTAGTCTATGCAAAATATCATCGAATTGGATGAAAAAGGAGAGAATTACCGCATCCTTTGGGGTCTGGTAAACGGAGGCAGACCGACCAGTGAGCTGCCGAGTCACCTGATGAACCATGAAGTGAAAAAAGGCGTTACCAATGTTTATCATGCACATACCACGAATGTGATCGCACTGACATTTGTACTGCCGTTGGAGGATAAAGTATTTACTAGAGAACTCTGGGAGATGGCGACCGAGTGCCCGGTTGTATTTCCTTCCGGAATCGGTGTAGTAGGATGGATGGTGCCGGGCGCCGTGAGATCGCAGTGGCGACAAGTGCCCTGATGAAAGAATATGATGTGGCAATCTGGGCGCATCACGGCATGTTCTGCTCAGGGGAAGACTTTGATCTTACATTCGGATTAATGCACACCGTAGAGAAATCCGCGGAAATCCTTGTAAAGATGCTGTCCATGAGACCGGATAAAAGACAGACAATCTCACCTCAGAATTTCAGAGATTTGGCGAAAGATTTTAAAGTAACTTTACCGGAAAAGTTTCTATATGGCAAATAATGTACATATCACATATTTGGCGTATCAGAAGCATGAAGCATGTTTCGATATTCCATAGGCGTACATCCGTATTTCTTGCGGAACAGCTGAAAGAAAAAGCTGGTATTCTGATATCCGACGGCAAGGCTGATATCATTTGTGGAAAGTGCGGTGCTCCTTAACAATTTTGCCGCCTGAGAGAGCCGGTGTGTCTGGACCAGCTCTTTGTAAGTGGTTCCGGTATGCTGGCGTATGTAGGCAGAGAGATAGTTTGGGTGCATATTAAAAAACTCAGCTGTAGAAGAAAGGGTACAGTCCGCAAAGTTTGTTTCGATATATCGGAGTATGGTATAAATCTGATCCACAGAGGCGTGATCTAGAACCATACCGTGCTGGAACAGATTGATCATCTCGCAGGTAATCAGCGTAAAAAGACTGTCTAAAAAAGGTCCGGATGTTACGGACGGAGAATAAAATTCACAGAGAAACTGGTTGGCAAGATCTGCCAGCCGGTTTTGTTTTTGTTCCGGGGAAAAGACAATATACATGCTTTCCTGCATCGTGGTGTTCAGAGCCTCAATGAAAAGTGTGTAAGGTAATTATCCTGAGACAGGCGTTCAAAAAAAGTACCGTTCAGATATTCGCGCGTCAGCAGAAAATTGATGATAATATCATTTTCTGAACATCTTTTGACAGAATGAGGTGCATTCTGGCTGATCAGAACCATCTGCCCGGCTTTTAGCCTGAATGTAGTCTTATTTATCGTCATTGTGCAGGAACCAGAATAAATATAACTCAACTCCAGCCACTCATGGATATGCAGAGGTACGTTTTCAAAACGATCCTGTTTTACAACAGCGAAGTTGTAATAACTCGGAAGCACTTTCTTTGAAAGAAATAAAGAACGCAGATCTTCAAGGTTCGTATCAAAACGGTAACAGGGTGTATCAAACTTACCTCTGGCAACAGGAAATTGTGAATAATCTTTCTTTACACCATTCAGACGCTGGGTTTCTTCGGTAGTGTGCTGCTTCAGAAATTGATTCAATGCAGATAATGTCATCATATATAATCTCTCCTTTTCGAGATATGAATGAACTGTGATTATAGTCATCAGCAGTTTATTTAACCTGTCTAAAATATACCATATTGGGGGCAAAGGTGTACAGAGTAATCTCGGATATTTATTAAGTTTGGTCGGTAAATCACTTATGTTTCGTTGATGTAATTTTAGTCTGTATAAAGTAAGATGTCAGTAAGAAAAGGAGGCATAGGTTAGGATGAAGATATTTTTTGCAGTAGTGGTGATTGTTTTATTATTTGTAATCGGTGCGACATTATATGTCTATAAAAAAAAAAAGTGCCATGTTTTTGCCGGCACTTCTTGGCATCTGCGGATTTCCAAAAATAAAGGAAAGCAGCTATTACGATGAAAACGGACATTTCCGTCCGGGAACGGGGGAGGACAAAGTTGGATTTTTCATGCAGCATCCGGTATTCGGCGGTTTTAAACATATGTTTTTCAATGTGGAGGACAACGTGCTGAAAGCTATTGCGCCTGTAAAGTATAAGGATTTTTTAAAGGCGCCGGGCCGTGAGGAACAATTGGATGCAGCCTTGGAATCTTTCAATTATCTAACCGGACTTGTTGAGAAAGGTCAGGCAAGGCTGGTGTCGGATCTGTATCCTGCGGAAGCAGTGAAGGGTCATCCGTACAGGTCACATCTGACGGGAATGTTTTATCAGGACAACAGGGAAAACCACTTGCCATTGTAGTTCCGGGAGGCGGATTTATCAGTAATGTAACTGATTGCGAGGGGTATCCTGTGGCGATGAAGCTGCATAAAATGGGATATTCTGTTTTCGTCGTAAGTTATCCGGTCGGCAGACAGCTGGGTGAGACAGAACAGGTAAAGCAGGGACAGGCTGCCGCGAGGGAACTGACACAAGTGATTCGATATCTGACGGAGCATCAAAAACAGTTTTCTGTAAACATGGATGATTATGCCATCTTTGGTTTTTCAGCAGGAGGACTTATGACCACGGCGTATTCATTTGCCAATTATGAGGACTGCTGCCACAAGAATCATCTGCCAAGACCGAAGGTGATCTTCCCTATGTATGGTCTGGACTGGAATATCAAAGCTTTGCAGGAGGACAAGGGACTGGCGGTATTTTCTATCGTAGGGCGGGATGATGAGTTCGGTTTTGCAAATGTGGAAGATAAACTGCCGGAATTAGAGAAGGTACTGGGCAAAGAAAATGTGTCGGTCAGAATCGTTGACGGACTGGGACATGGATTTGGAATAGGAAATGAAACAAAAGTGAAAAACTGGCTTCAGGAAGCAGTCATCTTCTGGGAAGCCCACAGATAGGAACAGATAAGAATTTATTTAAGGAGGATTTCATAATGAGCAGAAACCTGAAAGAATTGATCAGACAGATGACACTGGAGGAAAAAGCAGGACTATGTTCGGGAGCGGATTTCTGGAACACGATGGGAATCGAAAGGTTAGGGATTCCTTCCGTTATGATGACAGACGGCCCGCACGGCTTGCGCAAACAGGAAGGCGCGGCAGATCATCTCGGCCTGAATAAAAGTGTGAATGCAGTCTGCTTTCCGGCAGCCTGCGCCACGGCATCCAGCTTTGACGTGGAACTGATGGAATGTATGGGACAGATCCTTGGGGACGAGTGTCAGGCTGAGAACGTGGGCATGCTCCTCGGCCCTGCAGTTAATATCAAACGCAGTCCTCTCTGCGGAAGGAATTTTGAATATATGTCCGAAGATCCATATCTGACAGGAAAGATGGCGTCAGCATATATCCGGGGCGTACAGTCGAAAGGCATCGGAACCAGTATGAAACACTTCGCCGCGAATAATCAGGAAACAGACCGTATGCAGATATCGTCGGAAGTATCGGAACGGGCTTTCCGGGAAATTTATCTGCCGGCTTTTGAGGAGGCGGTGAAGAAAGCGCAGCCAAAGACTGTGATGTGCAGCTACAATAAGATCAACGGAGTATTTTCTTCAGAGAATAAGAAGCTTCTGACAGATATCCTGCGGGATGAGTGGGGATTTGAAGGATATGTGGTCAGTGACTGGGGAGCTGTAAATGACCGGGTGAAAGGACTGAAAGCCGGTCTTGACTTGGAGATGCCGGGATCAGGAGGATATAATACAAGAAAGATTATTCAGGCAGTGGAGAATGGAGAACTGGAGGAAGAAATTCTTGACAGAACGGTGGAACGCATACTGAAAGTAGTCTTCTCCTACACAGATAACAGGAAAGCGGAGACTGTATTTGACAGGGAAAAGGATCACAAAGCAGCGGCAGATATCGAAACAGAGTGCGCCGTACTTCTGGAAAACAGGGGAGTGCTGCCGCTGAAAAAAGAACAGAAAGTAGTCTATATCGGGGAATTTGCAAAGAAACCGCGATACCAGGGCGGGGGATCGAGTCACATCAATACGGACAGCGTAGTGTCGGCTCTGGAAACTGCGGTGAGAAAAGGCAGGGCAGTGGAGTACGTGAAAGGCTTCTCTCAGAGCGTGACGAGATGACAGAAGAGGATCTGAAACAGGCGTGTGAAGCGGCAGCGGGCGCAGATGTAGTTGTAATCTTTGCCGGACTGCCGGACAGCTTTGAGTCGGAAGGATATGACAGAACATCCATGGAACTGCCAAAGTGTCAGAATCGCCTTATAGAGGCTGTGGCTGAGATACAGAAAAATGTGGTAGTGGTTCTTCATAACGGAAGTCCCGTAGAAACTCCATGGGCGGAGTCTGTAAATGCCATTCTGGAGATGTATCTGGGAGGAGAAGGCATTGGGGAGGCCAGCGACCGGCTGTTATTTGGGGAGGCAAATCCAGGAGGACGTCTGGCGGAGACGTTCCCATATCGTCTGGAAGACAACCCGAGTTACCTGAATTTCCCTGGAGACGGCAGGACTGTTCTCTATGGAGAAGATATCTTTGTCGGATACCGTTACTATGATGCGAAGAAAGTACCGGTGCGCTGGGCATTCGGCCATGGACTGTCATATACGGAATTCAGCTACAGCAATATGAAACTCTCTTCTGCGGAAATGAAAGATGGAGATATTCTGAAGGTGAGCATTGATGTGGAGAATACAGGGAAGAGGGCAGGAAGTGAAGTGGTTCAACTCTATGTCAGTGACAAGGACAGCACGGTGCCAAGAGCAGTGAAAGAACTAAAAGGGTTTGCGAAAGTATTTCTGAATCCGGGTGAGAAGAAGACGGTTACAATGGAACTTTGCGCGAGAGATTTTGCTTACTACGAGACAAAGATTCACGACTGGTACACTCCGTCAGGTACATATGAGATCCAGATCGGGCATGCCAGCGATGAGATCAGAGAGGCTGCAGAACTTACATTTACTACTGATGTGCTGCTGCCGTTCACTGTGGATATGACCACTACAATGGGGGAATTGATGAACCACCCGAAGACAGCAGGGAAAATGATGGAGTATCTTGAGGGGATATCACAGGGAGAAGAACCTAAGAAAGAAGATGGGGAGGTACAGCTTGTGACTCCGGAAATTATTGCGCAGATGCCGCTGAAATCATTTTTAAGCGTTATTCCGGGCGAAGCGATCGAGCAGATGATCGTGGAGTTAAATGCTCTGTGTCAGTAGTGGGAGGAACGGTTGGCTTATTATTGGATGAAAAAGTATCAGCATGAAAATGAGGAAGAATTATGGGCAAGATTTATGCGGCAAAAACAAATCATATCACAAACCCTTTAGGGTTTTATCTGAAACCGTTGGTATTTTTCATGGAAAGTGAAAGGCGGCAGAGGACAGGAACAGAAACATGCAAGGATTGTGATCAGCAAGAACAAAACCTTTACAGATATCTGTCACGACACGGGGGAGGCAGAGCTGGACAGTCTCTCTGCAAGAGTGGAATTTGAACCGCAGCCGTATACAAGATATTACTGGAAAGTTATTGTGACAACAGATGCAGAGGAAGTGATCGAATCAGACACGCAGTTCTTTGAGACCGCCAAAATGGATGAACCGTGGACGGGCAGGTGGATTACCTGTGACAGCAGTCAGGAACGGCATCCGATTTTCTCAAAGAGGATTCGTCCGGCAAAAGAAGTGAAAAGCGCAAGACTGTACATTTGCGGCCTGGGATTGTATGAGGCATATTTTCTTGGGGAAAATAAAGAAAATCCTAAGAAAATCGGTGAAGAGTATCTGACTCCGTACTGCAATAATTATGACCGGTGGATCCAGTATCAGACGTATGACATCACAGAACAGGCAGAACGAGGAGGTGTGCTGTCTGTTCTTCTCGGAAACGGTTGGTATAAAGGCAGGTTCGGTTTCAATGATCCGGAGCGGGAAGCATATTACGGTGACGAGTGGAAGCTGATTGCGGAGATTCACATAGAGTACAAAGACGGAACGAAAGATGTGATCAGTTCTGATGAAACCTGGTCAGTTACAAGAAGCAATTTGTGGTTTTCCAATATCTATGACGGTGAGAGAAGAGATGATACGCTGCCGCCGGTAGAGGAGTCTCCTGCGCGGATCGCAAAGGTTCCGAAAGGCCGGCTTATGGAACGGTTATCTCTTCCAGTTAAGGTACAGGAGGAGATGAAGCCGGCAGAGCTGATCCATACTCCTGCCGGAGAAGAGGTATTTGATCTGGGGCAGGAGATCACGGGGATCTTCCGGCTGCGGGTGCATGAGCCGGCGGGGACAACTATCAGGATTCAGACGGGCGAGGTGCTTCAGGACGGATGTTTCTACAACGAGAATTTAAGAACTGCACTTTCGGAGTACATTTATGTTTCTGATGGTACAGAAAAGGTGATTACGCCTCATTTTACATACTATGGTTATCGATATGTGAAAGTGACCGGGGTTAGGGACCTTTCGTGTGAGGATTTTACGGCGCTTGTTCTTTACAGTGATTATGAGAGCATCGGGGCAATCGAGACAGGGAATGATCTTGTGAACAAATTAATCTCCAATATCGAATGGGGAATGAAAGGGAACTTTCTGGATGTGCCTACAGACTGTCCCCAAAGAGATGAGAGGATGGGCTGGACAGGAGATACACAGGTATTTTCCGCGACTGCAAGCTATCTGGCTGATACCTATGCGTTTTACCGAAAATATTTATACGACCTGTATCAGGAACAGCTTCTGGCGGGCGGAATGGTTCCGGAGATTGTCCCCACATTCGGACCGACAAAATGTTCCTGCGCATGGGGAGACGCCGCATGTATCATCCCTGGAACGTATATTTGTTCAGCGGGGACAAAACAATACTCGAAAACCAAATTGAGAGCATGAAAGCGTGGGTCGATTATATCCGGAGAATTGATGGAGACCATCATGGATGGAGACAGGTTTTCCATTATGGTGACTGGCTTGCTCTTGACCGTACAGGTGCCGCTGCGAACAGCGTGTATGGAGCGACTGATGAAGCATACATTGCAGACATCTACTACGCGGCAAGTGCACAGATTGTTGCAAAAGCAGCAGAGGTGCTTGGACTGGAAGAAACGAGACAGGAGTATCAGAAAATCGCAGACCGTCAGTGGCAGGTCGTGAAAGAAGAATATTTTACTGCTACAGGCAGATGTGCGGTGAAGACGCAGACAGGGCTTATTCTTGCACTGAAATATCATCTGTCTGAAAATGAAGAACTGACAAAGCAGATGCTGCAAAAGCTTCTCAGGGATAATAAAAATAAATTAAATACCGGGTTTGTAGGAACCCCGCTTCTGTGCAATGTCCTGACTGATCATGGAATGACAGACGCGGCATACCGGCTGCTTCTGAATAAGGAATACCCGGGCTGGCTCCATGAAGTGAAGCTGGGAGCAACAACGGTGTGGGAGCGTTGGAATTCACTGGATGAGAGCGGACATGTCTCCAGCACGGGGATGAACAGTCTAAATCATTATTCTTACGGCGCTGTATTGGAGTGGATCTTCCGTCATGCGGCCGGGATTGATGTGACGGAACAGAACCCGGGAGGCAGGGTGATGCGGATCAGCCCGAAAGTGAATAATGGACTGAAATATGTAAAAGCTGTTTATGATTCGGCAAGCGGATGCTATCAGTGCGGCTGGGAGATATCAGAGGATAATAAAATCACGGTCACTGTTACGGTTCCGTTCGGCGGAAGTGCAGAAGTGGTTCTTCCATATGCGTCGGAATCTGTATATGAAGATAAAGAAAATCCATTATTTGAAGAGGTGGAAAATGGAATCTGCCGTGTGAGAGCCGGAGAATATGAAGTCGCTTATGAGGCGTCACAGCCTTTAAAGAAGAAATACAGCATAGACTCGACAATGGAAGAACTGCTGAACCATCCGGATATCCGCGCGTTTCTTTCTCAAATGATGGAAGTGGATATGATCCCCGATATTGCATATGGGCTTTCGCTTAGAGATGTCGCGAAAACATTCGCAGGAGAGATAAAAAAAGATGAGCGCAGATGCTGGATGCGGCACTGGCAAAATTCTAATCAGGAGGGTTGCTATGGAGCTTATAAGGCTTAAAGTAAACAGTCAATATAGACCATGCGTGGACGAAGCACCTTATTTTTCATGGGTAATCACTAGTGATGAAAAGAATGTGATGCAGACATCCTATCATATCACAGTGAAAAATATGGACGAAGTAATGTGGGATTCTGGAATGGTAGAAAGTGATAAAAGTATTTTTGTGGAGTACTCCGGGAAACCATTACAAAGTCTCAGTGACTACAACTGGACAGTGGAAGTGACAGTTAATAACGGAGAAAAGGCGGCGGCATCCTCATCCTTTGAGACAGGATTTATGAAGAAAGAATGGACGGCCGAGTGGGTGAAATCTCCGTTTCCTATGAAAAAGGTAAAACCCGGAACCGGCGGGCAGAACCCGGCAGAATATTTTCGCAAAGAATTTGATGCACGAGACGGCATAAAACGAGCGCGCGTTTATGCCACCTGTCACGGAGCATATCAGCTCAGCATGAACGGAATGCGTCCGGATGACAGAGAGTTTGCGCCGGAATTTACCGTCTATTCTAAATATCTGTGCTACCAGACTTATGATGTGACCCCGTTTTTGAGAGAGGGAGGAAATGTCATAGGAATGCTGGTGGGGGACGGCTGGTATGACAGCGCGAACTTAAACCGAGAAGCAGGAAGTTTAAAGCCGAACATTCTGTGTTATTTCAGATAAAGATTGATTATGAAGACGGAACGAGTGAAATGGTGCTGTCAGATGATACGGTGAAAGTTTCAGAAAGTCCGATTCGTTCATCAGATCTGTTTGCAGGTGAACTCTATGACGCACGGATGGAACAGGAAAACTGGAACTGCTGCGGATTCGATGACAGCAGCTGGAAAACCGGTATTCCATGCGGAAAAATTTACGTGAACCTGGTGGCTCAGTACGGGGAACCGGTGCGCCCGGTAAAAGAAGTGCCGGCAGTAGGAATGACAGTTAGCCCGAAAGGCGAGACGATCATTGACTTTGGACAGAACTTGGCAGGTGTTCTGCGGGTAAAAAGCAAACTGCCGGCCGGAACAAAAATGGTATTAGATCATTTTGAAACTCTTGATCAATATGGAAACTATTTCAACAATATTTTCATGTCAGAGAAAACAGGGCACAAGCAAAGTGATATTTATATCTCAAACGGGAAATTCACAGAATACATACCGCATTTTACATATCATGGATTCCGCTATGTGAGAGTGACATGCGATCAGCCGGTGAGCCCGGAGGATTTCACAGCGATTGTCCTGTCTTCTGACAATGAGGATCTGGGAACATTTGAGACGTCCAACGAAGATATAAACCGGCTTTACGAAAATACAAGATGGTCTCAGCGGTCGAATCTGTTTTCAATCCCCACGGACTGCCCGCAGAGAGAAAAAGGCGGATGGACCGGAGATATCCAGATTTATGCAAGAACAGCCATGCTCAACGAAAATGTAACCCCATTTCTGACAAGATGGCTGCGTAATATGACCTTCAGTCAGCAGAAAAATGGGGCAATCCCCAATGTGATCCCCCTTACCGGAATCTATGAATTACTGGAGAAACTGAATCGGATCGTATACCGCAATTTTGAACCGGTGGGAGAAGCAGGATGGGGAGATGCCGCCTGTATCGTACCGTGGAGCATGTATCAGCTTACAGGAAATATCAGGATACTGAGAGAGCAGTATGACACAATGAAAAGTGGTGCGACTATATCATCAACACTGCAAAGAAGCGTAGAGGCAAGATGAAACATCCAAAAGAAATTGACCAGTATCTGTGGAATACAGGACATCAGTACGGGGAGTGGCTCATACCGAGCCAGACAGTAGACGGAGCAGACCAAAGCGCTGCAAAACTTATCAATACTTCTACATACTGCGCGCCAATTTTTGGATGGAATTCCTGCCGGATCATGGCAGATACGGCAGCACTCCTCGGGCATACATCAGACGAATTATACTATGATGACATTGCGTCCAGAATGAAATCTGCCATTCAAAAAGGACTGATCGATGATGATGGGAAGATGCCTCTTGATTTTATGGGCAGTTATGTGCTGGCAATCGCATTTGATCTTGCTCCTGAAAGGAAGAAAAAAGTATCGCCGGACATTTGATCCGCAAGATAGAAGAAAACGGGGATTGTCTGGATACAGGGTTCCTGACGACGCCGTATCTGCTGGATGCGCTCTGTAAGATCGGCAGGATGGACAAGGCATATAAAATCCTGCTCCAGACAAAGTGCCCGTCATGGCTTTATGAGGTGAAGCAGGGAGCGACAACAATCTGGGAAAATTACATTTCTTACAAGGAGGACGGGTCTCCGGTTATGACAAGCCTGAACCACTATGCCTTTGGATGCGTGGACGACTGGATGTTCCGGAAGATAAGCGGCATTGATATGGCTGCTCCCGGATTTAAGGAGATTGTAATCGCACCGGAGCCGGACAATGCGTTTACCAGTGTAAAACGTACTTATATAAGTGAGTACGGGGAAATCGCAGTCAGGTGGAGTATGGACGAAGGGAAATTTAAGCTGAAAGTAAAAATCCCCTGCAACACGACTGCCGTTGTAAAGATGCCGGATGGCAGATTATACAAGGTAGGAAGCGGAATGTATCAGTTGAATAAAGAATCAAAGAAAACAAAATGACAGTATTTGCGAGAACTGACCGGTAAATACAGACGGTTAGTTCTCTTAATATGAAAGTTGAAAATAATAAGGAGTTAGGGATTATGAAAAAGAAAATATTGAAGATTATCTTAAGTATCGTTTTAATTCTGATTCTGGCTGTGGGAATCGGCCTGACATATTTAGTAGGAGCAGCAGGCGGTGGAGGACCGTTTGATTTTGTCTGGAAGAACAAACTGAAAAAAATGCCGGGAAACGCAGAAAAATACAGTCTGGAAAATATAGAACCGTTAGAAAACAGCCCTCTTGAAGGGAAGCGTATCTGCTACCTTGGATCATCTGTAACCTTAGGTCTGTACTCAATGGATGTTTCTTTCGCAGATTATATCTCTTACAGAAATGGCTGTGAGTATGTAAAAGAAGCTGTAAGCGGTACTACTTTAGTGGATAACGGAAAGACGTCTTATATCCAAAGGATGAAAAATAATATCGGTACAGATGAGAAATTCGATGCATTTGTCTGTCAGCTTTCCACGAATGACGCGTCGAAGGAAATGCCGATGGGAGAAATCAGCAGTTCAGAAATCTGGAGGATTTTGATACACAGACGATAACAGGAGCAATGGAATATATCATTGTATATGCAAAGCAGACATGGAATTGTCCCGTGATCTTTTATACCGGAACAAAATATGACAGTAAACAGTATCAGCAGATGGTAGATGTATTGTTTGAGCTTCAGGATAAATATGGAATAGGCGTGATCGACCTTTGGAATGACGAGGAGATGAATGACGTTTCTGAAAAAGAATATGAAGTTTATATGGCAGATCCGGTTCATCCGACGCAGGCAGGATATCTGGAATGGTGGACGCCTAAGATGGAAGAATACTTATATCAGTTTTTAGAAAGATGATTATTATATTAAGTTTCGTCGGTAAACTGCTTATATATCGTTGGTGATTTGCCCTTTGGAATTATTTATAATTGAATCAAACAATGAAAGGACGGATAACGAAATGGAAAATTCAGTTACAAAAAGAGAAAAAATCAGTTATGGTTTGTATTTTATGGGACAGAATGTATTCTATGGACTGGTAGGATATATGACTACATATTTTACAGATATCGGCATAACGGCAGCATTGGTTGCGATCGTGGCGCTTATCACGAAAGTGTGGGATGCCATCAACGATCCGATCTTCGGTATGATCATGGATAAGGTGAATTTTAAGAAAGGGAAATTCCTGCCGTGGCTTCGAATATCTGTCATAGCGATTCCGGTGGCAACTATTCTTCTTTTTATAATACCTACCGGGATTTCCATGACGGCTAAAATCATATGGGCAACACTTGCTTATATGTTATGGGATACAGCCTATACCCTTTGCGATGTACCGATTTTTGGTATTGTTACCACGATGACAATAGACCAGAAGGAACGTGTTTCACTAAACAGCATAGGAAGATTGTTTGCTATTTTTGCAGGTATTGTTACAGGAATTGCCCTGCCGTTGGTACGGCAGCGGTTAGGCGGCTGGTCAACAACAGTAATTGTGTTATCTCTTTTGTCATGTGTTATGATGATTCCGATTTGTCTGTTCGCAAGGGAGAGAGTAATTGAAAAAGAAAGAGTCCAGAATGACGGGGCAGAAGAAAGTTATACATTGCGAGATATGGTAGAATGTCTGCGGAAGAACAAATATTTATTGCTTTTCTTTGCGGCTCCGCTCATCAGCAGCCTGCTTAATGTTGGTGCAAATTGGGCTTATACGTTGCCCGGTACTGCCTTGGCGGTGAAGAAGCTGCCTCATATGTTTCGATGGCGGTAATTATTCCGACTTAATCGGTGCGGTTATGGCAGTAGAATTATGCAAAAAATATGATAAATTTAAAGTCTTCTATATTTCATATATTTTCGCGTTACTTCTGGGAATTGTAAGATTCATAGCCGGGTATGAGAATATGATGGTGTATGTGATTTTAAATGCCTTAGGAGGAATTCCGCTGGGAATAGCAGTTATACTGCAGTATCAGTTTACGCCGGACTGCTACGAGTATGGACAGTACAAGACAGGATTAAAAATGCGTGGTGTAACGTTTGCGGCGCAGACATTTTTACAAAATTAAGTGGAGCGATCGCAACAGCAGTCAGTGTGTTTGCGTTAACTATAATCGGCTTCCGAGAGGGAGAAGGCGTTGTTCAGGCGGCAGGATTTGCCGATAAATTATGGACATTCAGCTGTCTTGGCAGCATTATCGGGGGTATTTGCACTCTGCTTATACTTCGTCTTTACAAGCTTAATGACCATGATGTCCAGCTGATGGCAAAATGCAATAATGGTGAGATCAGCCGTGAAGAAGCAGAGGCACAGATGATCAATCAGTATTAAGAAAAGAAAGGAGGACTTTTGCGATGGACAGAATAAAGGAACTGATTTCAAAAATGACGCTGGAAGAGAAGGCAAGTCTCTGCTCGGGCGCTGATAACTGGCATACGAAAGAAATCAAACGACTGAACATTCCGTCAGTTATGATGGTGGACGGCCCTCACGGACTGAGAAAGCAGGAAGGGGAAACGGATCATCTGGGATTGAATGAAAGTGTGAAGGCCGTTTGTTTCCCGGCAGCTGTGCAACAGCCTCCAGCTTTGATGTTGACCTGATGGAACGGATGGGAGAGACGCTGGGAGCGGAGTGTCAGGCCGAGAATGTAAGCATACTGCTTGGCCCGGCGGTGAATATTAAAAGGAGCCCGTTATGTGGGCGGAACTTTGAGTATCTGTCGGAGGATCCATATCTGGCAGGTAGGATGGCATCGGCATATATCCGCGGAGTACAGAGTCAGGGCGTGGGGACAAGCATTAAGCACTTCGCACTGAATAACCAGGAAACACTCCGTATGACGATATCTTCCGAAGTGTCAGAACGTGCGCTCAGGGAAATCTACCTGCCTGCGTTTGAGGAAGCGGTGAAAGAATCAGCTCCAAGAACCGTCATGTGTAGCTACAACAAAATAAATGGAGAATATGCTTCGGAAAACAGATATCTTCTGACAGATATCCTGAGAAAAGAATGGGGATACAAAGGCTGCGTCGTCAGTGACTGGGGCGCTGTAAATAACCGTGTGAAAGGACTGCAGGCCGGACTGGATCTGGAGATGCCTTATTCCGGAGGATACAATGACAGACAGATTGTGAAAGCAGTACAGGAGGGAAGACTGGACGAAGCTGTGCTGGATGAAGCGGTGGAGCGGGTATTGAATGTTGTGTTTGCCGGTGAAGAGCAGCATCGTCCGGAAGATATATCTGATAAGGAAACAGATCATAAAAAAGCAGCTGATATTGAGACGGAATGTGCGGTCCTGCTGGAAAATAACGGTATACTTCCGCTGAATACAGACAGAAAGGTTGCCTATATAGGGGAATTTGCCGAAAAGCCGCGGTATCAGGGCGGCGGCTCCAGCCATATCAATCCGTTCAGGGTTGTTTCGGCATTGGATGCTGCCGGAGAAAAAGGGCGTAGCGTGACTTATGCAAAAGGATTTTCTAACGAAAATGACTCGATGACGGAACAAGAGCTGGAAAAAGCGCTTCGGACTGCTGCAGAAGCAGACGTCGCGGTAATCTTTGCCGGGCTGCCTGAGATATTTGAGTCGGAAGGGTATGACAGAACATCCATGAAGCTGCCAAAATGCCAGGACCGGCTGATCGAAGAAGTGTTGAAAGTACAGCCTAATGTTGTAGTGGTACTCCACAATGGAAGTCCGGTAGAACTGCCATGGCAGACCGGGTAAGCGCGATCCTTGAAATGTATCTAGGAGGTCAGGGCGTTGGCGAAGCCTGCGACCGGCTGTTATTCGGGGAAGCAAATCCGTCCGGCAGGCTGGCAGAGACATTCCCGTACCGGCTGGAAGATAATCCGAGCTTCCTTCATTTTCCGGGAAATGGAAAGCGGGTGTTATATGGCGAGGATATCTTTGTCGGATACCGTTATTATGATACAAAGAAGGTTCCGGTGCGGTATGCATTCGGACATGGGCTGTCTTACACGGAATTTACTTATGGGGACCTGACTTTGTCATCGGCTCAAATGACGGGTGAGGATATACTGACAGTCTCTCTCAAGGTGAAAAATTCAGGAAAGACAGAAGGAAAAGAAGTCGTACAGTTGTACGTGGCTGACCTGTGCGGCATATCGGAGAGACCGGTCAAGGAATTGAAAGGATTTGCCAAAGTTCATCTCCTGCCGGGAGAGGAGAAAACGGTGTCGATGGAAATTTCGGCGAGGAATCTATCCTATTATGAAGAACGTCTTGGGGACTGGTATGCGCCATCCGGAACATATCGGATCCTGATCGGCCATGCTTCTGATGACATCCGCTTACATGCTGATGTTGTGTTTGAAATAAAGAAAAAATTGCCCCTTCGCGTAGATTTCACAACAACGTTCGGAGAATTATTGGATCATACGAAAACCGCTCCCGTTATTACGGAACTGCTGGCGCTTTGGCAGCAGCGGCCGCATCAGCAGAAGGGATGAGTGACGAATACAAGAAGCTGGGAGAGCAAGTTATCCGGGAAATGCCGCTGAAATCTCTGCTGGGGCAGATGCCGGGAGAGCAGGTGGAACAGCTGATCGGGCAGCTGAATTGTTTACTTGCACAATAGGATAATTGAGGATGAGGTAGCGGTAAATGGTATTCGTAATATGGCAGAAGAGATTGTGTTGAAAGAATTGATTTACAGGTAAACAAAGAGCTGAAATCTTAAGCTTGGTAGGTAAAATGATGAAATTCCGTAAATGATTTTATGAGGCAAATCCATTATACTCGAATTACAGTGTACACAATGAAAAAAGGAAGGAGCTTAGAAAACGGCAATATGAATCAGATTTACGCAGCAAAAACAAATCATATCACGAATCCGGTGGGATTTTTACTGAATCCGGTGGTTTTTTCGTGGAAGGTCAGAGAATGCAGGGGAAAGAACCAGAGATGTGCCAGAATCCTTGTGGCAAAGGATGAAACCTTCGCGGATGTTCTTTGGGACACCGGGGAGGCAAAGCTCGACAGTCTGGCTGTAAAAGCGGAGATGAATCTGGAGCCTTGTACCAGATATTACTGGAAGGTAATCGTTACTACGGACGCAGACGAAGTGCTGGAGTCCGACGTACAGTTCTTTGAGACGGCAAAGAGGGACGAGCCGTGGGTGGGAAAATGGATTACCTGCGACAGCAGGATGGAACGCCATCCCATTTTCTCAAAGCGAATCATTCCCCGTGGAAAGGTAAAAAAAGCCCGTCTCTATCTCTGCGGACTGGGGCTTTATGAGGCATATTTTACGGATGGAGAGAAAACCGAAACAGATATTTTAAAATCCGCGAAAATTGGGGAAGAATATCTGACCCCGTACTGCAATAACTACAATCAGTGGTTACAGTATCAGACGTATGATGTGACCGCGCAGATGCAGCGCGAAGGTGTGTTGTCCGTTCTTTTGGGGAATGGGTGGTACAAAGGGAGGTTCGGGCTCAATCAGACAGAACAGAAAGGATTTTACGGCGACGAGTGGAAACTGCTGGTAGAGGTGCATCTGGAATATGAGGATGGCACACAAGAGATAATCGGCACGGATGACACATGGGAAGTGACAAGGAGCAATCTGTTTTTTTCCAATATATATGACGGGGAGAAACGGGATGATACCTTGGAACCTGTCGAACCTGTCAGCGCGCAGCTTGCGGAGGCGCCGCAGGGGCGACTGACGGAGCGGCTGTCCCTTCCGGTGACTGTGCATGAACAGTTTACACCGAAGGAACTGATTCACACCCCGAAGGATGAATGGGTGTTTGACTTAGGGCAGGAGATTACCGGGATTTTCAAACTTCATGTCCATGAGCCGAAAGGAAAAGAAATCAGAATCCAGACAGGCGAAATCCTGCAGGACGGATGTTTTTATAACGAAAACTTAAGAACCGCTTTGTCGGAATATGTGTATATCTCTGACGGGGAAGAAAAAGACATTGTTCCGCATTTTACATTTTACGGATACCGGTATGTAAAAATCAGCGGGGTAACCAATGTCTCCTGTGAAGATTTTACGGGAATGGCACTCTACAGTGATTACGAAGGTACCGGTAGTATACAGACAGGAAATGAACTGGTAAATCAGTTGATTTCCAATGTGGAATGGGGCATGAAGGATAATTTCTTAGATGTGCCGACAGACTGTCCGCAGAGAGATGACGCATGGATGGACAGGCGACACACAGGTGTTTTCGGGTACGGCATGTTATCTGGCGGATACCTATGCATTTTACAGAAAATATCTGTACGATTTGTATAAGGAACAGCTGATTGCCGGAGGGATGGTTCCGGAGGTGGTGCCGACCTTCGGTCCGTCGAAATGTTCCTGTGCATGGGGCGATGCGGCCTGTATCGTTCCGTGGAATGTCTATCTGTTCAGCGGGGATGCTGCCATATTGGAACAGCAGTTTGACAGTATGAAGGCTTGGGTGGACTATATCCGTAAGGTGGACGGAGAGCACCACGGATGGAGACATTCCTTCCATTACGGAGACTGGCTGGCGCTTGACCGGGTGGGAGCCGCGGCGGGAAATGTATACGGAGCGACCGATGAAGGCTATATTGCGGATATTTATTATGCGGCAAGCGCGGAGCTTACAGCGAAGGCAGCGGCGGTTCTCGGGCGAAAGGAAGAGGAAAAACAATATCGGGAAATCGCCGAAAAACAATGGCGTGTGGTAAAAGAAGAATATTTTACCCCGACCGGAAGATGCGCGGAAAAGACACAGACGGGTCTTCTGCTGGCTCTGAAATATCATTTGTCAGAGGACGAAGAGCTGACCAGAGAGATGTTAAAGAAACTTTCCGCGAGAGCAGAAACAAATTGAATACCGGATTTGTGGGAACCTCTCTTTTGTGCAATGTGTTGACCGATAACGGAATGACGGATACCGCCTACCGCCTGCTTTTGAACGAGGAGTATCCGGGGTGGCTGCACGAAGTGAAACTGGGAGCCACCACAGTCTGGGAACGATGGAATTCACTGGATGAAGACGGTAAGATATCCAGTACCGGAATGAACAGTCTCAACCATTATTCTTACGGGGCGATTCTGGAATGGATGTTCCGCCATGTGGGAGGAATCCATCTTTTGGAAGAATCTCCGGGAGGAAGAAGGATTGCAATTTGTCCGAATGTCCATTATGATTTGAGAAGGGCAGAGGCAGTGTATGATTCGGCCGTCGGACAGTATGCATGCAGCTGGGAAATTATGGAGGATAACAGGATTAGAATCAAAATTACGATTCCGTTTGGCGGAGAAGGCGAGGTGCGATTGCCGCATGCTCCGGAGATTCTGTTTGAAGATAAGACAAATCCACTATTCGCAACAGTGGTGAACGGTATTTGTTATATCACTGCAGGAAACTATGAAGTCGTATATGAGGCAACTGAGAAGTTAAAGAAAATATACAGCGTGGAGTCAAAGCTGGAAGATTTGCTGAACCATCCGCAGATACGGGCATTTTTGTCGACGATGACCGAGGTGGATATGATACCGGATGCGGTCTATGGACTGTCGTTTCGACAGGTGGCGGAGATGTTTTCCGGACCGATGGATGAAGGGCAGACAGAGATGTTGAATACAGCATTATCACAATATTAACGAGGAGAGAACAAATGAGTGAGAAGAGTAAAAAACAAAAGGTTAGTATCGTGGAAAAAATGGGCTTATTTATGGTATGTGCGGGAAATATTCCACTGATGGGATTATTGTCAGGATTCTTTATGATTTACTATACGAATGTGGTTGGTCTGGAACCGGCAGAACTGGCGACCCTGTTTTTAATATCCAAGGTGGTGGATGGAATCAGCGACCCGATTATGGGATATTTTCTGGACAAATTTCCGGTAACAAAAATGGGAAAATTTCGCCCTATGATTATTCTGGGAACAATCATCTGTGTTATAAATTATATTTTACTGTGGTTTGGCGCAGTCTGGATTCCGGTCGGAAAATATGTGATTGTGTATGTGACGTATCTGCTGCTGGGCTGGACGTTTGATATTATGGATATCTCCAAGAACAGTTTGCTCCCGGTCATGAGCGCGGATGACAAGGAGAGAAACAGTTTGTCACTTTTCAACGCGTTGGGAACAATGATAGGTAGCGCGGTACTGGCTGTGGCAGCACCGATTCTTGTGGCGGAAGGAACGTTACAGAACTATTACGTGTTAATTTTCGGTTCATGGCCATGGTGTTGGTTTTATCTATTGCAGGGGCTCTTTGTGTAAAGGAAAGAGTAGCTTTTGAAGGAAAAAAAGAAGAAAGTTATACATTCAGGGAATTGTTACAGTTTTTGCGGTATAAACCTGTCTGGGCACTGTTTTTAGTGGCACTGGTAGTCGGGGTGGGCAGTAATATAGCAGGAGGAGCCGGCGCTTATTTTTACACATATATATTGGGTGATATGACGCTTATGTCAGGGGTGTCACTTGTTTCAATGATAACTGCTCTGGTGGGAATTTTCCTTGGACCAATTCTGGCAAACCGGTTTGGAAAGAAACAGATTTTTGTAATGGCAATCGTCGTATCCATCCTGTTTTCCGCACTGCGTTTGATTGATGTGAGATCTATGCTTTTGATCTATATTAGTACAGTGGCAGGAGGTGTGGCAGGCGGATGTATAGCACCGCTGACAACCAGTATACAGGCAGATAATACTACTTACGTGCAGTATAAAACCGGAAAACGTGCAGAAGCGGCGATCGCATCGCTTACATCTTTTATTACAAAAGTGGCGCAGGGACTCGGAGGAGCGATTCCGGGGTATGTATTGGCAGCTACAGGTTTTGTTACCGGCTCGGTTGCCCAGCCGGAGAGTATCAATACAGGAATTATCCTCTGCGTACTGATACTTCCGACTATCCTGACTGCCGCAGGGGCGATTCTTTTTGGTACACAGTATACGTTGGATAAAAAAGCAGTAGAGGAAATGCACACGGCAATCGCAGCGCGCAGCAATAAGTAACATATTGAAGGAGAATGCGATGGAACTGTCAAGATTAAAAGTAAACAACCACAGCGACGGATAACACCGGTGATACCGCCACCGCCACATCCTCCTTTGAAACAGGTTTTATGAAAAGGGAGTGGAGTGCGCAGTGTTGTTTGAAACGAGAATTGAGTATGAAGACGGCACATTTGAGACAGTTCTCTCTGACGATAAGTTGAAAGTTGCCGATGGTACAGTATGGTGAACCTGTGCGGCCGGTGAAAGAAGTGGAGGCGGTCGGTATGGAGGTAAGCCCAAAGGGAGAGACCATTATCGATTTCGGTCAGAATCTGGCAGGTGTACTGCGGGTAAAGGTGGATTTGCCCGCAGGAACAAAGTTGATACTAGATCACTTTGAGACCAAGGATTCTCAGGGGAATTATTTTAATAATATAGCTGGTGCTGACATGACAGGTCATACACAGACGGATGTATATATATCTAACGGGAAACCCGCAGAGTACAGACCGCATTTTACATATCATGGTTTCCGCTATGTGAGAGTGATATGTGATGCTCCGGTAAAGCCGGAAGATTTTACGGCAGTGGCGCACGCAGGACAATTTTGGGCAAGAGATAAGGAGGAAAAGAACATATGAAAATTCTGGCAATGATAATGCTCGTGCTGCTCATTTTAGCAGTCGGCTTTGTGGGGTATGTTTATAAGAAAAATGCGATGTTTCTGCCGGCACTGTTTGGCATCGGCGGTTTTCCGAATATAAAAAAGAAAGATTATTATCAGGCAGACGGAACATTCCGGAAAGCGGAAAAAGATGATAAAATGGCATTTTTTATGCAGCATCCGGTGTTTGGCGGCTATAAGCATATGTTTTTTAATGTTGAGGATAACGTGTTAAAAGCGATTGCCCCGGCAAAATATGCAGATTTTCTAAAAGCGCAGGGCAGAAGTGATCAGATGGAAAATGCACTGGAGGCTTTTAATTACCTGACCCGGCTTGTGGAAAGTGGAGAGGCGCAGTTGATTTCCGATATTAACTCGAAAGAAATGATAGAACAGAATCCATATCAGTCTCATTTGACCGGAATGTTTTACAAAGGAAAGCAAGGAAAACCGTTGGCGGTGGTCGTTCCCGGAGGTGGATTTATCAGTAATGTGACGGACTGCGAGGGATATCCCGTGGCAATGAAATTACACAAGTTGGGGTACTCCGTATTGGTAATCAGTTACCCGATTGGCAAACAGCTGGGAGAAACGGAACATGAAAAACAGGGGCAGGCAGCGGTCAGGGAGCTGGTGCAGGTAATCCGTTATCTGAAGGAGCATGAGCAGGAACTGTCTGTGGATATGGATGACTATGCGATATTCGGTTTCTCGGCAGGCGGCATGATGACTACGGCATATTCCTTCGCAAATTACGAGGACTGCTGTCACAAAGTAAAACTGCCGAGACCGAAAGTGATTTTCCCGATGTATGGTCTGGACTGGAATGTGAAAGCGCTTGAGCAGGATAAGGGACTGGCGGTATTTTCCATCGCAGGGCGCGAGGATGAATACGGATTCGGAAATGTAGAGAAGAGACTTCCGCAATTGAAATCCGTGTTGGGTGAGGACAATGTGTCTGTACGGATTTACGATAATCTCGGACATGGATTTGGTATTGGTTCCAATACATAGTACCTCATTGGTTTGAAGAGGCAGTGGAATTCTGGGAGGCACATCGGAAATAATTTTTTCAAGAACAGGAAGAGTGAATTTTGAGAGGTCAAGTGTTTTATAAAATTATAAAACATCTGACCTTTTTTAAAGATGTTGGGGTCAAAAGCCCCCAACTATGATGCCTACGGATTGTTCCGTGCTTTGCACTCCCACAATCCTCCCAATTATTCGCAGAGTAGTCTCGGAAACTCAATAAATAATTGATATAATTCAGAGAGTATTCCAGCAAATCAGTAATACAGTGGTTTGCGAGCGGAGGAGATGATGTTTAGAAGAGCTGCAGTAAAAAAAGACATGGTAAGCAGCCATCTTGAATGAGAGCTGAAACAAACGCTATTGGGGAAAGAGTCCGCTTATATGTTGGATAGTTATCCATGGCAGAATCAAGGCACATATTTGATATGTGCAGGTCGGGCATGTGTTTTTCAAATTCATGGAAAGCTACCAGAAAACTGACAGAATCATGTCTTTTGGCACTGGTAAACCGCAAAAGGAGTGGAATATCAACGTGTAGTGAATGGCGCACAATTCACGAGAAATGACAATAGTTTTTTGGAAATTTGCTGAAAAAATTTAAAATCCCTCTCTGAAAATGGGAGGAAACGAAAAAGTAACAAGTACAAAAAGAGCGGAGATTCGGGTTTTATGGAGTTTCCGAGACCGTTCTGAAATAGATAAGGAGGAAAAAAACATGGGTAAGTACAAAGGGCTGTTCTGGCCGGCAATCTTAGGCGTCAAGCATATGCCGAAGGTAAAGGAATCGGAGTTTTACAATGTCGCGGGAGGGTTCCGCAGGGCTACGATCAATGACAAGATTGCGTTCTTCCTGCAGCATCCCGTATGGGAGGCAGGCCGGAGCTTTTTATGAAGACCGGGTCGCCAAAGGAAATATATGCCATGTCAGGCATGAGCGTCCATGGTTTGTGCAATCTTATCGGGCAGCCCGCACAGGCGCAGAGCATCGTGGATGGTTTCAACTATGTCGTGGAGCAGAAAGGGCTGAAAAAGGTGCATTTCATCAGCGGGCTTTATGCGGAGGATGAGGTAAGGCGTGATCCGACAAGGGAAAGGTACAGGGGATCCTGTTCCAGGGGGAGCCAGGGAAGCCCGTGGCTGTGCTGATTGCGGGCGGCGGGTTTGACGGCGTAGCCTCTTATTTGGAGAGCATCCCGGCAGCCATGGAGCTGCACAGGAGGGGATACAGTGCGTTTGTGCTGGTCTACCGTGTGAATGTGGAGCTGCATGAACCGAACCGCAGGCCAAGGGCGGGGAGGCATCCAAGGATGTGCTGCCGGCGGTAAGGTATCTGATAGGGCATCAGGCAGAGTACGGCTATACGATGGACGGCTTTGGTATGTTCGGGTTCTCCGCTGGAGGCCTGATGACGACAGCCTACGCATTTTCTGATTATAAGGACTGCTGCCATAAACATAATCTGCCAAGCCCGCCGCCATCTTCCCCATCTATGGCCTGCACTGGGAGCTTAAGGTTCACGAGGAGGACAAGGGGCTTGCTATATTTCCAGGGTCGGGCGGGATGACCCTACCGGTTTTGCGGCCGTGGAGAAGATCATCCCGGACATCAGGAAAGCGCTGGGGCAGGAAAATGTCGATATCGTCATGTATGATAAGCTGGGTCATGGCTTTGGCCTGGGGATAGATACTGCGGCAGAGGGCTGGCTGCGGGATGCAGTCGCATTCTGGGAGGAGCATCGGAAATGTTGATTTGCTCTTCACGGATTTCAACTGTTGTTTGTGCCGCGGTGCGGCATGTCCGAAAGCGTGGGAGAACAGGAGAAATGACAGTATGGGACAGGTAAAAAACAATGATTCTTTTTTGGGCAAGGCTGAAAAATTAAAGCCTGTGCTGAAGCACAGGATGCTCCGGCCGGTGGGCGTTGTGTCCTTTGAGCGGAAAAAGGCGGACAGCGGGGCGGATTTCTGGAATACGGTGGGAATTGAGCGGTTGGGGATCCTCTCCGTTATGTTATCGGACGAGCCTCTCGCATATCGTGGGATTGTCATCCCACTTTTAGGCTCATATTGGGGCGGGTCCCAAGGCCTTTCATCCACTTATGAGCAAGCTCATGTGGATTTAGACCTTTTGACCTTGGCATCATGACATTACCTGATTTGGGGCTCCCTTTGCGCCATGCCTGCAGTCAGTCCGGAAAGAAAAAGTGGCAATGCCTGTTTCAGACTGTTTTCCACTGCATCTACAATCTGTTTCACAAAAAGTTCTTCCCGTTCTCTTGTTTCCAGATAAGGATCAGCCCGTGTGCGGTAGTAGCGGTCAAAATAATCTACCAGTGCAAGAGAGATTACCTGACTGTAAGATTTAAAATCCTGCCTGTCCATTGTCTGTAAATATTCCCAGGCTCTCCGCTGCTGTTCTTTGTCCAGATTAAAACGCAGGTTTGTGTTGCGGATATTGTTCTGCATGGTTTATCCCCTCCTTTTCAGGCTCATATAAGCAAGAGATTCGTAACCTTTAGCGGTGGCGCAGATGTCATCAATGATGGTGACTCGTGATTTGTCATACGTTCCGAAGTTACGGAACAGGCATCCACCGCCGCCAACCACATACAGGCGCATCAGGTCAGGATTGTATTCATATTTGCGGAGCGTGGAAAAAAGTTCTGCCACATACTGTCTGGCAATAGAACTGATACAATCCAGATATGGTGCTGAAATGTCAGCTGTTCCAAACCGCAGAATCTGTTCTACTGTGGATTCTTCAATTTTCACTCCGAATTTGTCCAGAACAGCGTTCTTTGCAGCAATCATGCATTGGTTTACACCAAGTTTTTCTGTCCAGCATCGGCTCTCCTGCGCTTTCTTATTGTTGATATACAGAATGTTCATGGTTCCGTTTCCGATATCTGCAAGGAGATTGGTTCCCTTGAAATCTCCAAGTTGGTTTACGATAGCCGGATACCCCTGTGGGTAAAGGCTGCATCCCACAAAGTGGAGATGATACTCTTTGCTGTTAAAAAGGTAACGGACTTCTGGATTCTGGAGCAGATAGGAACGAAAAGCTTCTCTTTGAGTTCAGATCCATGTCAGAGGGAGTCCGGCAGCCAGATGAACATCTGCTTCACGGATGGAAAAGACATTCAGTTCCCTTGCAATAGCCATTAGCGTCAGAAGATAATATTCTTCGTCCATAGCTTTATCCGGGATAAATTCTTTGTGTCCTTCGCCAATCCGGTAGTAAATGCCGTTATATTCCAGAATATTCCCGGTGAAGATTGGTTCGGTTTCATAGCTTTGATGCCGGTTGGTGTGACGATGTTTGCTGTTTTCATATTGCCGTAGCCATGATCTACAGCAATGATTTTTGTGTTTCTGAGTTCTCGCATAAAAAATACCTCCGTTTTCGTATTGATTGATTCAGCAGGTCGTACCGGTGTGGTACTGCTCTGCTGTGAGATAAGCATACGAAGATCGGAGGAAAAAGGCATTGAGGGGAAATTGAGCAGGAATTGAGAAAAAAGATATATTGTGCTTACGTTCTTCATGTACTCTTGTTGTGATTTCATTGTTTTTTATCGTATAATATGGATACTGGAGGTGGTTTGGATGAAATACAAGATTTTAGTTGTCGATGATGATAAAGAATTGGTGAAAATGCTTTGTAGTTATTTTAATATGAAACAATATGAAATCATTACGGCTACAGATGGAATGGAAGCATTAAATAAAAT
>ENA-OQJH01000130-OQJH01000130.1-human-gut-metagenome-genome-assembly--contig:-NODE-130-length-43764-cov-7.649013_pt1 | contig 43764 bp, 57 predicted proteins | sample MGYA00242597_ERZ504763 | MGnify/ENA primary metagenome ERZ504763 (study PRJEB26092, sample SAMD00036359) | human gut metagenome | host: Homo sapiens | study: EMG produced TPA metagenomics assembly of... | reverse complement strand
CTGACACAGAAATATGTGGATGTGGAGGAACTGACACAGACCATCGTGAACGAGTATATCAAGAAGATCGTTGTCTATGCCCCGGACAAGTCCAGCGGCAAGCGCAAGCAGAAAGTGAAGATTTTTTCAACTTTGTGGACGATGTGGATATTCCCGTTATTTCCGAGCCTATTGTCACACAAACAACCTATGAACGCAGAAAAACGGCGTGACCTTCGGGTCACACCGGTTCTCTGCGACAAAATAGTTACTTGTCACTATTAAGCCTTGATTTTCCGGGCTTTTTGAACCATTTTGATATAGTCTGAGCAGTCGATTATCTCTTGCTGAACTGCGGAGCGCGACGAGCTGCTTTGAGGCCGTACTAAACATCTCTATGGTGCGTTTTTCCTTGATATTACGGGCTTTTTCGCATTTTCTGTTGTCGGTTGTCCTATTCCTTAACCATGGAAATCGGTGATTTTTCATCGAAATTCTCCTGGTTCAAAGCATCATTCACTACCTCGAAAAGTTCCTCTGGTTTATTATACTTGACCCTCGCGTAAATGTCCATAGTTGTCTTACTATTCTCATGCCCTGCCAGGTACTGAACTGTCTTAGGGTCAACGCCCGCATAGAGCAGATTCGTGATGTAGGTATGCCGCAACAAGTGCGGTGTTACATCGAAATTCAGGGTATAGCGAATCTTGGGATTGTTCCTCTGCGTTGTTCCTAATGTCGGCTTGACGGTATATTTGATGCTCTGTCCATTCACATATTTATAGTAAGTTCTCTCTTTCGCAGAGCGAACAACTACATACTGCCAAACTCTCGTAAACTGAGAATAGGAAAGCGGCTGTCCCTCACTGTCCGCAATCACATACTCCGATATGGAATTGGCTTTTGCTTCCCGCAGGCAGTCCACCAGGCACTTCGGAATGGGAATGTCCCTTTTAGCTGCTTTTGTCTTTAGAACGGTAGAAATCACCGGCCTGTTATGCTCCGCGCGCCATGCACGTCTCACGGAAATGTATGGTGTGGATTCATCCAGGAATACACAATCCCATTGCAATGCAAGAATTTCTTCCCGACGCAAGCCGGAATACAAACCAATCATAATAAAAAGATATGGCGGAAGCTCTTTCACCGTATCCAACAGAACCGCAACCTGTTGATCTGTTAAGGCATCTTTCTTTTTCGATGCTTTTCCGCCCTTTGCTGAAATTCCCACACATGGATTATCGGTTATCAGCTGACTGCGCTCTGCCGAATAAAACACACACTTAATCAGCATATTTACCGTATCATACAGTCCTTTCGATTTTTGAGACAGCGGAACAAGCGCCAGACGAATATCATCCGCAGTCACTTCCTCCATATACATATCTCCCAGAGAGCTAATGACATAATTCTTCATATTCTGTCTGTATCCTTTTATAGTAGCCGCAGACACCTTTGCTGATTGCATCAGCAGCCATTTCTCACAATACTCGGCAACTGTCGGATGCTTTCGGTGAAAGATGATCTCATCCACCTGTCTCCGGGCCTCCAACTGCTTTTCATATAATTCTTCACAGGTGGTCGCATATAAGCTGACCTGCTTTCCATCGGCATCTGTAATTCTGGTTCTGTAATACAGTGTTCCTTTTCTTGTAACCGTTCCGTACTCTGGAACGCTTTGTTTTTTCTTAGCCATACAAATCTTCCTTTCCTGATAATGAGTGTTCTTAAATTCACACCTTCTTTTTATCAGAAAGCACCCACTTAATCAAAGATACGGATTATGTAAAACAAAGAGCGAGACATCCTTGCCTCGCTCCAGCTTTGTTTCCTACTCTTTATAATTGTTATGCCTGTGCTGCATCCCACTGGGCAAATGCACCACCATTGTTCTTACCAGCTCATCCGGTCTGTTGTATTTGACCTTTGCGTAAATATCCATCGTAATTTTACTACTCTCATGCCCCGCCAGGTATTGAACCGTTTTCGGGTCCACGGACGAATGAATCAGATTCGTAATGTATGTATGCCGCAGCTGATGCGGTGTCACTTCAAAATCCAACTGTAAATCACTTTGCCGTTATGTGCTGCCTTTTCACCGAGGACCGGCGTAACCGTGTGCTTTACACGCTTTCCATCCTCGTAGCGATAATAGAAACGCTCCTTGACTGTTCGGGTTACAATGTACTGCCAAAGCCGCTTGAACTGTGTGTAAGACAGCGGATCGCCCTCCCGGTTCGGCACCACATATTCTGACTGTGAATTAGCTTTTGTCTCTTTCAGACAGTCCGCCAGGCAAACCGGCAACGGAATATTTCGATGCGCGGCTTTCGTTTTCAGCTCATCCAGAATCACCGGTCTGTTATTTTCCGTGTGCCATGCCCTGCGTACCGTTAAATAAGGGCAATCCACATCCAGATATACAGAATCCCATTTTAGGGCAAGAATTTCTTCTCGCCGCAATCCTGCATACAGCCCTAACATGACAAATACATACGGCGGAAGTCCCTGAATGGCATCCAGCAGTCTGGTGGCCTGTTCATCCGTCAATGCAGCTTTGTCCTTCTGCGGAACGCCTCCACCTTTGGCCGTAAGGTAAATCGTTGGGTTGTTATCAATAATCTTACTTTCCTTTGCTGCACGGAAAATGGATTTATACAGGATAACCACTGACTTATATACCGAAGCGGACTTCTCGGAAACAGGAACAAGTGCAAGCTGAATGTCATCCAGTGTCACATCTGCCATCCGCATCTGTCCCAGTTCTTTTATAATGTGCCGTCTGACCTTTGAGGTATAATCTATCAGCGTGGTTGCCCTCACATGAACCGACTGCATCAAAAGCCATTTTTCACAGTAGTCTGCAACCGTCGGGGATTTCCGACAGAATGTATCGTTGTCGATCTGCTCTAATGCTCCCAACTCTTTATCATATAATTCTTCCGGTGTTCTCGCATAAAGGGCCACCAGTTTTCCATCTGCGTTCTGAACCCGCGTTCTATAATAATCTATGCCGTTAAGCGTAACTGTACCGTATTGTGGAATTGCTCTTTTTCTTTTTGCCAATTCCGCCACCTCCTAAGAATATACTCCAGCGCTGTATCTATGTTTTATCAGACCATTCCGTTTCCAGCAAGGATACGGATCGACTCACACTCCAGCTCTGCGAGGTCTACGATAAGTTGCGTTTTTTCTGCTGGCTTTGCTCTGTGGGTGCATTTTGCGATATACTCCTGAAGGCCCGCCGAGGTAAAGTACACACAGCCATTCTGCACATATTGCACATAAGAAATAAGGCCATTGTTACGGGCCGCGTCCAGCGTTGCAATGCTGATACCCAAAATTTCTGCTGCTTCTTTTCGCGTAATAAGTTTTTCCATAAAGCATATTTCCTCCAATCCGTCAAGTTTGTCATCGTGTTTGTTCAAAATCACATGAATACGCTGGCAGCCGAAACCACCAGCGCATGGTATCTGATTTTGAACAGAAAGCGGCAAACGCTTCCTATTTATATTTCTCAGCTTTCGTCACATTTGCCACGCCCCCTGACGATGGGAACACAATAGGTCTCCGCTGGCGCGGATGTCATAACTCCGCAGCATCGTTCGTATCGTGTGCCGCAGGGTTCCCCCCAAGTCTTTGGCGGGCCGTGAGGAAGTATCTTTAAGCCCCCATGTAGTCATCGCGCCAAATCTGCCACCATTCTTTTATGAATCGTAGATCGCTCCGAAGCAGTGCTTTCATCACCTCCCTGACTGCTCCATCCTCGCGGCGTTTCATATTCGCTCGTACATGGGTTATGTACCTGTTGTGCTGTCTATTCGATTGTCAATGTGCAGATGAAGGAGGAAAACTTGTCCTTCTTATTAACACTGACAAAAAAGGCAAAAAACAGGCGCATCAAATGAAACTTTATCAAAAATATTTTCCGAGCTGCTTTAAGCCACGGCGGATACTGTCTCGAACACGGCTTGGATCTACACCTTCTACTTCGGCAATTTCATTTACCGTCATTCCCAGATAGTATCGGGCATAAATTCGCTTTGCCTGTTTCTCCGGCAGCTTCATCACAGCGGCATAGACCTGCTCCTGAAACTGTTTTTCCTCCAGAAGCATCTCCGGTGTCTGCGGCTTCAACAGCACCGCATTTTCAATGCCATTCTCGCAATCCAGAGAATACTGTGCTTTATAACGATACATCTTTCGCTCATACGCAGCCTCCGCACGTTCAGCTGCTCGAATAGTCTCCATTACTTCCTCTGTCACATCTACAAAAAAGTCTGTTGTATAAACATCAGGATAAAGTTCCCGAGGTTAATTTTCTTCATTATGTACCTCCATTTCGATTCACGGGTGATTGACGGGTGAATCGAATGGAGGTGGGGAACGACACCGGTATACAGCCGGATTATCTCCGAAAAAAGGCAACAAAAAACGCAGATTCCCGCAATGGGAAACTGGCGCACCAAGAACAGTCATTATTATGCTGAATCACATGGAACGATAATGCCGATGCAATGCTATACTTGCCCGGAGGAGGGGCAATGCTTTTTTTAATTGATGTAGATCATGGGAGCTTTGAAAAAGCAAAAGAGACACGGCAAATTAACCTCCAAGCGGCTACCGTGTCCCTGCAAGTCGTCATTAGTTTGTGTAAACGCAAAGAAACGGCGGCTCTGAAATTGTCCTTCAAAACCGCCGATTGAGTTTAAACCTTAAAATAGCGCACGAAATTATCTGCCCCAGTCAACGGTTTTTTTCTTTCCCCGGACGGGGCAGATAACTTATTATGCAGAGCGGAGCCGATGTGCGCTAATCGGTTCCTTGTACTTTCTCCTTCAGCTTTCGGAAAGATGTATCACTGATGGCGTGTTCAATCCGGCAGGCGTCTTGTTCCGCTGTTTCCTGATCGACGCCAGCAGCGATAAGCTGCTCCGTGAAAAATCGGTGACGCTCATATATTTTCTCAGCAACCTCATGGCCTATGGCGGTCAAATGGAGGAATCCATCTTCATCCACAGTTAGAAAACCACCGTTCTTCAAAATGCCTACCGCATGGCTGATACTCGGCTTGCTAAAACCCATGTGCCGGGCAAGATCAACAGAACGAACCATGCCTTGCTTCTTTTGGAGTATCAGCACAGCCTCCAGATAATCCTCCCCGGACGCATGAATCTTCATCGTAGCCTCCTTTTAGGCGGAAAGCTGCTGTTCTGCGTTCCACATGGCAGCGTACTTTCCATCCTTTTCTAACAATTCTTCGTGTGTACCAGCTTCGGTGATCCGACCATCGGAAACCACCAGAATCTGATCGGCATTTTTTACGATGGATAGGGTATGTGCGATCATCACCACGGTTTTTTTCTCTTTCAGTAGGTTCGCAATCGCCTGCTTTACCGCCAATTCATTCTCAATGTCTAGGGAGCCGTCGCCTCGTCAAGCAGCAGGATCGGGCTGTTTTTCAAAATGGCACGTGCTATGGAAAGGCGCTGGCGTTCGCCGCCGGACAGGAGATTTCCATTTTCCCCAATCGGCGTATCATAACCCCTCTCCATCTTGCGGATAAAGCCGTCACAGTTTGCCTCTCGGCAGGCCACTTCAATTTCTGCGTCCGTAGCATCCGGACGGGCATGGCGGATATTCTCCCGCACTGTATCATCAAACAGGAACACATCCTGGTCCACCATAGAAATCTGGTCTAATACCCGTTCCGCAGCTACATGATTGATCGGTCTGCCTCCTATGGAAATCGTGCCGCCAGATACTTCATAGTATTTTGCAATCAGGTTCAGGATGGTAGACTTGCCGGAGCCGGAATCCCCCACAATGGCGGTCAGCTTCTGATCCGGCACAGTAAAGGAAGCCTGTTTTAACACCGGTTCCCCGGGAACATAAGAAAAGTTCACATGGTCAAATACAATCTCATGGGAGGCTGCCTGTAGCGGCTCCATGCTGCCGGTTTCTTCCGGTTCCTTCATCACAGCCATGATTTTATTTTTCGAGATCATCAGATTCTTATAGCTGGTGAGGTCTACAAAAATGGAATTTGCCAGCTTCGCACAGAACAAAGGCAGCATACAAATCAAAAGATAGGACACGGTATCTAAAGTTCCGGCTGCCAGGGGCCATAGGCCGTCCAGATCACAACCGGCAGGACAGCCAGCTCAAAATACCAAATCCCGCACCTATCGGGAGAACCTTGGCTTCATACACAAAGCTGATCCTGCTAAACTCCTGCATGGCATGGATCACGGTTTTGTTTTTCAGACCGCCAACGCCATAGGCCCGGAAAGTCTGGATACCGGATACATACTCCACAATGCTGCTGACATTCTCTGCACAAATATCGTTCTTCTCTTTGCCATACTTCGCTACCTGCCGGAAAGAAAGCCACAATCCGGGGAGCAAAAGTAGGTCGGCAATCAGGAGGATCAGCCGGCTGGAAAGTAGATCGTCATCACAAAAACAATCAACATCAGCGACAGGGCAAAGCTCTTTGCAATGTCCCCGATCTTATGGGTCAGAATTTTTTCATAGTTATTTACATCACTGGTAATGGTGTTGATATATCGCCTGTCTGCTTGTGTAAACCGGGAAAGCGGGATACGCTTGAGATGGTCGCCCATAAACAAGCGGATATTTTTACTGACTTTTGCGCCGCCGATCTGTGCTTTGGTATAGCCATAGCTGTATATCAAAATACGGAGCAGAAAGATAAATGCAATAACACCTGTCAGGACCAGTACACGGTTCATATCAAACTGACCGTCCCATAAAAACCGCATGACAGAATAAAGCAGCATAAACAGGCTGCCGGAGAGCAGCCCCTCCAGGACAGTCCCGGCAACACCAATATAAAACTCCCGGTTCTTTTTCCATACGTTATTCGGATTCATTCTGCCCGCCTCCTTCCAGTTGATACGTAATTCCCCGCGCTGTTTCGTAATCTTCCCATGCTTTCCGATAGTAGGCATTCTCTTTCCGCACTTCCTCATGAGTACCGACGCTGGTGATCGTATGATTCTCTACCACCGCCACACGGTCGCACATTTTCAGGGCGCTCAGCTGTGCGCTACCACAATGACCGTCCTGCCTTTGCAGAGGTTCTGAATGGCCTTATCAATTTCCATCTGATTTTCCGGGTCAGAGGCGCTTGTCGCTTCGTCCAGGATCAGGATGGGGGCATTTTTCAGGATTGCCCTTGCAATGGCGATCCTCTGTTTTTCTCCACCAGAGAAACGGGAGCCGAAGCTGCCTACCTTTGTGTCATAACCATCCGGCAGTGACATGATGAAGTCATCAATCTGCGCCTCCCTGGCGGCAGCCCGTACTTCCTCCAGGCTGGCGTCTGAACCCATGCGGATGTTTTCCAGGACACTGTCACGGGTAAGGAATGTCTTTTGAAATACAATGGCAATATTCTTCAGGATGGTATCGTAGTTCAGTTCATTCACGTTGATCCCGCCAATCAACACCTCCCCCTCCTGCACATCATAAAACCGGGAGATCAGTTCAATCACAGTACTCTTGCCTGCGCCGGACTGTCCCACAAGTGCCATGCGTTCCCCATCCCTGATCTTGAGGTTGACGCCTTGCAGGACATCCGTTTTCCCATCGTAGGAAAAAACGCACATTCTTAAGCTCAATATCATGGTTTTCCGGGAAGTCCATTCCGCCTTCATAAACAGGAACGTCCAATATTTCTTTTGTTTTGGTAATGGCACCCAAGACATTCGCAAAGTTTGTCCCCAATTCCTGCAAAGGCCGGATCTCCGTCAGATACATGGAGCCGACATAGACGAACAGCAAAAATGCACTGGCCGCCAGGGAGCCTTTCAGAAAGAACATCCCGCCCAGGGGAACCATCAGCAACATCCCACATTCGATCAGAACCACAAAGGTTGCGTAAGGAGGCCCCATTCTCCGGGAGGTTTCATTCCACATGGCATTCTCTTCCTGGATCGCACCGGAAAATTTCTGGAACGATTTGCTCCCCATGTTGTACGCTTTAATCAGTTTCATACCGCTGATATACTCGATCATAACGGAATTGAGCGTTGTAATGGATCGGTTCGCCCGGTCCATCAAATCGTCCGTATTCCGAAACATAACCCCCATTACCACAACGGCCAAAATCAACGGCACCAGGGAAATCAGTGCCAATGGGATATTTACTGTCATCAAATAAATGAAAATTGCTACCGGCCCTACCATATAGCACACAAGGTCTGGAAGGTTATGGGCTAAAAACAACTCCAGCTTTTCAATATCTTCATTCAGAACCGTTTTAATATCCCCGGTCCGCCGCTCATTCAATGTACCAAGGGGGACTTTTGCCAGATGTTCCGCCACCATGCAGCGCACCTTGAACAAAGCACCGTAAGCACCTTTATGGGCCGCCACACCGGAACACCCGAATAAAACAAAGCGCAGGGCCACAGAAACGGAGATCATCATTACCGTCTGTACGACAAGCTCTTTTGTGCAGATATGCTGGAAAGCGGCATCCATCAGGCGATAAATCCCGATATACGGGACAATGATACACAGGCCGCTTGCCATGGCCAGCAGGATTGCCAGCAGCAGCCAGATTTTTTGCTCACCGGCCCATTGAAGCAGCAGTGCAATCCTGTTTTCTTTTTTCTGTTTCATCACTTCACATCTCCTTTCTCTCTGAAACAGAGAACAGTTCCCGGAGCTTTTGAAGGGAATCCATCACAACAGGGATGTCATCCGGCATTTCCCCTTCATCAAAATGCAGGACACGGGAGCAGGTACGGCAGACAAATTCAAAATCGTGGGTGACAATAAAAATGATTTTCCCCTGTTCGGATAACCGTTTTATCAGACCTGCTACCTGCGCCATGCTGTCAAAGTCCAGGCCGCTGGTGGGTTCATCGAACACCAGCAAATCTTTTCCACAGATCATGCTGACTGCCACAGCCACACGTTGCTTCTGTCCACCGGAAAGCGTGTTGGGATGGCGTTCCCGGTAGCTGTAAGCCCCAATTCCTTCATGGTTTCCTCTACTAAATCTTGATCCGGGTTTCGGATTCCGAAGGAACATTCTGCCCCCACACTCTCCGCAAACAATTCATAGTTCACATCCTGCATAACCATATAAGAGCGTTTCAACCTCGCCTTGTGTTCCATCGGCTGGTCGTCCCAAAGGAACGCGCCTTCACAGTCTTTATGAAGCCCACACAGGGCGCGAGAAAACGTGGTCTTTCCGGCTCCATTATGACCGACCACCCCAATGACTTCCCCCTTTGCCGCAGAAAGAGCAATCTGGTGTAGAATCGTCCGTTTTTTATAGCGCAGAGTAACATCATGGAGTGCTAATGTGGGAGAGGAAATAGGCGGATGACTGGCCGGAGGGAGCACCCTTGCCAGATCAACCGCCCGCAGCCCCATGTGTTCCCGTTCGGTTTCGGGCAGCCGGAGAAATTCCTCCGGCGTGAAAATCCTTGCTATTTCTCCATCTTCCAGATAAACAATGCGATCTGCCAGCTCCATCAGATAATAGAGTCTGTGCTCCGCAATCAAAATGGTTTTCCCCTGGCTTTTTATCAGCCGCAGATGTTCTTTCAATTCCTGGATGGAAGCCATGTCCAGATTCGAGGATGGTTCGTCCAGCAGATAGATTTCCGGGTTCATGGCATAGACAGACGCAAACGCGATTTTCTGTTTCTCCCCACCAGACAATTCAAAAATATTGCGGTTCCGTAGCTTTTCAATATGCAAATCTTTTGTTGTCTGTTCTACCCGTTCCTCCAGTTCCTTTACCGGCCTGGCTTCATTTTCAATTCCAAACGCAATCTCACTGTCCGTATCCACATTGAAAAACTGCGTCCGGGGATTCTGAAAGACGGAGCCCACCTTTGCGGCGATCTGATACATGGGCAGGTTGCTGATTTCCTGTCCGTCCACCAGCACACGCCCTTGAAGTTCTCCCTGGTAAAATTGTGGAATCAGGCCGTTTACCAACCTTGTGACCGTTGTTTTTCCACACCCGCTACGGCCACAGAACAAGACACATTCCCCGTCTGCAATTTTCAGGCTGATTCCATGCAGACCGCCATGCTCCTGTCCCTCATAAGAAAATGATACATTTTCAAATTCAATCACCCGGTCACACCTCCCCGCATACATAATTCAAAAATAAAGAAAGCAACAGCAATCAACATCGCCATCCAATCTGCAATCCCGCATTTTATCTGGACAAGGCAGGTCCGGGAATTGGGATTCTCAATCCCGCGAGTAACAGAGGCAATGGAAAGCTCGTCCGCTGCTTTGGAGGCCATCATCATCAGCGGCACATAAATACACTCTACCGTCATCCCCGGATGGGAAAGGAATCCGCCCAGGGAGGGCGATACATCCCGCATCCGCATGGCGTCCTTAACAAAATGCCAGTCCTCCTGGATAGTTGGAATATAGCGCAGCATGACCGCAAATGTGATGACAAATTTTTTCGGGGCATGGATGCGGTTCATGGCAGATAAAACTCGCTGACTTCGTTGTGGACAGGACAATCCCTGCCAGCATCCCACAAGCATAAACTTTATGGTACAGTCCAAGGAACGCAACAAACATGGTCCGTAGCGTCCCCGTCATGGCCGCCATGATCCAGACCGTCAGTACACAGACCACGGCATAAAAGCAGACCCCTTTTATGGAATATTTCCACTTTCCGCAAAGCACTCCCAATACGGCAATCAGCAGGACAAGTGCAAACTGATACGAAAGGGAAGGTGCGAACATGGAACACAGTACGCACATTAAAATAAGAAAGAGCTTGGCCCGCGGGTCAAGCCAAAGCCCTTTCTGGACGGTGTTACCCATCATGCTGTAATACCTGCTTTTTCAAACTGCTTCTTCAGCATTTTGCAGCCCACAAATGCACTGATAGAAGCTGTTACAAGGAGAGCGGCAAACATGGCGATAAAGATTCCCGCGTTTGCGGTCGCCTGCATGGTGTCGATATAGCTTTGCTCGGTTCCATTTCCCAACATGGTCTGTGCCCAGCCTGGGGATCAGCGAAGAAAACAAGGTACGACCTGTTCCGCCCAGGGAGAAAAGGATATAGGACAGGCTGTTGATTTTCTTGCTCTTGTACTGCTTTGTACCGGCGACAAAATCCGCTACGACGGCCATAATGAGATAGCCCAGCGCAAACGCCCAGTGCATACCGGTGACAAACCAGATGATGGCCATTATAACGCCCATGATCGTGATACTCCAGCGCTTATGTACTTTTGCGATCATCAGCAGATAAACCGGCCCGGCAAGCAGAGCACTCCCGGCGGGCATGAAAAAGGTCAGCATCGGTTTGGTAGCAAAAAGACGCCACCCACCATGATGAATACGAACAAAAGTGCGGTGAAAATCCCTGTTGTTACTAAGTCCTTGACGGACAATCCTGCCTTTGCATTTACTTGATTACTCATATTTTTCCTCCTGCTTCAAGAACGGTTGACCTACCGCCTGAAATCTGTTATATTATGATTAGTTGCTGCTAACCACGGTCTATATGATACTAACTTTCCGGGCGGTCTGCAATACGTTCCGGGCATCTTCGTCCTTTCATTGCAAAGCTCCGTCCAATCGTTTCAAAGGAGGCCGTCATTTGAACAATAGCATTATTGCGGATTACTATGAGCCGCTTTTAACAGATAACCATTTTATCCCGGTAGATAGCAATAACCGCTTCAATTCTGCCGGACAATGCTGGCGGTTATCGCCTGAATTTGGGGAAGGCCTTTACTGGGTCTATGCGAAAAAAGACCTGTACGACATTAAAATCCACGATTTCTATTTTCACGAAGATTTCTTCATGGAATTTAACCTGCCAGAAGCCTTAAGCATTACCCAGTATGAATCTATCTCCGGGGAGGAATTAAATCCCTATCGGCGGATGTCTGCCGGATGTATTAAAGCCTTTATCGGCGGTTATAAGCCATACAAGGCGCTGATCCACAAAAAAATCCCCATCCGTTCCATCGGTATCGAAGTCATGCCGGCATACTATGAGGATTATCTCCAAAAGCAATATCCAGGGGATTATATCAGCCCGCTTGCAGCTTTCCGGCAGATCGATCAGACAACAGATTTCCCAGCTATGGCTAAATTGCTCCATGAAGTAAAGGTCTACCGTGGGGATGGGATTGCCGCAGGATTATTCTATGAAGCGAAAGTAGCCGAGGCCGTATCTCTTGTCGTGGAAGAACAGAAAAAAATTCTGTCCCGTAAAGAGAAACGTTTGTCCGAGCAGGATGTGGCGCAACTGAAAAATGTGATTGCTTATCTCAATGACCACTATGCTTTTGATATTCCATTAGAACGTCTTGCAAAAATCGCCTGTATGGGAACCACTAAGCTGAAAACATCTTTTAAGCAGCTGCAAGGCTGCACGATCACAGAGTACATTCAACAGCGCCGCATGAGCCAGGCAGAGCATTTGCTGATCGATACGGATTTCACAATGGGACAGATTGCGGAAATGATCGGTTACTCTACTTCTAGCCGGTTTGCGGAATTATTTCGCAAGAGTACAGGCCTCCTGCCGATTGAATATCGGAAAATGGCTCAGCAAAAATAAATTCACAATGTAATGCCACGACAGATCACTCTACAACGGAGTTTCAGTCGTGGCATTTTTCTGCTTTTCCTTACGGATATAGCCATTTTCCCCTTTCCAAATTGTAGTATTAGTAGAGAGAAAAATAGAAGGTAAGGCTTGATAACAAGCACAGCAAGCGAGTACCCGCTTGCGATTTTTCATATTTTCAGATCTCTTGACCGAAAATGAAAAATGTTTGTTGAGATAATCTCAAACTCTTATGAAGAATGGAGGCAGCGCATGGCGAACCGGAAACGGAATATCCAGATGAATTTTTATGTCACAGAGAATAAAAAACGGCTCATAGATGAGCAGATAAAACTGCTAGCCTCCCTACCGCATTCAATATCATTCTCGTTTGGCAACGAACTAAAAGCTGAAATCTGCAATTCATCCTCATAGTTCAATTAGTAGCCGGAAACGCCATAATCACGGAGCAACCATGTTATCAAAAGGAATCGGCATAATCAGTCCTGTTCTCAAGCACAATAAGGTTATTCCTTTGTGCAAATCGGAACGATAAAATATATTTGAGGTGAACGATTATGCCGATTGATGATTTAACTGCTTTAGGGCAAAAAATGCGGGAAGCCCGAAAGAATAAAGAACTGACACAACAGGAACTTTCCGATCTAAGCCATGTTTCTGTAAAGCAAATTGCCAATATCGAAAAAGGGAAAATGAACCCGTCCTATTTGATTTTGAGAGCATTGGCAAAGGTCCTGCACATCTCTTTAGATACGCTTATAAATCCAGATGTTTCTCTGGAGGATGAGGGTGTCAATCAGATGAAAATGCTTTATTCCAGCTGTCCGCCAGAAATGCGTGACACCCTGTTACATCACACACAGGAAACGGTGAAAGAACTGACAGAGTTGTCCGAGAAATTTGAAACGAATTGAGCCAGTGAGTGAAATTTAACGATTCTCTCACTGGTTCTTTTCATTTTCGGAGAAAAGAGGCAAGCAATGCCTGTGTTAATACACACAGGCCCGCAGAGAAGAAAATCCCTCCGTGATTTTCCTCTCCGCTTGCTTGTTGAGGGCAGCGCCCCCAAGCCCCTTTGAACACAGAATTTCATTCTGTGGCTGCGCGTTCTGCGAACGCTTTTGACCAGGACCAGCTTACCGCTGGCCGTGGTCTTTTTCTTTTTCAACATCCTGTTCTACCTCCATTTTCAGGACCCGATCCACATTGGCCTTTGCGTTAAAAGCTCTCGCATTTCTTCACGGGAACGCCGGTACTCGGCATAGGTCTTTTTCTTTTCTTCCAGCAATTTCGCGTACTCCGTCTGCAACTCTTTGACCTTGGGAAGCTTCTTGACTCCCATCTCATCAAAGGCATTCTTAGCAGCCTGATGGAGCAGAATTTCTTCCTCATGTTCCTCCCGGAATTTCTTAGAGTATCCCGCCTTGCGGTATGCCACATAGATCTCACGGGTCTTGGCATAATTTACGATGTGAGTACGCAGAACAGCGATCTCTGCCATGCGCTTTTCAGCCGCTTTGATCTGCGCCGAAAGATCATTGTGATGTGCCGTGGTAGCCGCAGCCTTTTCTTCCAAAACCGCATACTCCAGCAGATTGTTCTCTGACAGGTAATTCATGGTCTGCGCCATTTGTTTCAGATTAAAAACTTTAGCCCATCGAGCATAGCCAGCACCTTTTCCAGCCTGCAATTTTGCCTGAATGTCCACCAGCAGATTGATCTTCGGCGGCTCTGCCTGTGTGACTGTTTTCTTTCGCGGGGTATGTGCTTTCTTCCCTAAGAGAACTGCCCGCAAATCTTCCAATCCATATCCTTCGCCCAGACTGTCCATGCGGGCGGCTTTCTCCCAGCCAGAGAGTTTCAGTCGATACGATTTTCCGCGCTTTGAGACTTCACAACCATATTCTCGCAACAGCTTCAGCAGTTCTTCAAAGTCAGCAGGACTTTGTGATAATGCGTTGTCAATCGCCACACGCAGCAGCTCTCGGTGAGAGGCTTTGCCTGATCTCCCAGCCACTTGTTATAGCTTTTTCCGTGAAGTTTCGGATTCTCTACAATGGACAGTCCGTTTTCAATGCAGATGGTATCACTTAACCGGCGAACCGCCTTGGTGCTGCCCCAAAAGTTTCGGAATTTCCGGTCATATTCTAAGCTGACCGATGACCAGATAATGTGATTATGAATGTGCGACTTGTCTATGTGAGTGCAGACTACAAAGGCATGATTGCCTTTAGTAAAACGCTTTGCAAATTCTACGCCCAGCCGGTTGGCTTCTTCCGGGGTAATCTCACCGGGACGGAAGGACTGGCGCACATGATAGGCAATCACATCATCCGCTCCGCGCACTCGTCCGGTAGCAGCAATGTACTGCCGCTTTGCTAAAAGAAACTCCGCATCAACCGTTCTGCTGTCACACGCAAATCCTGTGATGTGCCTGCCATTATCTGTTTTCTGTGGATTTGCTACATAGTCGATGATGTCACTGATTGCCCGACTTTCAGTGCGCCCCTTTCCAATATGAAGCGGCATGATTCTTGTAGTTGCCATAATAGAAGGCCCTCCTCTCATAAATATTTTTGTTTTCGCTGAACTCTTTGCTTCTATTGTTGCAATAACTTTCTCCGCTGGGTATAATAAAAAAGAACATTCTACAACCTCAAAGGAGGGATTTTTATGATAGAACAGCTCATTGCTGAAGCAACAGAATGTGATTTCAAAGTTGCTCTCGAAACAAAAAAGCCAAAAAGCTGGTTAAAAAGTGTCAGTGCCTTTTCCAATGGAATCGGCGGCACTCTGTTTTTCGGAGTCTCCGATGACCGGGAGCCTATCGGCTTGTCCGATGTTCAAAAGGATGCTGAAGCGATCAGCCGCTTAATCAAAGAACGTATCACACCATTACCGCAGTTTATCTTAAAGCCATTGCAGGAAGATGGTAAAAACCTGTTGGCTCTGGAGGTTTCTCCTGGCCGCAGCACCCCATATTATTACAAGGCAGACGGCGTGATGGAAGCATATATCCGTGTTGGAAATGAAAGCGTAATTGCCCCTGATTACATTGTGAATGAATTGATCTTAAAGGGAACCAATCAGTCCTTTGATACCCTAACAACAGACGCGGTAAAAAAGGATTACAGCTTTACACTTCTGGAAGCAACCTATCTGGAACGAACCGGTCTCCGCTTTGAGCCATCCGATTATGTTTCCTTTGGTTTGACTGATAAAAATGGACTCCTGACCAATGCCGGAAAACTCATGACCGATCAGCACACGGTTTATAACTCCCGTATGTTCTGTACCCGGTGGAATGGCTTGGAAAAAGGCTCTATCTTTGATGATGCGCTGGACGATAAAGAATACGAGGGAAATTTGATTTATTTACTGAACAGCGGCAGTGAATTTATTCGCAATAATTCCAAAGTCCGTTTTGTCAAAAAGGCACAGTATCGTGTAGACAAGCCGGATTATGCTGAACGAGCTGTGACAGAGGCTCTTGTTAATGCGCTTATCCATCGTGATTATATTGTGCTTGGCAGCGAAATCCATATTGATATGTTTGATGATCGGGTGGAAATCACATCTCCGGGCGGTATGTTTGGCGGCGGCTCAATTCAGGAATACGATATTTACAGTATCCGTTCCATGCGACGAAACCCTGTGATTGCTGACCTGTTCCACCGCATGAAGTACATGGAACGCCGTGGAAGTGGCCTACGCAAAATCGTCAGTGAAACCGAAAAGCTGCCTGGATACACAGAGGCATATAAGCCCGAATTTTCCTCAACAGCGACAGATTTCAGAGTCATCTTGAAAAATGTAAACTACATCATGTGCGGTGCTTCCGCACATGATACAGCACATGATGCCGCACATGATACATCTGTGATCAGCAAGCAAAACTTGCTATTGGAATTTTGTGCAGACCCTAAAAGTCGAGATGAAATGCAAGCATATATTGATGTTTCCAGCCGTTCTCACTTCAGCAAATATTACCTCAAGCCTTTATTATCTTCTGGTAAACTTGAAATGATGTTTCCAGACAAACCCAAAAGCAAAAACCAGAAATACACTACCGTTCATTCCAAATAACCAAGAAGCAGGGCATTGGGTCTCATCTCCCATTGTCCTGCTTCTTTTTCATTCCAAATTATATTCACATCATTTACCCATACACCCAATCCTGTATCGCAAATTTCAAACTCTGTACCTTGCCCAGCAGCCAGATCGCAGCCAGCGGCAGCCCCATCGGGCTAATCAAAAATGCCATAACCAGCAAAATCACACCATTCTGCGGGGAATAGGTAATCAGCACAGCCACGCCAAGCAGAGCAATTACCGTGCTTAGTAGACCAAGCACCAGACCGGATATGTAGATCAGCCCGTGCAGAGCCAGACAAAAAGCGTCAACACCAAAACGACCGGTGCAGTTACGATCATCAGCAGACATTTCAAAATCTTCATTCCTGTTCCTCCTTCCAACGCTCCAGATGCCGTTTGCACAGGGCATCCGCTTCTCTCTCATCATCTTCCGTCACTTCCCGTTTTCCTTTGGTCAGTTCAATCTCCAGATAAGTCCGGTAATCATCGGCTAAGAGGTCGAACAGTTCCTTGGGAGTATGGCACACCTCGCCAGAGCAATAGTGAAAATCTTGGTCAAATTCAACTCTTACACATCCATGGCGGCTGATATAAACTTCTATGGTCTCGTCTGCGGTCAGGTAATCCGCAAAAATCTCCAGCACCTTTTCAAAGGTCAGCATCTGTTTTCACTCCTTTGCTACGCTTCTTATTCTACTCATATTATCCGGTACGGACAGGCAAAAGACAAGGATACAGACAAAAAGAAAAAGCGGAGGAAGGCGCGGCGAAGAAACGCCGTTCCTCCCTCCGCAAATGGAGTATCTATCCCTGTTATGAAGTTTGGAGAGTTGGGTAAGGATTTCCTTCACACCCTCCCACAGTTGTTCCTGCCGCTGGGATATATCCTCCAAGTCAGCATTATAAACCCGTCCGGTCTCATGCACTTTACAGGTCAGCTGATTCAAGTTGTTGCTGCTTCGGCGCATCAGGGAGACCAACTCCTTCAGCTCCGGCAGTTCCAGCTTGACCACATAACCATCCAGCGCCATTTTCCGCAAATAAGCGCTCAAATTCTCTGTCCCGTATTGCTGCATCTTTTGATGGATCAGTTCCAGTTCTTCTGCGGACACCCAAAACAAAACCGGCACATCCCGCTTGCGCTTTGCCATGGTTATCGCTCCAGCTCCCATTTTTTCGGGGCGGCAGACTTATGGGCGGGCAGCTCCTGTTTGAGCTTATCCCGTACTGAGGGACGGGACGGTTCCAGTTTTTCTCTCTGGGTACGGCTGCGCTGCTGTTCTTCACGCACCAGATCAATAAAACCATCCAGCACAGCAGGGTGGCTGTTTAAGGCATAACCACAACGGACGGTTTCGGGATTATCGTTGGGAATGGTCTTGGCCCATTCTTTGTTGCGTCGGGAGTAGCGCCCATCCCAGTCCTGAAGCTGGACCGTGTTAGACAGAACCATAGACACACGCTCCATGCCATAGGTCTCGATCACACCCTTTGCCGCATCGTGGCTGAGATACATTCCGTCGAAATGTTCCCGCACCGCCGCTTCAATGGACTCCTTGCATTGGCGATTTACATTGTTGGAAGCTCGGTACTGCTCCAGCTCCCCATGTTCTCTCGCATAGGCAGCAGAATGGGGATAGACCGGTGTTGTTCGCAGTTCCTCTTTAGCTCTGCACACATCGTCGGCACGGTTCTCAATGCTGTCCCGGATCACATCCATATAGCCGGTCTCCAGCTTTTCAAAATAACGGTACACATCCGCCAGCGGCGAGGGAGATTCCAAAAGCGCCTGGGCCTGTGCGTCGGTCAGCTCCAGCTCCTCCATCGCCATCACAATATCCTCACGGACAGTATATTCATAGGTGTGGTGCAGGATTTCTTCCGGTGGCTGGCTTTTCAGCCAGTCCCTGTATTTGTCCTGCTCAGCGGCCATCTTTTCATAAAGAGCCGTATTCAGATCATTGGTATTCATGTTATCGCACCTCCTCATGTTGTTTCGGTTTCTTTTCAGGGCTGCGGGGTGGCACCGGACGCTTCAAGCTGTCCAGCACCGAAGGCCGCGCACTCTTGGCAACCACAGTTTCCGGCTGGGCGTGGCCCTTTCCGTCAATGTTGAGCAAAGTATCCAGCTCCACCAGACGGGCATTTTTGCTTCTCAGTTCTTCTTCATAAAGGAATGGCTTTCCGACTTCCTCCTTTGCGGCAGCCTGCTGCTGATAGAGGTTATCCAACTGGGCCTTTGCCGCCTCCAGACGCTGGGGCATCTGGGCGAGGGCATTGTCGATACGGGTAAGATTTCCGCGAGGGTCTGTACCAAGGGTTGCCCGGTGGGTCATCTGTCCTTTCAGCAGGAGCGTATACTCCTGTTTCCATGCGGAAAATTCCACGGATATGGCATAACCCGGTAGTTGCCGATCTGCACCGGATCGGAGGTTTTGACCTCCTTGCAGGCATCCAAAAGGCTGCACCGGCGTTCTCCTTATCGGTCAGCAGGTCTCCACGAATCTCCATACCAGCAAAACCGTCCTCCGGGTGCGGGTGAGCTGCCAAAACCTCCAGATCGGATTCAAAGCCCTTGATAAAACCTTTGTGCTTTTCAATCTCCTCCGGGAAGTATTTGAGCAGCTGGTCCTCCAGACGATATTGCTTGCTCTGGTGGTCGGCTTTCATCAGCTTCAGGCGGGATACCTCCACATCCAAATCCATACGCTCCTTGATGCGTGGATCTCCGGCGCACAGGGCTTTGATCTCGGCAAAGGAAAGCGCCGTTTCGTCCACATCATCGCAGGAACGCACCGGCGATTTAGAAGTCATGATCTGACTGATGAATTTTTGCTTATTCTCCACCGTCTGCCAGAGGTATGCGTCAAAGGTTCCTTCGGTCACATAGCGGTACACATGGACAAGAGGATTCTGGTTACCCTGGCGCTCGATACGGCCCTTGCGCTGGGCAAGGTCTCCCGGTCTCCACGGACAGTCCAGATCATGAAGTGCCACCAGACGGTCCTGCACATTGGTGCCTGCGCCCATCTTGGCGGTGCTGCCCAAAAGGACACGCACCTGACCGGTACGGACTTAGAGAACAACTCCTTTTTCCGCACTTCGGTGTTGGCTTCATGGATAAAAGCGATCTGGTCGGCAAGCATTCCCTGAGCAATGAGTTTCTGACGAATATCGTCATATACCGTAAAGACCGGTTCCTGCTCCGGCAGAGGCACAGCGCCTTCCAATGCGTGAAGCAGTGGATTATCCAGCGTTTTCGCCGCCTTGCTTGCAGGAGCTTTTGCCTGCGGTGTAGAAATGTCGCAGAACACCAGCTGGGTCAGCTTGTCAGCTTTGCCATCCCGCCAGATCTGCATGATGTTGTCCACGCACTGATTGACCTTTGTGCCAGGTTCATCCGGCAGCATCTGGTTGACGATCCTCTGGTCCAGTCCAAGCTTGCGGCCATCCGAGGTGATTTTGAGCATATTATCCACCGACGGGTCCACACTGCCTCTGTGTACTTCGGAAGCGCGCTCAGAGAGTGCCTTCACCATTTCCTGCTGATGTTCGGTGGGCTGTGCCACGATGTTGTGGTATTCCACTTCCGGGGTGGGCAGGTTCAACTGGTCGGCGGTCTTGATGTCCGCCACCTCTTTGAACAGGTTCATCAGCTCTGGCAGGTTGAAAAACTTGGAGAATCGGGTGCGCGCCCGATAGCCGGTTCCCTCCGGGGCCAGTTCCAGCGCCGTGACGGTTTCTCCGAAACGGCTGGCCCAGCAGTCGAAGTGGGTCATGTTCAGTTCTTGCAGGCGTTCATACTGGAGGTAACGCTGCATGGTGTAAAGCTCGGTCATGGAGTTGCTGACCGGGGTGCCGGTGGCAAAGATCACGCCACGGTTTCCGGTGATCTCATCCATATAGCGGCACTTGGCAAACATATCGGAGGATTTCTGCGCGTCCGATGTGGAAAGACCAGCCACATTCCGCATTTTTGTGTATAGAAACAGGTTTTTATAGTTGTGGGCCTCGTCCACAAACAAACGGTCCACACCCAGCTGCTCGAAGGTTACCACATCGTCTTTTCGCCCTTCGGCTTGCAGCTTTTCCAGTCTGGCTTCCAGAGACTTCTGGTACGCTCCAGCTGCTTGACGGTAAAACGCTCGCCGCCGCTGGCCTGTACCTCTGCAATCCCCTCGGTGATCTCGTCGATCTGCTCATAGAGAAGCCGTTCCTGACGCTCCCGGCTGATGGGGATACGCTCAAACTGACTGTGTCCCATGATAATGGCATCATAATCACCCGTCGCAATACGAGCGCAGAACTTTTTGCGGTTATGGGTCTCAAAGTCCTTTTTTGTGGTGACTAAGATATTGGCGGAGGGATAGAGACGCAGAAACTCCGACGCCCACTGCTCGGTCAGATGGTTTGGAACCACAAAGAGAGATTTCTGGCACAGTCCCAGGCGTTTGGCTTCCATCGAAGCAGCTACCATTTCAAAAGTTTTGCCTGCGCCTACTTCATGTGCCAACAGGGTATTTCCTCCATACAGCACATGGGCGATGGCGCTTTTCTGGTGTTCCCGCAGGGTAATGGCCGGGTTCATGCCCCCAAAAGTGATATGGCTACCATCATACTCGCGGGGACGGGTAGAGTTCATTTCCTCGTTGTACTGGCGCACCAAAGTCTGGCGGCGCTCCGGGTCTCTCCAGATCCAGTCCCTAAAGGCTTCCCGGATAGCCTGCTGTTTTTGGGCAGCCAAAGTGGTCTCCTTGGCGTTCAGCACGCGGCGCTCTTTTCCGTCTGCGTCCTCTATGGTGTCATAGATACGGACATCTCGCAGGTTCAGGCTGTCCTCCAAAATCTTATAGGCATTGGCACGACTGGTCCCATAGGTGGTATAAGCTGCCACATCGTTGTAGGATACGGAAGATTTCCCCTTGATCTGCCATTCAGCGGTAAAGGACGAATAGTTGACCCCAATACTGCGCTGGAGATAAAACGGGGTATTAAAGGTCTCATACATAAACTGCTGGATATATTCCTTGTCAATCCAGGTAGCGCCCAGACGCACCTCGATCTCCGACGCATCCAGGTCTTTGGGCTGGGCGGCGGTAAGAGCTTCCACATTGACTGCATAAACCGGGTCCTGCTGTGCGGCCCGTTGCGCCTGACGCAGTTTGCGGCGTACATTGCCGGAGAGGTATTCATCAGCAGTCACATAATGGGGTGTGCCATCTTTCTCCAGCTGTCCCGGTACACGGAAGATTACGCCTTGCAGCTCTCCGGCCAGTTCTTCTTTTGTTTTTCCGGTAAGCTGGCTCATATAGTCCATATCCACGCAGGCTTTTTCCGAGATGGACACCGCCAGTGCTTCACTTGCCGTATCCACCACAGCCACCGCCTGATGGGGCTTGATGGTCCGCTTGGTGAACATATCTGCCTTGCGTTCCAGCTTTCCGTTCTCGTCGATGACTTCCAGCGCACAGAGCAGATAGTAGCTGGAATCATCGGCAAAGGCCAGCCGGTTCGCCCGGTCATTGATAAGACCATATTTTGCGGAAAAGCTGTCATAGAGCCGGTTCAGTTCAGCCTGTTTATCCTGGATGGCGCTGTCCGGTGTGGCGGCGTCCATTTGGAGATCAATGAGCTGCTGGACACATTCCCGCAGGCCCACCAGCCTTTCACGCGGGCCTCGGCGGTGGAGTTCAGGTCTGGGCGCACCATGCGGCTGTTTTCACGGAAATACACAGTGCCGTCCACAACGGTGTAGGAGTAATTTTTCACATTGGGGTCGGCGGGAATGGAGGTGTCGATGCTTCGCCCTCACCCAGCTCCGGCAGCTCGGCTTCCTGGTAGGTGCCGCGAATGTACTTCACGGCATCATGCAGCTGATCGGCAAGCTCCAGCCCCTCAATGGGATTCACGGTGTAGTCCATGCCATGGGCGGTGCTTTCCGGCTCCTGTCGGCCCAGCACCATTTCCGGGTGGTCCAGGAAATAGCGGTTGATGGCAAAACCGTCCTCCGTCTGTCCGGTCTGGGTCCATTCCGGCACGATGTCCAGCGGGCGGTCCCGCTTTTGGAGGAAGATGATGTCCGATACCACCTCGGCACCGGCATTCTTTTTGAACGCGTCATTCGGCAGACGGATAGCTCCCAGCAGCTCAGCACGCTGGGCAAGATAGCGGCGCACGGTGGAATCCTTGGCGTCCATAGTATAGCGGGAGGTTACAAAAGCCACCACGCCGCCGGGACGCACCTGGTCCAGTGCTTTGGCAAAAAAGTAGTTGTGAATACTGAAACTCAGCTTGTTGTAGCTTTGTCATTGACCTGATACTGACCGAAAGGTACATTGCCGATGGCAAGGTCAAAGAAGTCACGCCTATCGGTGGTCTCAAAGCCGCCTACTGTGATGTCCGCCTTGGGATAGAGCTGCTTTGCGATGCGCCCGGAAACAGGGTCCAGCTCCACGCCGTACAGACGGCTGTTTCGCATTTTCTCCGGCAGCATACCAAAGAAATTGCCCACACCCATAGACGGCTCCAGAATATTTCCGGTCTCAAATCCCATACGGTCCACCGCTTCATAGATGGCCTGAATGACCGTAGGGCTGGTGTAATGGGCGTTGAGGGTAGAGCTTCTGGCGGCGGCATATTCCTCCGGGGTCAGCAGTTCTTTTAGCTGGGCATACTCTAAAGCCATGCCGGTTTCTCCGGGTCAAACGCATCAGAGAGACCGCCCCAGCCCACATATCGAGAAAGAACCTCCTGCTGTTCGGGGCTTGCCTGCTGTCCGGCAACTTCCAGTTCTTTCAGTAAACGAATCGCATTGACATTTGCCTGGAACTTGGCTTTCGGACCGCCTTCGCCCAAATGCTCATCGGTAATACGGAAGTTTTTTGCATTGCGGCGCAGGTTAGCCTTGTATTCCTCATAGGAGGCTTCCTCGGCAGCTTTGGCATTGGAGAAGGTCTCCCACTGGCCATTGACCTGAATGGAACCGGGTGTTCGTCCAGCACTTCCTCAAAGGTTTTCTCCGGCTCAGTCACAGGGGCTGGTGGCTCTGGCTCCTCGATATGCAGTCGTTCCACCACCACATCATAAGGCAGATTGTTCTTATCGCCCGGATAGACGGCCATGGTCTCGGAATGAAAGGCCGGGGATTCGGCAGCCGGTTCGGGCTGTTCCTGTCCAAAGCCATCCAGCTGACGGGCATACATCCCGCGCAGCAAAGGCGCAACTTCATCCCAGCGAAAATACAGCATAGCCAGACGCTTTTCCTCCGCATCCATGACTTCCAGTTCTATGCCCTGTGCCGTGGTACGGTAATCGGCAATATCGCCGGTCTCCAGATTCAGTGTCTCAATCTCACCGGAATAGGCTCTGCTCAGCCAGTAGGCGATCTCGCTGTTGCTCCTGCCGGATTGCAGCAGCGTGGAAATCTGCTTTTTATCCGCTTCATCCATCAGTCCATGAGCCAATACATCCCGCAAGTCTTGTTCTGCCTTGTCCGGTCAGTAGGAAGAAACTCGGTATAGTAAGCATTGCGGCGGTCTGCCCGAAGCAGCTGCTCGAACTGTTCTTTGCGCTCTGCCCGTAGATGGGATATACCATCCCGGTGGGCAGAAGCTGTACGGTGTCCTCCCGCAGCTCTGTGATCTGATAGGCGTCATCCTCGATATACACGGTATCGCCCACGGCATAGACCGGGGCGGCTGGGTCATAGGAGGTTCTTTGCAAAATTGGGCGACGAACTGCGTCATATTCCTCATCGGAAATGGAAACTTCGGAAGTCTGCTCTATCTCGGCATCTGCGATCTGCTCGGCATCTGACATCACCTGTTGGATAAACGGGGCATTGTCCAGTTTTTCCGGGTCTGTCACCTGTCCGTTGACGACCCTCTTTCTTCCAGAGCTTCCCGGATGGCGATTGGGTCGATGTCGTCAAAACGGTTCTGTTCTTCTTCGGTATAGAACCGGTCCTCCTGAATGAGCTGGGCAATCCGGCGCTGTACCTTCGGCCAGGGCAGCTGCGTTTCCTCCGGGCTGCCGGCACGGACAACGAACAGGCTGTTGCTGTTACTGCCGCCGTATTCCTGAGCCAGCCATGCGGCGGTATCTTTTTCTCTTTCATGGTCTTTCATATAGCGGACAACAGCGTGTTTACTCTCGATATTGCCGTTCCATGCACAAAGGGCAGTATCAATATCTTCCTGAGAAAGAGGGCGCAGAAGCTCATGGAGCTTTGGATAGGTCTCGTCGATCACTTCCCGGTGTAAACGCTGACGGAACTCCGGCACATCCGAATAGAGTCGGATCAGCTCCATATCCTTAGAACCAAGGACTGCACGGCGCACAGCGGCATTACCCTCGATGACAGCATTTTCACGGTCAGAATGGCAGGCATTGCGATATGCGGTATCCTCGGAAATAGCGGCAGTCACCACAGGCTTATACTGCTCAAACTGCTCCCCAAGGGTAGGCTTTGGCGTTTCTTCTTCCATCTCCGGCTGCTGGGCTTGAATGGCATCTTCTTCTGCCAGTTCCTTTTTAGCCTGGATTTTGTCATACTGCGCCTGTTCCTGTTCGGTAAGATAGCGGTCTTTCTGGACAAGTGAGGTAATGCGCTTGGCAACCTTTTCCCAGTTCAAGTGAACATCCGGGCAGTCCTGCTTTTTATAGTGCAGTCCTTTCCCATCGTGATCTTCGCCGCTGTGTGTTGCACCGGACAAGGCGTGAGAGCGTCCGCCAATGCCATACTCGTCTTTGAGAAATCTTACTTTCTCCTTATCCGTATGGTTTTCCATGAAGAACGCATAGATACGGCCTTTTCCTCCGGCGAAACTGCTTCCGCCGGTCATGGCGGCGTCGATCTCATCCTCGGTAATGAAGTGCTGGACGGTTGGCACTTGGGAAAGCTCTGAAGAAAAGGTCCTGCGTGGCAGGTCAAGGTCCTTCAGGTTCCCCCAGATCTCCCTTGGTCTGTGATAGTGAAAACGCAACAGGTCACGGTCCTGCTGATAGGCAGTCCAGAAGGCAGCGTATTCTTCCTTGAGGTTCTGGCGGAAAGCCGGGTCACTCAGCTGCTCCGTCAGACGGCGGGTCTCCTCTGGGAATCCATTGCCTTTGATCTCTGACAGGCAGGACAAATATCCGGCTTTTCTGGCGTCCTCACTGAGATCGTGATACAGATGCCAGAGCTTTTCCGAGAGGAGGGAGCGTTCATAGCCTGCCGCTTCTGCAAGCTCCACATTGGAGGCAAACTGACCACTTTCCAAAAGCTCCCCGATACGCTCTGCGGCGCGCTCCCAAGAAATGACCTGGGCAGACCTGTCATAACGGACAGACTTCCCGTGGGAAAGATGGATACCATCCTCGGCATACCATGCACTCACACTGCCAAGCCGTTGCCACCGTGTACAGCATTTTCAGTATCTCGGCAATCTCAGCGGTGGTTTTCTGCTTTTCAAAGGCTGCAACCACACGCTCCCTTTGACGGTCTGTATTGCCTCCCAAACGCAGCACATGGTCAATGTCATTTTGGGCAAAAGAAAAAGCAGAGGATGTATGCGCTACATTCTCTGCTTCATCTATGTATTGGATCTGTTCCGCTTCGGAGAGGAACAGGTTTAGAGTCAGCTGTTGATAAGCTCCGCCATCAGAATCTCCTCTGCCTGAGCTTTGCAGGTGTTCATCAGCCCCACCCACTTCATGGGATCGCTGGCTTTCAGTTCCTCGGTGGCTCCCGCTTCCTTCGCCAGCTGGGGCATCATCTGCTCCAGTCTGTTCTGGGCGGTCTCGTCGATCTCCAGAAGGTGCTGGTACAGCTTCTCGCTCAGCAACATCTGGTTGTAGAGGATGGGACGGTGTTCCTTCAGGTAGGTTTTCCTCATCCTGCCGTATTTGCCCAGAGGTTTCGACCGCTGCTGGCTCAGCTTCAGGTCGGGAATCAGATAGTCTCCGTTCTGGATATAGGTCATGGGATTGTTCATCTTGTTTGCTCCTTTCTTGGTTGGCTTCGCGCTCTGCATTTCGGACGGTAACGCCGATCTGCCGCAGCACCTGCTGGTTGATCTGGCTGACCGCTGTTCCCAGCGCCCCGATGGTGGACGGGGTGTTGAAATCAAAGATCGCCATGAAATCTTCGTGGTCGAAGTAGCGTTCCGGCTCCAGTCCGCAGCGGGACATCAAAGCGTAAGTGATGCTGACGGTGGCGGCTGCCTTGAACTGTACTCCGATGTTAAACTCATCATATTCCTCCAAAAAGGAACCGTCAACGATATAGAAGAAGTCCTGCTGATGCTCCGTCCAGTATTCCTCAGCCAGTTTTCCGGCTACCTCGGTGAGCTGTCCGGCAAGGTCATCACCGGAAACATCATAGGTGCGCTCAAGCATGGCCTGAACCGAATCCAAATGGCGCTCCTCCAGCTGCCACAGCCAGGGAGTGCGGGAATGTTCACGGGTTCCGGTGTCGGAAATATCAAAAACATAGCGCAGGCGGGGCCTGTCCCCGGAATCGTCCACCAGAGCGATTCCCTTGGAGCCGCGCCTTACATACCGGCCCATCTTTTCATTCCACAAATCGTACTCCGCACAGGCGGTGGCGTCCGGTCGCTGGGCATAGATCATCAGCTGCTCATGGAACGGGTACTTGTAAAGGCGGGAAGCAGTAGTGAGAAACCCTGCCCATTCCTGCCAGCTCCCCGTGAGCTGCGTTGTCACCTTCTCCGCCATCTGTGCATATAGTTCAGCTTTGGTTGGCATAGTGTTCTGTCCTCCTTTCGGCTTTGGGGTAAAAGATGGGGTGGCAAATTGCCACCCCATCCTGCGGTTATGGTGTTTACTGGTCAAAATCCGGGTACAACTCCAGCTCGGCAAACTCGGCATCACTCATGGCCTGGAGCTTGCCCAGTGCGCTGTCTGTCAACTCCCGCAGCTCGGTTTCCTCCGGGGCCAGTTCACCGCACATCTCAGTCAGAGCTTCGATCAGTCCGGTGCGGCTGCCGGTATTGTAAATGCACATCAGGTTCATTTCCTCAAAAGTAAAGTTTCCCATATCAAATCTCCCTTTCCGCACTCTTTTTGGGTGCTGTCTTTTTGTGTTCTGTCTTGGGCTGGCCTTTCAGCTGCTCCATGACGGACTTTTTCTTTTCCCGTTCCTCCCGATGGGTGGCGGCTGCCAACTCCATCAGGGAAATGGGCTGACCGCTTCGGGCCTGCTGTTCCAGCTCTGCACCGTAGGCTCTTTTGCGCCATTGTTGATGATACCGTCGATCATGCCATAATCGTCCTCCAGGGCCATTTCCGCATTTTTCAGCGGGTTTTCTGGCAGGAATCCGGGGATCTGGGTAAAACCAACGCTGTCACAGTAATGACAGGATACCTTACCGTCCTGTCTGATTGCAACGATGTCGCTGACGCTCATGGAGGGACTGTGAAAGTCCACGGGCTTTTCCAGATTGAATTGCTGATAGAGTTTTTCCAGCTGCTCCGGCACAGTGCCAGACTCCCTCAGAGGAGCTGTGTAAATGAGGTCATAATTGCTGCGGTCTATGGAAATGTCATGGGACTTTAACCAATCCAGATTCATAAAGCGCACATTCTGCGGATCGTCACGGCTCACCTGATAGATGGCAAAGCAATCTCTGTTCTGAGAGAGAAATGCCTGTTCGCGTTCCTGCTGATGTTCCTGACGCTCCATGACCTTTTCGTGGAACTGAGGGCTTTTCTCCCATTCCTCATGGTCCACACCGAAAAGACCGCCATGATCCATGATTTCCTGCGGGTCAAACACCATGCTCTCCGTATTGTCCTCATGCAGCACATAGACGGTCAAACCGGCGGCATCCAGTTCCAGCGCCCGTTCTCTGGTAACAGGGAGCATCCCATCATAGGAGTAGCCATATTCCTGCATATCCGGTGTGGATACCTGCTCATCCGGCATGGGGTATTCATCCAGTGCCTGCTCCTGCGCTTCCGGCAGCTGGGAAGAAGCGGTCATCTGACTTGCCTCTGCCTGCATCTGCTCATAAGCAGCTTCCTGCAAGGTCTCAACCATAGACAAGGGAGCGCGTCTGAGCGAAGTGCTGTCCAGATCGTTATCATCACAAATCTGGAGAACTACCTTCATGCAGGAAAGCTCCGGCATATCCAGCTGACCACCATCCAGCTCTTTCATGGACGCAGCATCGTAAAGAGTGTAGTCCCATCCGCTGTCACAAGGTTGGATATGAAGATAGGTAGTATCGTTGATCAGAAACAAAGCCTCCTGCTGGTTGGCGTCCGCTCCCAGCACCTCCATTTCCGGCATGGCCGCAGCCAGTTCCTTTACCGCTTTTTGCACCAACGGATTATCACGGTAATAGTCGATTGCCTGAATGGTGTCCAGGTCAATGGTCTGCCCGGTCAAAATCGGAAAAGGTCCTTCATAGTCGCTTCCATCTTTCAGCTCAAAGCCAATGCCCTTGATCCCATTCATTCGCTCTGCCGGAATCTCCTGATAAATGCGTACAGCTTCCTCCAAAGACAGGTTATCGTGGTATTCTCCGAGGTTTGGAAACTCCATGCACTCTGCTACATAGTAGGTTAGATTGCCGGTCGGCTGCTCTATCGGGGCGGTTTCCGGCTCTGCCTTTGCATGGGGATCAATCCCACGCTCTTTGCATATTTCCTTATAGTGGCGCTCAATGTCAGAGATCAAAGTGCCGGAGGTCTTATTGATGGTCTCCAAACTGGCTCTCAGTTCTTTCAGTTCCTTGCCCTGACTCCAGCTTGCAATATAGCCGAAGCTGTTTTCTCCGGTCTCGATGCCAAAATATTTGCAGACTGCGTAGGAGATGCTTTCAGCCTCCACTTCCTCCGTGTGGCGATTTTTGATTGCCTGTTTTTCTGTGGTTGGATCTTCCTCAACTGCAAGACGCCATTCAAACTGATTTTCGTCCACATAGCGCCAATCCATATCAGAAGCAAACTGTTCAGCTTCTTTTTCTGTGTCAAAATCCAGCTTGAAATCATGCTTGGTTCCACCTTCACTCTCCTGCACAACCTTCCATGACGGTAGCATTTCATATTTTTTAGGGTCATGGAGCTTGCTGTGGGCAATCTCATGAACCGTGGCCGAAACCGTCTGCACCTCGCTCATGCCTTGGCGAATGGCGATTTTCTGATGATCGGCAGAAAAATAGCCGTCCGTATCGGCGGCCATTGCTTCAAAAGTGATCGGCACCGGCGCACTGCGGCGCAGAGCCTCCATGAATGCCTCATAATTTGGCACATTGCCGGAAAGGGAGGAAGCAAGCTCCGGCAAAGGTTTCCCGTCGGTCTGGCTCACATCAAAGACCTTGACCGGACGAAACATGGGGATTTCGATTTCTTTTTCCTCTGTGACGATCTTTCCGTCTTTATCCAGAATCGGAGCCTTGGTATCCGGGTCCAGCTTCTGCTCCTCGATTTTCTTCTTATACGGTGTGGGGGCGATGATGGTAATGCCATGCTCGCCCTTTTTTACATGACGCTCAAACTGGTCTTTCCACTTATTGTATCCGGCTACCAATGTAGCGTCCGGCTTCTGCATATAGATGAGCATGGTGTTGTTTACCGAATAGCGGTGGAAGCGGGACATGACGGACAGATAGCGCATATACTTTTCACTCTCAAACAGTTCTTTGATCCCCTGCTCGATGCCATCTGTGATTTCCCTTAGCCGCTCTCGGTTGGTGGGTTTGTTCTCAGCCATGATTTTCAATCTCCTTTCCAAGTATGTGATTTCTGCTGTGTGTTCTGCAATCCATGCCTTTTGTTCTTCTTCACTTTCATAAAGAAAAAGGTCCAACAGGTACTCTACATAGGTTTTTTTCTGGATTGCTTCCACAAAACGGGGGTGCGGTTCTTCCTCCGGTGTCCGGGGAGAATTGTCGGCCTCCCATTTTTTCAGCAGATAGTAGTAATCGGACAGTACGCGATAACACCGCTGCCGGTCCTCCCGAAATTTCTGTGCCTCGTTTTTCTGCCGGACATACCTCCTGCGGGGAGGGGCCTGACTGTCATAGATCAGGCCAAAGTCCTGTGCCAGTTTCTCCGCCGCTTCTTTTGAGGAGAGGTCAAAGAGCTTTGCGGTAAAGTCGATCACATCCCCATCTTCACCGCAGCCAAAGCAGTGGAACCGCTGGTCTACCTTCATGCTTGGGTTCTTATCATCGTGAAAGGGACAGCAGGCCATGCCATTTCGTTTGACCTCGATCCCATAAAACGCTGCCGCATCTCTGGTGCTGACCGACTGCTTGACTGCTTCAAATACATTCTCTGTCATGTGCCTTTAACTGCCGGACTTTCGCATAGGAGGCTGGTATCCGGCAGCTTTCGCACGCTCACTGGCGGCTTTGCGGCGTTCTGCGCTATATGGCTCCCGGACTGATACACACCGCTTGGGGACGATAAAGTTATGGGCGTCCTTTCGGGTGATCTGGTCGGGGTGCTTTTTTGCCAGCAGTTCCAGCTTCTCCATCAGACGGGGATCGTGGGTATAGACCTCAGCCATTGGTTCTGCCTGGTTATAGAGGAGAATGGTTTCCCGTTCCACTAAAGAGAGCTTCATCGGCTGCCTCCTTTCCGCTGGTCAAATTCCAGCTTGAAGTTGGCGTACTGTCCATCATCTCCAAAACCACAGCGGCATCGTAGGTCTTTCCGGTTTTCTCCGAATATAGCCCGTCACACGGACACGGCCATCGTTAAGCAGTGCAGACACCACAGCCTTGGTCGGCTGTTTTTTCTTGGCAGCCCACCATTTGTTATTTTTCCAGATTGCAAATTTACAAGAATCATTCTGACAGAAGAAGCCTTTTTGCAGTTCTGCAACTTCACCGCCGCAGCGAGGGCATTTGCCCACCACCTCACGGGGCGGAGTGAACAGGTACTCAGTTCCCTTGATGACCTGATAAGTTCCCACCAGGTCTTTCAGCATGGTGCTGATCCCGTCCAAAAACTCCTCCGGGGCAAGCTGCCCGCGCTCGATCTCGCCCAGTCGGTACTCCCACTCGGCAGTCAGAAGCGGCGATTGCAGCTGTTCCGGCAGAACGGTAATCAGGGAAACTGCATCGTGGGAAGGGAGAAGCTGCACCGTTTTCCTGCTCTTTTTTCGTTCCAGAAAACCGGCAGATACCAGCTTTTCCAAAATACCAGCACGGGTGGCCGGTGTCCCCAAACCTTTTCGCTCGGCATCCTCCGGCATATCCTCTTTTCCGGCAGTCTCCATCGCGGACAATAGGGTATCCTCCGTAAAGTGCTGAGGCGGACTGCTTTTGCCTTCTTTGACGATTGCCGCAGCAACCGAAAGGGTCTGTCCTTCAGTCAGCTCCGGCAGGGCTTTCTCTGCGCCCTCTTTTTTCGGCTCCGCATCCTTCATTTTGGCACGGTAGGCGTCCTCCAGTGCTTTCCATCCGGGGTGCTTCACCGTTTTTCCTTTGGCGGTAAACTCCCTACCGGCACACGCTGCAATCACAACGGTTTCCGAATAGAGATGGGGCTGGGCCACGGCACACAGCAGACGCAGGGCCACCAGCTCCAGCACCGCTTTTTCTCCCGCAGGAAGGGCAGAAAGGTCTGCATCCTTGAGATTTCTGGTAGGGATTACTGCGTGGTGGTCGGTTACTTTCTTATCGTTGATGACTGTCTGCGGATCACAGGTAATGGCGATCCCTTTCCGAAACGGCATGGCCTTGGCAACCAGATTGACCAGCACAGGCAGACTTTCAGCATATCGCTCGTCAGATAGCGGCTGTCTGTTCGAGGATAGGTGCAGAGCTTCTTTTCATACAGGCTTTGCAGATAGTCCAGGGTCTGCTGGGCCGTAAATCCAAGCAGACGGTTGGCATCTCTTTGCAGAGTAGTCAGGTCATAGAGGGCAGGCGGCTTTTCGGACTTTTCCTTGCGCTCCACCTTTTTGATTGTGACATTTGCACCCTGACAGGCTTCTTTCAGCTGTTCGGCAGCAGCTTTATCCACCATGCGCTCCCCGGATACGGTAAGACCGGGCAGCTCCAGCGCCACGGTATAAAAAGGAACCGGCTTAAAGGTGTCGATTTCAGCTTCTCGCTGGACAATCAGTGCCAGCGTTGGGGACATCACGCGCCCGATGTTGAGGGTGCGGTGGTACAGCACGGAAAAAAAGTCTTGTGGCATTGATCCCCACCAGCCAGTCGGCCTTGGCACGGCAGAGGGCAGCATCCCGAAGTCCGTCATAGTCCGCACCGGGGCGCAGGTTTGCAAAGCCCTCCCTTATGGCGGAGTCCTCCATCGAAGAAATCCAGAGGCGTTTCATGGGCTTTTGGCAGCCTGCCAGCTCATAGACGCTGCGGAAGATCAGCTCGCCCTCGCGTCCGGCATCACAGGCATTTACCACTTCCATCACATCCGGGGCGTTCATCAGCTTTTTGAGAATATCAAACTGCTTTTTCTTATCCTTTCCCACCACCATCTGCCAATGCTCCGGCAGAATAGGCGGGTCATCATATCGCCACTTGGCGTACTTGGGGTCATAGCTGTCTGCATCCGCAAGACCGGCCAGATGACCCACGCACCAGCTGACACGCCAGCCGCTGCCTTCCAGATACCCGTCCTTACGAGCAGTCGCGCCGATCACGGCGGCCAGACTTTGTGCAACCGATGGTTTTTCAGCGATTACCAGTTTATATCTCATCATCTTCAGCCTCCCATTCTTCCCGCACAGGCGTGTGCAGTTTTTTCTCTATGCTGTTTTCCTCATCCAGTAGCAGGTTATAACCAAACCGGTAGTCATAGCGGTACAGTTTCCCCAGCAGGTCATTGATGATGATACGGCAAGCCAAAATGACACGGGTTTTATCCACCTGCATCAGCTGGTAGCGTTGATAATTGCTGTAATATTCTTCGTGACGGCGGGTATTGCAGGCGGCATCTTCAAGTAAACTATCTACTGCATCCTGACAACCATCTTCTTTTTCACCTTCCATGCAGTTCAGAAGTTCCATCATCAAAGGAAAGCTCTGTTCATCCATAGGAGCTTCTGCTGCAAGAAAACCGATCAGAGCAGATAAGAGCAGACGAGCCGCCGTCTGTTCTTGTTCCGTCAAAACGGCCATTGTTTTCTCCGCATTTGGCAGGATCTTTTCTTCCACAAACTCTGCCGCGTCACCGGAATAAAGCTGACGGATAGAATCTATGGACAATGAAACTGTCACGGTATCTAAGGAGAAATCAAAGGGTTCATCTTGCTTTGGCTTTCTCCGAAGTTTGTTTAACATGGTAGAAAGAATGTCGCCGCCAAAATACACGGCGATCACCAGCAGGTCAAAAACAGCAATCAGCTTGATAAATATAATCAGAACACTCATTTTTTTCGTTTCCTTTCTTTGAGCCAGCGTTCCATCTCACGATGGCAGATACCTACGCAGGGGCTTCCATAACTCCCGCAACCATAGCAGGGGTGGTCGTGGGGTAAAGAAGGAGGACGGGAAGTTTCCCTCCCGCCCTCCGGCCTGCGTATCATCATGCGTTCATAGGGACTGTCTGTGAAACGGGTCATTTCACGCTGTCCTCGTCATCTTCTTCTGTGCTGCCCCCGCCAGCGTCAGGCTCATCTGACTCCTCATTTTCGGTTTCCCATTCCTCGGAATCTTCCTCGCCATAATCATAATCGTCCAGACTGTCATTGCCCTTGGTCTTAGGCTTGTTCTTAACGAGCTTCAAATAGGCAAATACGCCACCGCCACCAAGCAGAGCCAGCAGAAGAATCAGCGCAGCCGGATTTAGTCCGGCAGGCGTCTCTTTTTCCGGCTCCGGTGTTTCTGCCGGAGGTTCCGGTGCTTTGCCCGTACATTTACTCTTATCAGTTGCACAGACCGGACAAGCCGTATTGACTGCCCCTGCTTCACATTTTGTCGTGCAGCTACACACAGCAGCTGGCTCCTCTTTGACATTTCCATCTTCCATCAGTGCCATCAAATCCGCTTCATCCACCTGGTTCAGAAAGTGAACAGCAGTCTCCTTGTCCTCATTCGCCCTGTCAATCAGGATGTAAAAGTAATTTCCAGCTTTGGTCGTAACCGTAATAAGCTGCTTATTGCCACCAAAATCATCCACCAGAGCGGCATTGCCATCTGGTGTAAGTGCCGGTGCCGGTTCTGTTTCTTCCACAATCACATTGCTGTCATTGGTAGAATCCTCTGCCGGTGCCGCCGGAGCCTGTTCTGCCCCCTGTGCGAAAGCAGGGATCGTAAAGCCAAATGCCACAACCATTGTCAGGCAAAGGGCGGAAAGTGTTCGGAGCAATCGTTTATTCCTCATAGCTGTTTTCCTCCTGTTCGTTGTTGTCATCAGACAAACTGCCGGAAACTGTGCCACCGGACAGCATGGCGCTCAACTGGGTCGGGGTCATACGCAGGGCGCGCACCATCTGGACGATCTCCAGATTTTCTGCCTCCGTTTTCTGTGCTTCCAGCGCCTTGAGCTTTTCCTGATACTCTGCGATCTTCTCGCGGACCTTTGTAATCTCCTGGTCAATGCGCTCAATTTTGTTCTTTGCCATCGTCTATCACTCCTTCTTAAAAATCTCTGTTACCAGTTCATCAGGCCGTAGCCTTAATACTTTGATAATTCAGGTCATAACTTTTGATCTTGCAGGCATCGCCGGAATTTCCCTCCACGGTATAAACACGGCTGCCATCCGTACCGATCACGATACCTACATGGTCTGCTGTCCCATCCAAATCCCAGTCAAAGAAAATTGCATCTCCGGGGGCCAGATTGTTATAGCCTCTTGCGCCCCACTGTCCATGAGACTGGAACCACGGAACGCCCTGCCACTCGCAGCCTGCAAAGCGCGGCTCACTTTTTCCAGCCTGGTTATAACACCAGGATACAAAGCAGGCGCACCACTCCACGCGGCTGTCAAAGCCATACCAGCTCCAATAAGGATAGCCGCCCACATTGCCGACCTGACGCTTGGCCAACTCCACCAACTGCGGATTTCCGGGACGGGTTCCATTTACAAACTGTACACCGGTCAAGTCCTCGGAATTGCTCATGTCAGGGGAACCACCGCCAAACAACAGCGGCTTATTGCCCATGGTCTGCCGGTAAACCTGATACATTTTCATCTGCTCCGGGGTCAGAAGCTCCGACACCACAGCGGAAATGGGCTTGCTGGCGAGTTTCACATTCAAAATGTAATACTCATAGGGGACTTCTTCTGAGGTGGTCTCGCCGGTCTCCGGGTCGGTGGAGGTCTCCGTGCGGTAGCGAATCTCCACTTCCTCAGTAAGCGTCAGCTGATACTGTGCTGCAAACACACGCGCCAGCTCTGCCTGAGCGCTCTGCCGGGTGTAGCCTTGCAAAACGGCAGACAGAAATGCTGCCAGCTCATGAGGGTCATGGCCGATCATACCAAGGTCATAGCGATACTCGTCATACCCTGGGTGGCTGCTTTCTATGTTGTCGATTTCCTCCTGCAACTGGGCTTCTCTGGCTGCATAATCTGCCTCCACCGCCAGCATTTCCGGGTCATCCGACGGATAGGTGGTGCCGGAGAGAACGGAACCGATGCTCTGCGCCATCATGGAGCAGGAGGACATGGTATTCATCAGCATACAGGTAATGAGGAACAAAACCCCTGCCATCAGGAAACCCTTCTTGTGGCGCATGACGAATGCCCCTGCCTGCTGTACCTTTTCTTTTACCGTCCTTGCGGCTTTTCCTGTTTTGGATGCAGCCTGGGCAGTATTTCCGGCAGTCTGACCGGCATGTTTGGCGGCGGCATACTGCTTTTTGATGGCCTGCTTTTGCTGCCAGCGGGAAAGTGGATTGCTGGCAAACTGGGGATTTTCCTGCAAAGATTTCTGGTACAGAACATTTACATTTGCCTTTTCCAGTTGGCGCTCTGCCTGTGCTGCTTTGCGGTACGGCTTCAGCTTGTGGCTGCGATAGCCTCCCGCACCAGATAAGCGCCGGTCTCCACCGCTTCCTCGGACTTGTGGGCGCTTTCCACGCCCACATTGTCCTGTTCTGTTTCCCGGATCTCTTTGTGGAGCTTGCCCGCAACCAGATGGACGGGAGCTTCCTTGACCCCTTGAGAAAGTTTGGAGGGTGGCTTTTTCTTGTCCTCAAAGGTCAGCTTCGAGGTCTTTTTTCCGGTATCCGGGTCGATGACCGTCTGCCTGACCTTTTTCTTTGGGATATTGTCCTGCGCCTTATCTGCTCTGGCCGCAGCTTTCTCCGCTTTACGGATCGGCTTTTCCAGTGCAGGGTCAGACCGTTCCTCATCAGTAAAGCGCAGGCGCGGCTCCTTATTCAAACCATTCTCCCAGCATGAGGGAGGACATCATGTAGTGCAGCTCTGCATAAATGGCCATTCCCACAGGATCGTTGAACATACAACCGGACAGGTAGGCGTAAAACTGTGCCACCACATCGGACAGGATTTTCGCTTCGGTTCCTTCCAGAACCAGACCACCCATACCTTCCTTGGCACGGATGGTGCTCCAGACCTCTGCCAGACGGAGCAGCCCCACCTGACCGGTCTCATTCAGTTCGGCTGCCTGATCTGCCGCCGTGCGGCACTCACTTACCGCATCGGCCATGACCGTAAGCAGCTGGCTGCGCTGGGCATTTACCGCCCTGTCAAAAAACATCAACGGGTTTTGATTCAAAATGTTGGGGTTCATCATCATTCATCCTCCTTCTTTTTCAGTTCCTGGGGTTTGGTGGTCATAATGCGGTACAGCTCGGTATTCTTCGGGAAGTGGTCCACGAAAGGCAGAATTGTGGAGCCATAGAACAGCAGGCCCTCGCCCTCACCGGAGTGGGTCACATAGCTAAGCTGGTGCGTAGAAATGCCCAGCTGCTTGGCAAGTATCTGACGGTCTCCGCCTGCCTGGTTGAGCATATACACGAAGTCGGAGTTTTCAAAGATGTTCTCTACCTCGCGGCTGCTCAAAAGGTCTTTGACATTCTGGGTGATACCTGTCGGGATTCCGCCCCATTTTCGGAATCGCTTCCAGATTTCCACTGTATAGGCAGCGGTCTGTTCCTCCTTCAAAAGCAGGTGCATCTCGTCGATGTAGTAACGGGTGGACTTGTGGGCAGCGCGGTTAATGGTAACGCGGTTCCACACCTGATCCTGTACCACCAGCATACCGATTTTCTTGAGCTGCTTGCCCAGTTCCTTGATGTCATAGCAGACAATGCGGTTGTTGATGTCCACATTGCTCTGGTGGTTGAACACATTGAGGGAGCCGGTTACATAGATTTCAAGGGCCGTAGCGATATACTGGGCTTCCTTTTCCTCCTGTTCCCGAAGCAGGTTATATAGGTCCTCCAGTATGGGCATATTCTCCGGGCGCGGGTCATTGAGGTAAGTCTGATAGACCAGACGCACACAGCGTCGATGATGGTTTTCTGCACCGGCTGCAAGCCCTCCTTACCGCCCACAATCAGCTCACATAAGCTGAGGATAAAATCAGACTTGAGGGACAGCGGGCTTTCATCATCCGAGTAGTCCAGGTTCAGGTCCATCGGATTGATGTAGTTGGTGGAGGTAGGCGAGATCTTGATGACCTGCCCATGCAGACGTTCAACAAGAGGTGCGTACTCCGCTTCCGGGTCACAGATAATGACATCATCACTGGTAAGCAAAAAGCAGTTGGCGATTTCTCGTTTTGCGCTGAAGGACTTACCGGAACCCGGCGTACCCAAAATCAAGCCGTTGGGGTTTTTCAGCAGCTTTCGATCCACCATGATGAGGTTGTTGGACAGGGCGTTGATGCCGTAGTACAGAGCCTCTTTGCCGTTCTGGAATAATTCCTGTGTGGTGAACGGTACAAAGATAGCCGTAGAACTGGTGGTCAGTCCTCGCTGGATCTCGATCTGATTGAGTCCCAGGGGCAGACAGCTCATCAGCCTTCTTCCTGCTGAAAGTCCAACCTGGTCAGCTGACAGTTATACTTCTGGGCAATGGAGCCTGCCTGGAAAATGTTGTTGCCAAGCTGACGGGGATTGTCCGCTGTGTTCAGCACCAGAAAGGTCAAAAGGAACATTCTCTCGTTGCGGCTCTGCAAATCCTGCAAAAGTTTTTTCGCTTCACTGCCGTAAGTAGCAAGGTCAGATGGAATGATGTCCATGTCGTATCCGGCGCGGACTGCTTTTTTCTGTTCCTCGATCTTACTGCGGTCCAGGTCGGTAATCTTGCGCTTTATCGTTTTGATGGCTTTCACCTGATCCACCGACTGAATGTGCATACTCACAATGAGCGAGCTTTCCATATCCAGAAAATCAGCCAGCAGACGGTCATTCAGCTCCGGTGCGAGAATCTGCAAAAAAGAAACAGCCCCGTATTTCTTGCCCATACGGAACTGCTTGCCGGTGCGGAACTCAAAGGAACTTGGTGCAATAAAATCCTTTGTGGACAGACCGGAAGGAGCCAGCCAGTCCCATTCAAACTGAAACGGGAGTTGTTCATCCATGTGGAATACCGCATGAAGCTGAGAAAGCCTTTCTTTACCGTCCAGCGTTCTGGCAGCTACACCAAGACGCTTGAAGTTATTAAGTATATCGGTCTCAATACGCTCCAGACGGGGCTTGGCGGCTTTGATGCTGTCTGCGTCGATACCAAAGGTCAGGTATTTGGTCTTGATGAGGCCGTTGTTACCTCTGGCCAGCTGATTTTGCAGCATTGTGGTATATTCCTCGCGGATACTGTCAAAGGCATCCCTCTGGGGTGGGATGGAAATGGAGTTAGCAAAGGTCTCCTCCGATGCCGCAAGGTTCAAAAAAGACAGCTGGAAATGAATCGAGCTGTCAAAATAATTGAGGAAATCACACCAACCCTCAAAGATTGCCGTCTTATCTTCGTTTTGGGAGAGCTGATAGTTGATGTCCTGAAACTGAATGGTCTTTGTGTAGTGGCTGTCCGATATGCGGCAGATTCCGTCCGGCCACATCCGTTCATAAGGGATACTGTCCTGCGCAGATTTTCCTTTTTTGTCCGTGCGGTTGGCGCGGACAATGGCCGCGTCGATCTGCTTCTTATCGGCGCGGGACAGCTTTTTCTTTGTCTTTACCGGCTGCACAGTTTTTTCCTCGGTTTTCCCGAACATCCGATGCAGCCATTTTTTTATTGCGGTGAACAATGTCATACACCTCCTTATCGAGCATTTCCTGCCGCTTTAATACGGCATAAAAGTTATTGGTCTGGTAGGGACGCTGCTTGGGACGGATCACAGCTACTTTGAGAATGTTGCCCACGATCTTTTCAAGGGGCTGTCCATGCTTTTCGTACATAGCCAGCATAAAGAAGGGCAGCATAACCAGCATCATACACATAGCCGCTACACTGTTTCCGGTAGGTTTTCTGAGCAAAAGGAAAAGCGGTACGCCAATAAGCGCTCCGCCCGTGAAGCAGATAAGCTGCCGCTTGGTCAGATTGAACATGACCTTTGTTTTGACTTTTGTTAAGTCCTTGGGTACGGGTACATAAGCCAATGTGGAAACCTCCTTCCGTTTTAGTGCGCCTGAAAGACTGATTTGGCGAGACTGCCGGTTTTGAACAGCGTAAAACATAGCAGTACGGTGTAGCCCACGCAGCTCCAGATTGCCATGATGATGTCATCTTCCAGAGCGATGTTCTGCACCAGCACAGCATAAATTGCCACGCAGACGATAATGAGAAACGCCTGAAAGCCCAGCGCCAGCAGATCGGAGGTAATTCTGGCCCATACCGCCCATTCTTTACCCATCATTGCAGCCATTGGAACGGGAGCTACCGAAGTCACAAGGTAGATTTCGATCATACGGCCATAAATAACGATAAAGATACAGATATATAACGCCCACATAGTAATGCCAATAAAGAGGGATTGGAACCACAGTCCGAACAGCGGTCCCAGATCCATTTCCATCAGCCTCGGTTCCAGATCGGTCATAACTGAGGAAATGTCAATGGACGCATCCGAATTGATAACCCCTGCCGCCTGCGCCACTACGCTCTGCGCCATATCAAAGACGCCCATCACGATATTCCATGTATTTGTGACAATGAGGATGGCAGCGGCTGATTTGAACACCCACTTGAAAATCATCCAGGTGTCCACATCATGCAGGTTGTTCTTGTCTGCGATCATCTGGATCAGGTCTACGGTCATCACGATAGCCAGGATCACGCCTGCAATCGGCACCATGATGGAGTTGGACAGATTCTCAATCATGCTGAAAATACTGCCATTCCATCCCTGTGGGGTCTGGCCTACCTGTACGGATATATCCGCGACCTGCTGGTTTACACTGTCAAACATCCCCGAAAGGTTGCTCATAATGCCGCCCACCAGCATTTCTTTCAGCCAATTTGTCAGGGCTTCAAGTAAGAAATCCATACGGTGTCAACCTCCTTTCCGCCGCCCCCGCAAAACTGCGGGAGCGGCAAGGATTTCATACGGAGACGCTTAGACAGAGAAAAGCCCGGAGAGCAGAGGTACAAGGACCATGCCTACCACGGCTACACCAGCACCGGCCATGAGCTGCTTCATGCCCTGGCTCTTGGCGCCGGGGTTGTCGTTGCCGTAACCTTCCAGCAGGTTGATAACGCCCCAGATACCGAGACCGGCACCGAGCGCGATAACGAGGGTCTGAAGAACGGTGATTGCCTGTTCAAAAAATGCCATATAGTTTGTTAGCCGGAATCTGATTAAAAAATAGGTTTGTCATGTTTCATAGGCATACAAAAGCCGGAACAATCTGCCGCCCGGTTTCCGGGGGCATGATTCCGGCTGTCCTCCTTTTTCATTATTTTTTCTCGCGATTGTCCGCTTTGTACGCCAATGGCCCATAGAGGCAGGTGCGGCGAATAGATAAGATCACTCCCTTCTAAAGCGGAACGAAATTAAGCGCCATTTGTGTCTACTTCATATACATCGCAGACCTCATTGGGCTTGAGTTTCAGCCTTGCAGACAAGAATGCTTCAATGTCAAAAGCGTTCTTATCATCCGCGTCGGCAGTGTACTTGAAATTGGGGTGCTTGGTGATGTCGTACTTATCCGAAAGGAAAGGACGCACACCGCGCAGCTGGAGGATACACTTGCTCCATCCATAACAGCAAGCTCATCCTGGCTCATCAGCTCTTTCCCCAATTTTGATAGTTGAGTGAATGGGAGGTTTCCCTCCCACGGCTCTCTCCGGTGTTGTAGGTGTCGATGGTTTCCTTGCCCAGCACGGCAGCCAGCTCTTTGAGGGTAGTCGGCTCTTTACCGCCCAGGAAGATGGATGTATCCATGTTACCGATGATGGTATCTGCGTTATCCTTATAGATCGCCTTGAGCTGACTCTGTGCCTGCAACACCAGACAGGCAGAGATTTCACGGCTTCGGATGGTGGCCACCAGCTTTTCCAGTTTCGGAATCTGCCCGATGTTAGCACACTCATCAATCAAACAGCGCACATGAACCGGAAGCCTGCCGCCATACACATCGTCGGCTTTTTCGCAGAGCAGATTGAAAAGCTGGGTATAACACATGGAGATCAGGAAGTTAAAGCTGTCATCCGTATCACTCATAATGAGGAACAGAGCAGTTTTCCTGTCTCCCAGAGTATCCAGCTCCAGCTCATCGTAGGATGTAACCTCGCGCAGCTCCGCAATATCAAATACGGCCAGACGCGCACCGCAGGAAATCAAAATCGACTTAGCGGTTTTGCCAGAGACAAATTGTCAAGGACTTTTTCATCAAATTCACAAAAAATCTACAAAAAAGGTGCCAGAAGCATTGTATGGCTCCTGACACCTCGTTTGACAGATTACATTTTTCCGTTCAGCAGGTCTTTGCAGAGATACGCGTAGTCTGGCAGCTGGTTGATATATGGCTCCCAACGCCGCTTGATTTCGGCCAATTCCAGCGGGTCGGCTGCTTCCAGCGCGTGATCGTTGCCCGTCATATATAGAACATCCGTAGCTACATCGTCCAAACACCTGTAACAGAGATCGGCGGCAGATTCGATTCTGATACCGGTATCCACATAGACTGGATTTACGCCAATCGCCAGCCAGACATAACCTACCTTGTCCGACCAGAGCAGTTCAAAATCAGGGCTTTGCCGCAGATGTTCCGCAAAGACCTCCTTTACTCGCTCAATTTCATGTTTCTCTTTTTCTGTGTAAAGCATTTTCGTGTCCTCCTTGGCTAAAGTTTTGGTGTGTACCATCATCAGTTTAACACAAGGCGGCTGGCTTTATCAGCCGGTCACATCTGCTGTATCTCGTTTTTGAGCATACGCTTGATTTTATCGCTCATGGTTTCTGTGCTGGTATTGCTGAAATGGACATGAACCTTGTAGGTCTCTTGCCGATTTTCTTTACCATGCTGGCGTGTTTTCCGGCGCTCTGGACGCAGTAGCGGCGTCTGCCACCTGCATAGTACGGGGTTCTTTGTTCATGGCGCTCCTTTCTCCGAACGGGTCTGTGCCGCCCGGTAAAAAATCAGTCGTGCTTACTGTTTACAATGTCTTTTGCTGTCTGTCGGGTAGCACCGGCATTTTCTTCCCGGAAATTCTTCCCGTCAAAAAGAATCGGCGCACACCGTTCCAGAATACGGTCATAGATACGGGCGTGGGCCAGATCAGGCGGGTTTTTCAGCTCGGACAGTTTCAAGTTTGTTGTGATAATCATGGGCCTGCGGCTGCGGTAGCGGCTGTCAATGACGAAAAACATCTGCTCCATAGCATATTCGGTACTGCGCTCTACTCCCAGATCGTCAATGATAAGCAGGTCATACTCGTCAAAGCTGGCAATAAACTCCGACCTGTCCTCGGAAAACATTCCCGTCAGACGGTTCAGGATGGTGGGAAAGTTCGTCATCAGCACCGGCACATCCCGGTCAAGCAGGGCGTTGGCGATACAACCGGCGAAAAAAGACTTGCCGGTTCCCACATCCCCGAATAACAGCAGGCCGGTGTTGTTTTTATATGCCTCCTTCCAGTTCTCCACATAGGCGCGGGCCTTGTCCATCAATGGGTTTTGCCGTTGTCGTTGGCAAGGTGTAGTCATAGAGATAGCGGTCTTGCAAGCCCTGTGCCTTTCGGCGTTTGA
>ENA-OQJH01000129-OQJH01000129.1-human-gut-metagenome-genome-assembly--contig:-NODE-129-length-43768-cov-11.789533_pt1 | contig 43768 bp, 53 predicted proteins | sample MGYA00242597_ERZ504763 | MGnify/ENA primary metagenome ERZ504763 (study PRJEB26092, sample SAMD00036359) | human gut metagenome | host: Homo sapiens | study: EMG produced TPA metagenomics assembly of... | reverse complement strand
TTCATTTTCCTGAGATATTCTCATATCTCCATCATATTTTTTTTACAGTTCTCCTTACATTTTCTAACACAATACCATGATTCAGCTTATCCTCTTTTGTAGTAATAAACTTTTGTTTTTGATTTATAATACTCTCCATATCATAACTGTTACAAACCGAGATAAATATTTGTGAATTATAACCGACTATCTCAAACTCAATTATTCTTTTGTCCTCTTGTATTTTTTCGCATGCCTCTATGGCATTATTTAAGAGATTCGATATTATTGTGCACCGTTTCTTTCCCCCAACAGCCACCGGCGAAGCTCGTATATATGTCCCTTACAATATCATATATTTATGTAATTGTCGCGGTCTACCTCTATCACGGTATAGTAATTCTTTCCAAGCTTTTTCCTGACATTTTCCTGTATTGCATTGCATATATCATCATCTGAGGTGATATAGCCGAATGGAACCGCAATGTCAAAAACCAGATTCGTATGTGTATCACCTCTGATAATACGAAAATCGTGCATATTTATGTGCGAATCAAGCCCTTTTATCACAGAGAGCACCTCGGCCTTCAGTCCGGCTACCTCCTCGTCCTCTATCGCTACCGGGTCCATGTGGATGGTCACTATACAGCCCATCTCCCTTCGTATCCTGCGCTCCAGATTATCGATTATATCGTGCAGCTCGACCATATCTCCGTCCTCCGGCACCTCTGCATGAAACGATACTATCCTGTGTCCCGGTCCATAATCATGCACCATAAGGTCATGCATACCGAGTATGTTTTTGTCAAAGTCCAATACCATCTCCTTGAGTCTATCGACAAACTCCGGCTCCGGCTTTGCTCCAAGCAGCGGGTCTATCGCCTCTCTGGCTGACGATATTCCTGAATAGAATATAAACAATGACACAAATACACCGCCTATTCCATCCAGATTGAATCTTGAAAAGTGCGCTATGAGTGTGGCTGCAAGTACTACAGATGTAGCGATACAGTCTGACAGACTGTCCCTGCCTGTCGCCTCGAGTGTTGATGAATCAAGCTTTTTTGAAAAATAGAAATTGTATACCGCCATGACGCATTTTACGGCTATTGATGCCAGTAGTATCGCTACAATAAGCCATGAAAACTCTATGTCCTGCGGCTTTATGATTTTGCCAAAGGAATCCCTGAACAGCTCAAAGCCCATGATGAGTATGATTGCTGCAACTGCCAGTGTAGCCACATACTCCATCCTCGCATGTCCGTATGGATGCTCCTCGTCGGCTCTCTGTGCCGCCATCTTGAAGCCTGCTATCGTGATGATTGAAGAGCCTGCATCTGACAGGTTGTTGAATGCATCCGCAGTGATTGAGATTGCACCGCTAAACATTCCTGCAAATAGCTTGCCGGCAAAGAGTATGAGGTTTAAAAATATACCGACTATACCGCACAGCATGCCATATTTATTTCGTTTTTCAATGTCTGTTTCTGTCTTTGGCATTTACTTTACCTCTATTTTTATTTTATATCCTGATTTACAGCTTATTTCACCGCTCCGAATCTGTTGAACGGGTAATATCTGAATATTGCTTTTGCAAGTATATCGTCCTTAGACACATATGTGTGCTCCCAGACTCTTGCGTCTGATGAGCCATTTCTGTTGTCACCGAGCAGCAGATATGAGTCCTGTGGCACCTTAAACTCGTAAGGTCCGGCATTTACTGTCCACGGATCCTCACCGCTCTGGTTTGACTTGAGATAATCCTCCTCAAGCGCCTCACCGTCTATATACACCTGACCGTCCTCTATGGTGACTGTCTCTCCCGGCAGACCTATTACACGCTTGATGTATTTCTCAGAAGGCGAATCCGGTGCATTGAATATGACTATATCCCCTCTCTTTGGGTCTGAAAATGTATATGCGAGCCTGAAGCCAAATATGTCATCTCCAATCTGTATGGTATTCTCCATCGAGCCTGACGGAATATTTGCATTTATAATAACATAGTTCTTTATGAGTATTGCCGCTACAATGGCGAATGCGATTGTTAACACCCAGCTTAAGATTTCCTTGACAGGTGATGTTTTTTCCTCAGGCTTTTTTGGCTCCATCTCATCGGTTGTTTTTGTGTCTTCATCGTTGTTTAAGTCTAATATCTCCATTTTCATGTTCTCCTTATTCATGCTTCAATAAGTGTTTGATAATATATGTCATGCTGTACAGCCTTATGGTGCCATCCACCACTTTATAAAGTCCTTCCTTGTAAAATAAAGACTTGTAAGCCCGTAATCTGCGATTTCCATTATGGATTCCCGCATTTACACTTATTATCTTCCGTTTATTATATTTTCCGGTGTGGTCTGCATGATTTCCTGCGCGTAGTCATCACCGAACTTCTTTGCCACGTACTCATAGCATTTTTTCATGTTGCAGACGCGCTCCTTTGTGCCATGCTGTCGCTTGCTATTACATCAACAAGTCCTGCCTTCAAAAGCTTCTTTGTATATCTCTTGAAGTGTCTGCCATCTATGCCAAGCACTGAGTCTGCATTGACCTGTATAAGCGCTCCCAGCTCCTGCAAATCCTCTATACGGCTTATATCTCTGAGACACTCATATCTCTCTACATGTGCTATCACCGGTATATATCCTGCAAATATAGCTTCGCGCGTCATCTTGTATATAAACGAGTATTCGCTGGAATGTGAATACTCTGTGAGTATATACTGTGTATCTGCCAATGTATGACACAGCCCACCATGAAAGGCATCTATCATATCGGTTGCCACATGATACTCTGTGCCGAGCTTTATTTCTATTCCAAGCTTCTTTGCATATGGCATCAGCTTTTTATAGTGTCGCTCTATCTTTTCAAGCGGATGCTTAAACATTCCATGGCGCAGGTGCGGTGTGAGGATTATGCCTGTGATGCCCTGCTTTTTGGCTATCTTGAGCATCTCTACCGATTCCTCGAGCGACTTTGAGCCGTCGTCCACTCCATATAATAAATGGCAATGTATATCTATCAAAATTCATGGGCCTCCGTTTTGTTTTCCTGAATTATCATTATACTATATACAGATTTTTCGTGCAATTCTTTAGATATTAAATTTTTCTTCTTTTTTGTGGGGGAGTGCGTGTGCGCTGCATGGATGCCCGGCGCTTACGCCACTTACGTTGTGACAATAATTTACAATTTGAAATATAATAAATATTCGAGTTCAATATCTATGATATTTGAACCTCGGGGATTATGCTATTATTCTATATAATGATATGAGTGTCAAAAGATATACAACGAATTACATGCAAGTATGCATCGATGATACCTTTTGACCCTTTAATCATATTATCCGATTTGTCTGACGAGATTTATCATTTCGATTGCACCAAGTGCACAGTCATATCCTTTGTTTCCGGCTTTTGTTCCAGCTCTTTCTATTGCCTGCTCGATGTTTTCGGTGGTGACTACTCCAAACATTACCGGGATTTCTGACTCAAGTGATACTGATGCGATTCCCTTTGATACTTCGTTGCACACATAATCATAGTGGCTTGTTGCGCCTCTGATTACTGCTCCGAGACAGATGATTGCATCGTATTTTCCACTCTTTGCCATCTTCTTTGCAATGAGTGGTATCTCGAATGCTCCCGGCACCCATGCTACGTCTATGTTTTTCTCAGGCACGTCGTGTCTTACGAGTCCGTCCTTTGCTCCTCCTAAGAGCTTTGCTGTGATAAATTCATTGAACCTTGCTACTACGATTCCTACCTTGATTCCATCCTGTGTCATTTTTCCTTCGATTACGTTCATTTTTCGTTCTCCTTTTGTTTTTTTATTTTTGCTAGTATGAGAGTATATGTCCCATGCGGTTTTGCTTGGTTTTCAGGTAAAACAGGTCATGCGCTGTGGCGCTCATCTGAATTGGCACACGCTCGCTGATTTCCATACCAAATTCTGAGAGCTGGTATACTTTGTCAGGGTTATTTGTGAGAAGGCGCAGGCTGTGTACGCCAAGCTCTCTTAATATCTGGGCTCCGATATAGTACTCGCGCTCATCTCCGGCAAAGCCGAGTGCCAGATTTGCTTCGAGTGTATCCATACCCTGTTCCTGAAGCTCATATGCCTTCAGCTTATTTATCAGGCCGATGCCTCTGCCCTCCTGACGCATGTAGAGCAGTATTCCTCTGCCCTCCTCGTCTATCTGTCTCATGGCTGCCTCCAGCTGCTGGCCACAGTCGCAGCGCTGTGAGCCGAATACATCTCCTGTGAGACACTCTGAATGTACTCGGCAGAGCACATCTCTTCCATCTGCGATTTCGCCCTTTACAAGTGCCACATGATGCTCTCCGTTTAATCTGTTGACGAAGCCATATGCCTTGAAGTCGCCGTATTTGGTCGGTAGCTTTACCTCTGTGACACGGTCAACGAGCTTTTCATGTATCTTTCTATATTCCTGAAGTGCCGCTATTGTGATGAATTTGATGTCCCATTTTTTTGCAAGCTCCATGAGCTCTGTTGTGCGCATCATGGTACCGTCCTCACGCATTATCTCACAGCACAGTCCACATTCCTTTAGTCCTGCAAGCCTGCATAAATCGACTGTTGCCTCTGTGTGTCCGTTTCTCTCCAGCACGCCGTTCTTCTTTGCAAGAAGCGGAAACATGTGGCCCGGACGTCTGAAATCCTCAGGCTTTGCGTCATCAGAGACACATTTCATTGCGGTGATTGAGCGCTCTGCTGCGGAAATACCTGTGGTTGTTGAGACATGGTCTATTGATACTGTAAATGCTGTCTCATGATTGTCTGTATTTTCCTGCACCATCTGCGGAAAAACGAAGCTTCTTTACATATTCCTGCGACATCGGCATGCATATCAGACCCTTGCCGTGCATCGCCATAAAGTTGATGTTTTCTGTTGTGGCAAATTCTGCCGCACAGATGAAATCGCCCTCATTCTCTCTGTCCTCATCATCTGTGACAAGTATTATTTTTCCTGCACGAAGCTCATCAAGTGCTTCTTCTACTGTGTTGAATTTCATATTTTATGTCCTTTCTCTTATGATTTTGAAGCTGTTCAATTACATAATTTTTTAACCCTTCAGCCCCACGCACATTTGCAAACCCGCACGATACCCGTGCTTTTATGTTAAAAGCCGTATTTTGCCAGGAAATCTCTTGTTATTCCTTCCGGCTGCCCTTTACACAACAGCTTCTCAACATATTTTCCTATGATATCTGTTTCCAGATTTACGACAGCTCCCACTTTTCTGTCCTTTAGAACAGTCTGGCTTACCGTGTGCGGTATCGCTGATATCGAGAAATTATCCTCTGCAACCTTTGCGACTGTGAGGCTTATTCCATCGATTGTGACGGAGCCCTTCTCGACTATATAGCGCATGAGCGGTGGTGTGGCCTGTATCGTATACCAGATGGCATTATCATCCTTTTTAACCTCCACAATCCTGCCTGTTCCGTCAACATGTCCCGAAACTATGTGCCCGCCAAATCTGCCATCTGCGGCCATCGCACGCTCCAAATTGACATGTGCTCCTCTCATCGCATTTGCAAGCATGAACGGTTTATCGTCTCGTGCATGACATCCGCTGTAAACGCATGTGGCATGAGCCTTGTGACCGTGAGGCAGATACCGTTTACCGCTATGCTGTCTCCGACCTTTGTTCCAGCTAGCACTTTTTCAGCTCTGATTGTAAGTACTGCTGAGTTTGCTCCACGTGAAATTGTATCTATTGTTCCAACTTCTTCAACTATTCCTGTGAACATTGTGTATCGCCTTTCTTTTTCTATATTTTCCTCACACTCATTTGCATAATTTACATGGTAAATTGTTTACAATTGTTTCCGTTCTCACCAAGGCGAAACAGTAGCAATTACATCAATTACACAACATCACTCTCGATAAGGAAATCATCACCAAGCTTTGACACCTTACTGTTTCCAAGCATCACGGCATGTGCCGGCGAGTCGGTTCCCATTCCCTCTATCGGAGTTTTTGCATCCGCCCCTCCGAAAAGCTTTGGTGCAATGTAAGCGTATACCTTATTCACAATCCCGCTCTTAAGGCTGACCAGTTGAGTATTCCGCCTCCCTCAAGCAAAATGCTGTCTATGCTTCTTTCGCCGAGCTTTTGCATGAGGTCATTTAAATCAATATGACCGTTTTTTTCAGCTACATACAGAATTTCTATTCCGTTTTCTTCAAACCGTGTTATTTTTCTGTTTTTTTGATAATTATTGTTTTCTTCTATACTATCTTTTTCAGTATCAGGTAAGACTTCTGACTGTGCGGTTTCACGATATCGCTCACTGACTGCAACAATCGTCGGCACTTCCTTTGCAGTATTTACTATCTGCGATTCCAGTGGAAGCTTAAGGTGCGTATCGCATATTATGCGGATTGGATTTACTCCGCCCTCGATTCTGCATGTAAGCAGTGGATCGTCTGCAAGCACTGTTCCTATTCCTGCCATTATGGCTTTATATCTGTGGCGCAGGTTTTGCACATGTTCCCTCGCTTTTTCTCCTGTTATCCACTTTGAAAGCCCTGAATATGTGGCTATCTTTCCGTCCATCGTCATGGCATATTTCATAGCGACATATGGACGTCTGGTCTGTATAAAGTAAAAGAATACCTCGTTCAGCCTGTCGCACTCATCTTTAAGCACCTGCGTGACAACCTCTATCCCATGCTCTTTAAGGATTTTGATACCGCCTCCGGCGACAAGCGGATTCGGATCATCCGAGCCCACATATACTCTTTTTATCCCAGCTTCTATCACTGCCTCCACACATGGTGGCTGCTTGCCATGATGACAGCATGGCTCGAGAGTCACATACATTTCCGCTCCCCGTGGCGATTCCTTGCAATGCTTTAACGCATTTCTTTCCGCGTGCAGCTCTCCGTATCTCTCATGCCAGCCCTCTCCGATTATCCTGCCGTCCTTTACTATCACAGCTCCGACCATCGGGTTTGGCGAGGTATATCCCATGCCGCGTTTTGCAAGCTCAATCGCCCTTCTCATATATTGTTCATCAGTCATTTGAGTTCCTTTCTGCATAAAAAAGCCCTGAACTATTATCGTTCAGGGCCTAATGATTTCAAATATCATAATCTCAGATAAACATGCACTAGCTGCATTTCATCATAAATGAATTTTGAGACAAAAAATCTGGAATGTATCAAAACACTCCAGAGTAGATATCTGTTATAACTATGATATGTGCTGTATCTATATCTGAAACTGAATCTGAAACCCAGCTATCTATACTCTACATATATCATATTCGCATCTTCTTTCATCCAGACTTTACTGTCGGCCTCGGAATCTCACCGAATCATGCCTTGCGGCTCGTGGCTATACCACCGGTAGGGAATTGCACCCTGCCTGAAGAATAATTATTTAATTAGCTTACGCTAACCATAGTAAACCTTTGTGGCTTGTATGTCAAGATTATTTTCATTTTTGATAAAATTTATGCTATAATCATACATCGATTAAAAAATCTTAAAATTTTTTGTAACAAAACAATCCTTTCTACGTCTAACCTATGAACAAAGGAGGTGACAGTTCTGGATTATGAGAAATTGTACAATTCCTATTACTTGCAAGTATACTCATATGTAATGACAATTGTAAAAAATCAACATCAGGCTGAGGAAATTACCCAGAATACTTTTTATAAGGCCATGACCGCAAAGAAGGCATATGCCGGCAAATCAAGCGAACAGACCTGGCTTTGCAGCATAGCAAGAAATCTGGCAATGGACGAATGCCGAAAAAGCACAAAATTTACAGAGCTTGACGAAGAGCAGCTCGAACAACCCGATAATATGGTAAAAAGCCTAGAAAATAAAGATACCGCTCTTCAGATTCATCTTATACTGCACGAGCTTGATGAGCCCTACAAGGAGGTCTTTCAGCTTAGAATATTTGGTGAATTGCCATTCTCCCAAATAGGCATGATATTTGGAAAAACAGAGAACTGGGCACGGGTAACTTACCATAGAGCCAGACTGAAAATCAAAGAAAGGATGGATAGAAATGAATAATCCAATTACACAATCAACCGATGAAACCTGCAATATAGTTCAGGATTTACTCCCACTATACTATGACGATGTATGCAGTCCCTCAAGCAAAAGACTTGTTGAAAAACACCTTAAGACTTGTGAAAAATGTCAAAATACATACAATGAGCTAAAAAACGATTCTATTGATTCAATGATAAAAAAAGAGGCCGACAGTGTATTAAAGCAGCATGAGAAAAAGGAAAAATCTGCTGCCTACAAGACCGGAGTCATAATAGCCGGACTGCTGCTTATCCCAATACTCATCACATTCATAGTGTGCCTGTCAAATGGCGGTGGTTTAAATACCTTTGCGGTGGTAACAGCATCTATGCTTCTTGTAGCTGCAATGACAGTTGTTCCACTTATGGCACAGCAGAAAAAACTGACCAAATGCATAATCTGCGGTGTTTTTGCTCTGCTCTTGATATTCTTTTTTGTTGACAGAATGTATAGTTCAAATGAATTTATGCTTTGGTCTGTTCCAACTATATTTGGATTATCAATTGTTCTCTTTCCGTTTGTCATCAGAGGAATTGAGCTTCCACCTGTTTTATCAGACAAAAAAGCTCTTATCACTATGCTGTGGGATACCTTATGGCTTTTCCTCACAATCATTGAGGTGTGTGGTCATACAAACGATGTTGCCGGAATGAAGGCCGGCTGCATTATAGCATTTGTCTTTGTACTTGCAGCCTGGCTCATATTTTTTGATGCACGATATTTAAACGCAAACGGATTTATAAAATCCGCAATTATAGTTTTGATAGCTTCGGTTTGGACAGCTTTTGCCGATGACATATGCGAGTTTTTAATTTTTGGCACCAGACAAATCACTATAAAGTCCATGAATTTTTCTGACTGGACTTCCAATATCTGCGTGAATGCCAATGTTTACGCTATTGTGCTTGTGTCCGGTGTTATTATCGCCTCTATACTTTTTGTAGCAGGCGGTATTAAAGCATTTGCTAATAAAAAATAAATTAGTTTTCTCTTTGAAATATTATTACAAAACCCCTCCCACAGATTTCTATCTGTGGGAGGGGTTTTTATAGTCATTATTCAATAAGTGCCTACAGATTAGCAAACACCCTGTGCAAGCATAGCGTCAACTACTTTCTCAAAGCCTGCGATATTTGCACCTGCAACATAGTCAGTCTTTCCACCAACTGTTGCATTGTATCTCTTAGCAGCATCACTGATGTTAGCGTAGATTGTCTCCATGATACCCTTGAGCTTTCCGTCAACCTCTTCGAATGTCCATGAAAGTCTCTCAGAGTTCTGGCTCATCTCAAGTGCTGATGTAGCAACACCACCTGCATTGGCAGCTTTACCACCTACGAAGAGTACTCCGTTCTCCTGAAGGTATTTTGTAGCCTCAAGAGTTGTAGGCATGTTAGCACCCTCTGTTACAGATGTAACACCGTTAGCAACGAGCATCTTGGCATCCTCAATGTCTAACTCATTCTGAGTCGCACATGGAAGAGCAAGATCTACCTTGTACTGCCATACACCGTGCTCACCGTTCTGCTTTGCATGATACTCAGCAGTTGACTTAGCAGCTGCATACTCAGTAAGACGGGCACGCTTAACTTCCTTAACTTCCTTAAGAAGAGCAACATCAATTCCGTTTGGATCATAAATCCATCCGGTAGAATCAGAACATGTTACAACCTTAACACCTAACTCCTGTGCCTTCTCGATTGCGTAGATAGCAACGTTACCGGATCCGGAAACTGCTGCTGTCTTTCCCTCAAGGCTCATACCATGATCTTTCCATAATGCGTTAGTAAGATATAACAGACCATATCCGGTAGCCTGTGTACGTGCAAGAGATCCACCATAGGTAAGACCCTTACCAGTCAGCACACCTTCGTATGATCCACGAATTCTCTTATACTGTCCAAATAAGAAGCCGATCTCTCTTGCACCTGTTCCGATATCTCCGGCCGGTACATCAACGTCTGCTCCGATATATTTGCAAAGTTCTGTCATGAAGCTCTGGCAGAATGCCATGATCTCTCTGTCAGATTTACCCTTAGGGTCGAAATCAGAACCACCTTTACCACCACCGATTGGAAGTGTTGTAAGAGAATTCTTAAATACCTGCTCGAAACCTAAGAACTTGATAATACCCAGGTTTACAGAAGGATGAAGTCTTAAACCTCCCTTGTATGGTCCAATGGAATTATTAAACTGTACACGGAAACCTCTGTTTACCTGAACCTGTCCGTTGTCATCTACCCAAGGAACACGGAACATGATCTGACGATCCGGCTCTGTGATTCTCTCAAGAATCGCATTCTTTCTGTATAATTCCTCATTTGCATCGATTACAGGTCTTAAAGAATCAAGAACCTCTGTTACTGCCTGTAAGAACTCAGGCTGATCTGCGTTTTTCTTCTTTACTACTTCGAGTACTTCATCAACATAGCTCATTTTTATATCTCCTTTACAAAATTATTTTTCACATCAACAAGTTTATTTTATATAAATCTATTGCTATAATCAAGTAATTTTTGAAAGTTTTATATAAAAAAATTCATTTTATTTATTATCTTCATTTATATTATCCCAGTTTTGGTACTGATTCTCCTCATCATCGGAATATACCACCTTGAAATAATCCGAGAGTTTTGCAAGTGAAGTTATAAGAACTTTCATTTCGTCATCCGAAAGATCGTCCTTTATATGCTCTATCATATGACGGTGAAACTGCTCATGATGATAGTATGCACTCTTTCCCTTGTCGGTGAGTGAGAGCTTTACCACACGCTTATCCTCCTCACTGCGGATACGGTTCACGTATCCCTTGCGGGTGAGACCATCTATTGCCTTTGTCAGCGTGCCCAGAGTGATAGACATAAGCTTGGCTACGGTGCCTGAGCGCTTTGGCTCATCGACTCCTATTGCCTCTATTATATGCATATCATTGATAGAAATATCAGAAAATTCGTCTGTTATCAGACATCTGCCCTCTATCTCTGTCAAATCCTTAAACAGACACACCAATAATTCATTTAAAGTTTCATCTGCCGTCATAAATACCTCTTTCTATTGCCACTCTATGGCGCAGGCTCCCCATGTAAGTCCTGCTCCAAAGCCTGATAAAATTATTTTTTCCTCATGCTTTATCATACCATCTTTGCGGACTTTATCAAGCAAAATCGGCACACTTGCCGCAGAAATATTTCCACACTGCTGTAAATTGGTCGGAAATTTGTCCATAGGCTGCTTAAGCCTCTTGGCAACCGACTCAATAATACGGATATTGGCCTGATGCAGCACATAGACATCCACATCATCTGCGCTCCAGCCGATTTCATCAAGCAGCTCATTTATAGCCTTTGGCACTGTCTTTACCGCAAACTTGTATACAGCAGGACCGTCCATGGTGACATAGCCACCGAGTGCAGACTGCTTTCCATTGTCGGTAAACGGATTGACTACGGGACGGTTGTCTCCGTCAAGCGCCTCACCGCCTTTTCCGTCCGAGCCCTGTACAAAGCCCTTGAAGGCATCGCCTCGTCTGTCACAACGGCTGCCCCTGCTCCGTCTCCGAAAAGTACACAGGTGCTTCTGTCATTCCAGTCCATTATTTTTGAAAGAACCTCTGCTCCCACTACGACTGCCTTGTGAAATCTGCCGGTCTTAAAATACGCATCTGCTGTGGCAAGCCCGAATAAAAAGCCTGAGCATGCGGCATTTATGTCAAATGCCACTGCACTGCCTGCACCTATCTCAGCCTGAATTTGACATGCGAGCGATGGAACGATTTTGTCTGTGGATACGCTTGCCGCTATTATCAAGTCTATCTCACTTCCGTCAATCCCCGCATCCTGCAGCGCACTTTTTACTGCATCACAGGCAAGTGATGTGGTTGTCTCAGTCGTTGCAATGTGTCTGTTTCTTATTCCTGTACGCGAGCTGATCCACTCGTCAGATGTGTCCATTATGGCTGCCAGGTCATCGTTTGAGACCACTCTCTGTGGCAGGCAGCTTCCTGTTCCAACTATCTTCATAGAATTTCCTTTCCGGGACTAGAACTTGCGGAAACGCTTGTATCTTTCCTCCAAGAGCTGGTCCTTTGTCAATTTGCTTTCTTTTTCCAAGAATTTCTTCATGTTGCCCTTCATGTAGTTTCCGATTGATGAAAGAGCATCCTCGTCGGCTCCGCCAAACTCAGGTATTATATCATCCACGACATCAAGCTCCTTTAAGTCGTGTGCTGTAATCTTCATTACCTCTGCGGCTTCCTTTGCACGCTTTCCGTCCTTCCAGAGGTAGATGCAAAGCCTTCTGGCGAGAGGATTGAGTATGTGGCATTTTCCATCATCCACACTTCATTTCCTACAGAAAGAGCTAAAGCTCCGCCGCTTCCGCCTTCTCCTATCATGAGACAAAGGATTGGCACCTTGATGCCGCTCATCTCATAAAGGTTTCTTGCGATTGCCTCACCCTGTCCGTTTTCCTCTGCTTCCATTCCCGGATAAGCTCCTGATGTATTGACAAAGGTTATGATCGGACGGTTGAATTTCTCTGCCTGCTTCATGAGGCGCAGTGCCTTGCGGTAGCCCTCAGGTGATGGCATACCATAGTTTCTCTTTGCGCAGTCTTCAAGGTCTTTTCCCTTGTGGACACCGATAACTGTGACCGGCTGGCCGTCTAAATATGCGATTCCGCCTACGATAGCCGGGTCATCGCGGAAATATCTGTCTCCGTGCAGCTCCATAAACTCATCAAAGATATAGTCCATATAGTCAACCGATGCAAGTCTCTTAATCTGTCTTGCGGCGCTGACTTATCCCATACCTTAAATGGCTTAGCCTTTGCCTCGCGCTCCTTCATAAGCTCTGTCGGCTCGTAATTGTCGTCTGAGTGAAGCGGGTCAAAATTGGCATAGCCAGTAGTAGGTCTATGAGCACGTAAAATCTTGTAAAGAGTCTTCTTTAAATCCTCACGCTCAACTATCATATCCACAAAGCCGTGCTCAAGCTGGAACTCTGCCCTCTGGAAGCCCTCAGGCAGCTTCTGTCCGATGGTCTGCTCGATAACACGAGGACCCGCAAAACCGATAAGTGCCTTTGGCTCTGCAAGAATGATGTCTCCAAGCATTGCAAAGCTGGCTGTCACACCGCCTGTTGTAGGATCTGTGAGTACAGGCACATATAAAAGTCCTGCCTCTGAATGACGCTTTGCTGCGGCTGAGGTCTTTGCCATCTGCATCAGTGAAATAATACCCTCCTGCATTCTGGCACCGCCTGAACAGCAGAATAATATAACAGGAAGTCTTTCCTCTGTGGCACGCTCAAATGCGCTTGTGATTTTCTCACCAACCACATGGCCCATGCTTCCCATCATAAATCTTGAATCAATTACACCAAGCACTGTCTCCTCGCCGTAAATCTTTGTCTTACCGATGACAATGCCCTCAGAAAGTCCTGTTTTCTCCTGAGTCTTTGCAATTTTCTCCTCATACTCAGGGAAATTAAGAGGATTTCCTGTTGTAAGCTCTGTAAACCATGGCTCAAATGCTTCCTTGTCGGAAACCATTCTGATTCTGTTTTTAGCACGCACACGGAAATAATAATTACACTCATAGCAGACGTATTTGTGCTGTTTTACAACTGATTTGAGCACAGTCTTACCACACTTGGGACAAACGATTGTCTCAGGGACATCCTCTTTTGTTTCCTGTGCTGCACCGGCATTTTTGCCATCTGCGGCTGTTTTTGCGCTCTCAGCGTTCTTGGCTAAAGTCTCTTCAGCCTCTATATTTTTATCTTTCTTCTTGAATAACTTCATCATGTCTCCTTATGCAATTAACCTATTGCAAATGTAAGCTCCGCCATACAGGCGACCTTGCCGTTTACCCTGGCAACAGCCTTGCCCACACCGATAGGACCCTTAACCTTTATAATCTCAGTGGTCAGCTCCAGCGTATCTCCCGGAACCACCTTCTGCTTGAACTTGGCATTATTGATGCCTGCAAAATATGCAGTCTTGCCCTTCCACTCATCCTGACAAAGAATGGCAACTGCACCGGTCTGCGCCAAAGCCTCAATAATAAGCACTCCCGGCATCACCGGATTTCCCGGAAAATGTCCCATAAAATGCGGCTCGTTCATAGTCACATTCTTCTTAGCCACACACTTTACGCCCGGCTCCAGTTCCTCAACCGTATCAATGAGAAGAAACGGACTGCGGTGCGGCAGAATATCCATAATCTGCTGCGTATTCAAAACTGACATATATATCTATCCTTTCTCAATTTACTCCAAACTATCTACATGCTTCGCGCTCAATAACGTGGAGCCGGAAAGCACACAGTGTGTTCTGAATGAAAAATATGAACTGTCACGGCGTTCCATCCGCTCCATTAGCATGAAGTGCTAACACCATATCACAGCCTGTCCGTGCAAAATGCCGTGACTGACTTCATATTTTTCACGAGGAATATACTGTGTGCCCCCGGACCTCACAGCCTAAATTCGCGAAGCCCCTAAAAAAGCAGAAGCAATTTATCTACATGCTTCGCGCTCCGCAACGTGGAGCCGGGAAGCGCACAGTGTGTTCTGAATAAAATATGAACTGTCACGGCGTTCCATCCGCTCCAATAGCATGAAATGCTAACACCATATCACAGCCTGTCCGTGCAAAATGCCGTGACTGACTTCATATTTTTTATGAGGAATATACTGTGTGCTCCACCGGACCTCACAGCCTAAATGCGCGAAGCCCCTAAAAAGCAAAAGCTATTTATTTATACGCCTTGAGCAGAATACTTGCATTATGTCCACCGAATCCCAGTGAATTGCTAAGTGCATACTCAACAGGCTCCTCATAGCTGTCCTTGCAGTAATTGAGGTCAATCTCCTCATCAGGAGTCTCATAGCCAACAGTCTTATGTATAAATCCATCCTGGATTTCCTTCACACATGTTATAAACTCAACAGCTCCCGCTGCTCCGAGCAGATGTCCTATCATAGATTTTGTTGAATTGATTTTAAGATTTGCAGCCTCATCACCGAACGCAAGCTTGATCGCTCTTGTCTCAAAGAGATCATTGTGATGTGTGCCTGTTCCGTGAGCATTGATGTATTTTACATCTGCCGGTGTGACACCTGCATCGCTCATGGCATTGGTCATGGCTCTTGCTGCGCCTGCGCCATCCTCCTGCGGAGATGTGATATGGTATGCATCCGATGAGCAGCCGTATCCGACTACCTCTGCATAAATCTTTGCACCTCTTGCCTTTGCATGCTCAAGCTCTTCAAGGATAACTACTCCTGCGCCCTCACCCATTACAAAACCGCTTCTGTTCTTGTCAAACGGAAGTGAACACTTTGTCGGATCATCTACTGTAGAAAGCGCTGTAAGTGCTGTAAATCCTGCGATTCCGATAGGACATACACTGCCCTCTGTACCACCGGCTACCATCACGTCAGCCTCACCGTACTGGATGCTTCTGTATGCCTCACCGATTGTGTTTGTTCCTGTAGCGCAGGCTGTTACATCATTGATACTCTTTCCCTTGAGACCGAACTGGATAGAAACATTTCCTGCTGCCATGTTACAGATCATAAGTGGAACAAGCAGAGGATTGACTCTGTTTGGTCCCTTTTCATAAAGCTTTTGTGTCTCGCGCTCCATAGCCTGAAGACTTCCGACACCTGAACCGATGGCACATCCAACCATGTATGGATCTTCCTTTTCGATATCAAGTCCGCTGTCATCAATTGCCTGCTTTGCAGCAGCTACAGCGTACTGTGAGAATGGCTCCATTCTCTTTGCAGCCTTTCTGTCCATAAAATCCTGTGGATTAAAATCCTTAAGCTCTGCTGCAATGTGACATTTATAATCTGTTGTGTCAAATTTTGTGATGTGGTCAAATCCGATTTTTCCGGCCTTTACCGATGCCCAGAAATCGTCCACATTATTTCCGATTGGTGTTACTGCTCCAAGTCCTGTTACAACTACTCTTCTACTCATATTGCCATTCCTCCGTCAACAGACAGCACCTGGCCTGTGATGTAGCCTGCTGCATCTGATGCTAAAAATAATACTGCGTTTGCGATATCCTTTGTGTTTCCCGGTCTGCCAAGCGGAATCTGTGATAAAAGATTCTCCTTTGCCGCATCGGCAAGCACATCTGTCATCTCTGTCTCTACAAAGCCCGGTGCCACTGCGTTTGCTGTGATTCCCCGGCTGGCAAGCTCTCTGGCTACAGCCTTTGTGAGTCCAATAACTCCTGCCTTGCTTGCGCTGTAGTTGGCCTGTCCTGCATTTCCGAGTATTCCGGAAACTGATGAAATATTGATAATTCTTCCTGATTTCTGCTTCAAGAAATAGCGTGACATGTGACGGATTGTGTTGAACGCACCCTTAAGGTTTGTGTCAAGCACTGCGTCATAGTCTGCCTCGCTCATCTTCATGATGAGACCGTCTCTTGTGATTCCTGCGTTGTTTACGAGGATATCTATGTGCTTGTACTCCTTGATGAGCGCTGTTATCATATTCTGGCACTCATCAAAATCAGATACATTGCACTGATAAGAAACTGCATCACCGCCTGCTGCCTTTATCTCTGCAACAACGGCATCTGCCTTTTCCCTTGAACCATTATAATTTACTATTACAAAGGCGTGTGCTGCGGCAAGTGTAAGAGCTATCTGTCTTCCAATTCCACGGCTTGCGCCTGTAACCAGGGCATTTTTACCTGTTAACATACTTTTCAAAATCCTCCAGTTTATCTATGTTTACGACTTTTACGTCTCTATTTATCTTTCTCATAAATCCGCTGAGTGAGCGTCCCGGTCCGATTTCCACAAACTCATCTGCACCGTCTGCGATAAGGCGCTCGATGGTCTGCTGCCAGCGTACTGACGATGAAACCTGCTTTGTCAGATAATCCTTAACGTCTGCCGGTGACTTCACATAGTCTGCTGTGACGTTTGTGATATATGGCACCTTGATATCGTGGATTTCTACACTCTCAAGTGCATCTGCGAGCTTTTCGCCTGCGCCCTTAAGCATTGCTGAGTGGAAAGGTCCGCTTACCTTGAGCGGTACACATCTCTTGGCGCCTGCCTCGCTGCATGCTGCTGCGGCGGCATCTACTGCTGCCTTTTCTCCTGTGATAACAATCTGTCCCGGGCAGTTATAGTTGCTACCGATACCACTGAATTTGTCTCATCTGCTGTCTTTTTGCAGATATCCTCAATGACCTGCGGATCAAGTCCTAAAACCGCTGTCATGGCTCCACCTGTAGGAACTGCCTCCTGCATGTAGATTCCTCTTTTTCTGACAACTGCGAATGCATCTGCCATGGTCATGGCTCCTGATGCGATGAGAGCACCATATTCCCCAAGGCTTAAGCCTGCTGTGACATCAGGTGTGATACCTTTGTCAATGATTGCCTGATATATAGCTGCCTCAACTGCAAGCATACATATCTGTGTGTACTCTGTAATATTCAGCTTGTCATTTTCCTCAAAGCATAATGCCGGAATATCCAAGCCTGTCTGTTCACTGGCAAGGTCGATTACTGCCTTTGCATTTGGCATTGTATCGTAAAACTCCTTACCCATTCCTATATACTGTGAGCCCTGTCCGGGAAACATAAATACTCTCTTACCCATTTTCGGTTTCTCCTTATTTCTGACAGGATACCGTAAGCCACTCTTTTCAGGCGCCCCGGTATCCTTAAATTACATGTAAAAGTGAATACTGTCTATTTGTTCAGTCCCACTACATCCTCAATGATTTCTTTGCAGGTTTCCTCTTTCTTTACGAGCCTGCGCTCTGACCTGCCATGACGCTGCCATATACGGTATCTCCGTCTACAACGCTTTCTGAGTGCGCCAAGTGTCATTTTTTCGAGCTCTTCAAATGGAGCTCCTTCCTTTTCCAGCTTGAGATATTGTCTGGTCATCTTGTTTCTGAGTACTCTGATCGGATGACCTGTGCTCATTCCTGTAACCTCAGAATCTATATCCTTGGCCTTAATGACTTCTGCTTATAGTTTTCATGTACTATCGATTCTTTTGCGGTGACAAAGCGTGTCCCCATCTGGACTGCCTCCGCACCGAGTGCAAATGCCGCATTAAAGCCTCTGTTGTCTGCAATTCCGCCTGCTGCGATAACAGGGATGCTCACTGCATCAACAACCTGTGGCACAAGTGTCATGGTAGTCTGTGCTCCGATATGTCCGCCTGACTCCATTCCCTCGGCGATTACTGCACTTGCCCCGCCTCTCTCCATGAGCTTTGCGAGTGCTACGCTTGCAACTACAGGGATTACGATGACGCCTGCTTCTTTCCACATATCCATGTACTTTGCAGGATTTCCTGCGCCGGTGGTGACTACCTTTACCTTTTCCTCGGCGATGATTTTTGCTATCTCATCGGCCTCCGGATTCATAAGCATGAGGTTGACTCCGAACGGCTTATCTGTCTCCTTCTTTGCAGCGACTATCTGCTCCTTTACCCATGAAGCCGGGGCTCCGCCTGCTCCGATGATGCCAAGTCCGCCTGCATTGGACACAGCGCTGGCAAGCTCATGGGTTGCTACCCATGCCATGCCACCCTGAATGACCGGATATTTGATTCCAAGAAGCTTTGTTATTCTTGTCTCCATGTCTTTTAAGCCTCTACACCTTTGTTCTTAAGATACTCAATGATGTCGTTTACTGTTGCGATTTTCTCTAAATCCTCTGAAGGGATTTCTACTCCGTACTCCTCCTCGAGTGCCATTACAAGCTCGAAAAGATCTAATGAATCTGCCTCAAGATCCTCCTTGAAGTTTGACTCTAATTTGATATCATCCTCGTCGATTCCTAACTGATCTGCTACGATTTCCTTGATTTTCTCCAACATATTTCTGTTCTCCTTTTTCTGTGTTTATTTTCAGTTTTGTGTGCTGGTATATTTGCACTAGTTTGCATGTCAAATATTTCATCATCAAATCATTTGACAGTGAAAGTATATCACATTTTAAATAGTTGTCAAGTCAAAGTATTTTTATTTTTCATTTTTTATATGATACGGGACAATGATATACAATAAAAAAAGCAGAACAAGTATTTCTACCTATTCTGCTCATTTTTACATAATTTAATTGTTTAGATATAGATTATCTACCGGCTGTTCGCCATCTGCTTCACATAGTCGAGTGCCTTCTTAACCGGTGGGATTGATATCACTATGATTGTGATAATTCCCTCTGCAGCAAGGTATGAACCATTGTAGGTCACTGAATATATGAGCGCATCTATCGTCTTGTTTCCTATCGTGACAGGTGCGTATGCTGCAAAGAACACAACTCCCGACAGCACTGCAAAGAAAAATCTACTGGCTCCGCCTCCGGTGGTACCACCGGTAGCTCCACCTGTGTTATCCCCGGTATTTCCACCTGTGTTGCCACCATTATTTTCTCCGGTATTTCCGCCTGTGTTACCACCGTTGTTTTCTCCGGTATTTCCGCCTGTGTTGCCACCGGTGTTTTGTCCACCATTTCCGCCTGTGTTACCACCGTTGTTTTCTCCGGTATTTCCGCCTGTTGTTCCGTCTGTATTGTCTCCGGTATTTCCACCTGTGTTGCCACCAGCAGCATCTGTCTTATTCGGGTTTGTTGTGGTCTTATCCGGTGTTGTGGTTCCTGCATCAGGTGTGGTCACTGTCTGATCTGTAGGATTATTCTGCGTCTGGTCATCGGCAGGTGTATCCTGTGTCTCCTGGCTGTCCTGATAATCATCCGATATTTGGGCATATGGCAGGAAATCTATTGGTGTAAGGTCAGCATGTATCTGATCCATGTAGTTCTTCCATATTTCTGCCGGGTAAGAGCTTCCTGTCAGTTTTTTGACTGTCTCAGGCATATCGCAGCCTACCCATACACATGTGGTGTAGTATCTGGTAAAGCCACAGAACCAGCCATCCTTCTTATCGTTTGTGGTTCCGGTTTTGCCGGCACAAGGCATGCCATTGTCCAGATTAGCGCTACGTCCGGTTCCTGATTTCATAACATCTGTCATGACATCTGTCATCATACGTGATGCTGTCTCTGTATATATGACGGTATCCTTCTGCGATGATGTATATATGATATTGTTGTCAGAATCCACAATCGACTTTATACAGGTAGGATTCCTGTACATTCCATCGTTCTCAAGTGTTGAATATGCAGATGCCATCTCCAGTGTGGATACACCTGTTGTAAAACCTCCAAGTGCTGTTGCTGTGACATAGTCATCCTTTACGATATTGGTAAAATTCATATCCTTGAGATACTGTAAGCCTACCTTTGGTGTGAGCTCATCATATAGCTGCCATGCTACAGTATTCAGTGACTTTTGAACGGCAAACCTGATAGTCACATCACCGTAATATGAATCACCCGAGTTAGACGGTCCTCCATCAAACTTGTGGTCATTTACGACGGTATCCGGTGTCTTACCACGCTCAAATGATGGTGTATACACAATGAGCGGCTTGATTGAGCTTCCCGGCTGGCGATGGCTTTGGAAAGCACGGTTTAGCGTATGACTGACCGCATCCTGACTTCGTCCACCAACTATTGCAACCACCTCGCCTGTGTCGTTGTCTATACAGGTTGCAGCACTCTGCAGCTTAAATGTGCCATCATCGGTCGTGTCTGTAAAGTCCAAAAGCGTCAGGTCAATTGAATCCTGAAGCTGCTGCTGCATAGTCAGATCAATTGATGTATAAATCTTGTAACCGTCTGAGTAAAGCTTTTTCTGACAATATGAATACATCTCATCATACGAAGCATCATACTCCTTTTCTTCATCGTCTGAGTCAAAGTAATACTTGAACTTGAAGCCCTCATTCTCCATGACGCCCTCGTAGCGCAGTAATATGCATAGGTATCCACATAATTGTACTTGACCGTGTCATCCTTCTCAGGCATATTGAGGGTAATCTCCTCGTTTATGGCGGCCTCATATTCCTGCTGTGTGATTTTGCCATCTTCTTTTAGATTTTTCAATATGAGATTGCGACGTGTCAATGTATGATCCTTATTGTTTATCGGGTCATAGTATGTCGGGCTGTTCGGAATCGCACACAAAAATGCAGTCTGCGACAAATCAAGATCCGAAAGCTCACAGTTAAAATAGCCATGGCACGCTGCCTGAATACCATAATATCCGTTCATAAAATAGACATTATTCAGGTAGAACTCCATAATATCGTTCTTTGAATATTTCTTTTCAAGCGCCATCGCTATGAACATTTCCTTGACTTTTCGTTGCCAGTTCTTGTTCGTATCCAGGTAAATATTTCGGGCGAGCTGCATCGTGATGGTACTGCCACCCTGGGTAATTCTCTTGTTTTTTATAATTGACTTTGCGGCACGCACTATTGCCTTTATGTCCACACCATTGTGCTTATAGAACTTCTTGTCCTCGATGCTGACCATGCAGTTTACGAAGTTCTGCGGTATATCCTCATACTTCACATAGTCAGCCTTTTTGGTAGTGGCCGTCTCGGATATCTCATCACCGTTTGTATCGTAGAGTGTACTCGTGCGCGCCGGTAAAAATGTGTTTTTGTCAGATTTCTGCACGAGCTCTACCGCCTCTGAGTGAAGCTTCGCAACCTTGTCTGCATAGCCTCCAAAGTAATAAAAGCATAATCCACCGAGAATCAGTACCATCAGAAAAATCTGAAGCTTTATGAAAACCAGAAAACGCGATGCTGCTTTTTCTTCTTTTTCTTTTCTGTTTTGCCATTTCTAAACGTTACCTCCAAACTATCGGTATACCATTGTATATCGGCATACTTTATAGATAATTGACAACTATATCCAATATGTACTGTCTATTATACTACAATGCCTCTACGTCAGATAATTAATAATTGATTAATTTTCTATTATACCTTTATAGCACAAAAGGAAGCTAATTGCTCCCTTTATCAAACTATTTTACATCTTTATTACTGTTGTAGTCAAGTAAATAGTTTTTTACAATGCTTTTCGCTATCTCTAGCCAAGCTGATCAGCCAGAAATTCTGCTGCTGCACCCGCCAGCTTTTCGGCAATCTCAGACTTATCGGCTTTTTCATCGTAAGCACATAGTATAACGGCTCCCGCACTATCACCATCATGCACTATTACTGCTATTGCCTGCGCTTCACAGTCAGCTTTATCGTCCTTCACCACAGGTATCAGGGTATCGTCTTTTTTACTGTACAATGCACTTTTTCTCTTATCCATAATATTCTCGAGCTCTTTTGACAAAGCCTTGCCTATATAATTTTTGTGGTTTTTGCCGGCTGCCGCTATTATCTCATCCCTATCCGCCACACATACCGTGGCACCGGTTACCTTTGACAGGCTCTGTGCATATGCCTGTGATATATTCTTCAGGCTTCCCACCTGCGAATATTTCTTTAGCACTATCGTCTCGTCCGCATCCATATATATTTCCAGTGGGCTTCCCTCTTTTATATGCAGCATCCTGCGAAGCTCCTTTGGTATGACTATTCTGCCGAGGGAATCTACTCTTCTGGTCAATCCTGTGATTTTCACTTTATTGTCCTCCGGTTACTTTTTTGCATTTGCTTCATGCTTTGGAGGTAGTATATGGGAATTTGAATAAAATATACATTCGGTATGCACTGATACAGTGCTCTTTCATAATAGCTTTCATAATAGCTTTTATAATGTCACGGTATGTTTTGAATTTGATAAGGTATCTATATCCATCAGCTCACGCTCATCTGCGATATCCACATATACACAGTCATACTTCTTTGCCACACTTCTGCCACCCTTATCACCCTCCAGTGATAAAAGCTGCGGGATAAGCGATGAATGAAATACACACGGATTGCCTACGGCATCTCCACAGCGAAGCGAAAATACTAATCGCTTATTCCCTTTATTTTCAAGTATTTTGTCTATTAATTTAATCACGCTTTGACTTTTTAAATATGGCTGGTCAGCTACTGCAAACATGTAGTAGTCCTCTGTTTCGGCTGTATTATGTAACGAGCCACTGTTTTTTTCTGACTTTTTCTGCCACACACTGCTTTGCCCCATCTGCATACCGGTCTTTTTCTGCTCATGCACAGCCATAATTCCTGCCTTTATGGTGTAGGATATGCCTTTTTCGCTGTCCGGACTTAAGACTGCATGGCAATCAGGGATAGATGAGCAGTAGTCCAGTATTTCCCGGTAACGTGTAACGACGATTATATCTATGACCGGGTTATTCGATTCTGCATTTTTTAATTTATTATATCTATCTTTAATTTCTATCAAACGCTCAAGCAGATGCCTGTACATAGGTTTTCCATCCAGCTCATAAAACAGCTTGTTACTTCCAAAACGGCGGCTGTTTCCAGCCGCCATGTATATGATATGAATCATTTCACTCTTAGATCCTTTTCGTGCCAGTCAGGGTCTGCCATTCCCATAAGTATTTTCTCTGGGGTAAACGGAACTGTCCTGTGCCACACACCTGTTGCGCGATAAATGGCATGTGCCAGCGCAGGAGCCGGTGTATTGATAACTATCTCGCCGATTGACTTGACTCCAAATGGGCCTGAAGGCTCATAGCTTGTCTCAAATTCGACGTTGATATGTCCCACATCCTGTCGTGTCGGTATCTTGTACTGCATGAAATCATTTTCTGCGATTTTACCACCGGCATTGTAGGTGACATTCTCATAAAGTGCCATGCCGATTCCCTGACCTATGCCACCCTCTGTCTGCACACGCGCAAGGTTTGGATTGACCGGGATTCCGCAGTCCACGACAGCCTGATAATCAAGTATTTTAACTGCTCCTGTCTCCTTATCAAGCTCTATCTCGACCATTCCTACCATGTATGGTGGCGGTGAGACAGGTGATGAATATGTGGCTGTGACATCTACAGGTATCGTGTTGTTGACCTGTGCTTTTGTTGCTATATCGGAAAGACTTACGGAAACTGCCCCATTGTCTGCACCGTCCGGATTTATGATATACACCTCTTTACCGTCGAAATCCACCTCTGATGCAGCACAGCCCAGCAGCTGTGCACCGATTTTCTTTATATTTTCACGAAGCTCAAGTGCTGCATTCTGTGTGGCCATTCCTGTGATGTAGGTGGTTGATGAGGCATATGAACCCGAGTCATAAGGAGAAGCATCTGTATCCGCTCCAAACACTGTTATATCATCCGGCTCGCAGTCAAGTACCTCAGCTGCCATCTGCGCAAGTATTGTATCACAGCCTGTTCCCATGTCTGCCGCGCCTATCATCATATTGTAGGTGCCGCAGTCTGAAAGCTTTAATGTACACGAGCCGACATCTACATTGGATATGCAGGAGCCCTGCATTGCAAGTGCCATGCCTGCTGCACGAACCTTGCCATTTCCCATGTCGCGGACAGGATACTTTTCTGCCCAGTGGAAATTGTCCGCGCAGTGCATTATGCATCTGTCGAGTGCACATGCATTTGCTGTCTCGCCAAAATATGCCGGCATAAACATGCCCTCGCGTACAATATTTTTCAAACGAAGCTCAACCGGGTCTATATGCAGCTTTTCTGCAAGCTCATTGACGGTTGATTCAAGTGCAAAGATACCCTGTGTGGCTCCATAGCCTCTATATGCTCCTGCCGCCTGCACGTTTGTATACACAACATCACATGAAAATCTGGTTGCCTCGCAGCTCCTGTATAAAGCGGAAGCGATTTATGACCGGAAAGTCCTACTGTTGTAGTGCTATGCTCTCCGTATGCTCCACCATTTGACAACGTATAAAGATCGATTGCCCTTATATGACCATCTTTCATCGCTCCGAGACGCACGGTCACTTCCATCTCATGACGCGGTGACGCGATAGTCTGACACTCTTTTCTGCTGTAGATTATCTTGCTCGGGCGCTTTGTCTTCCAGGTAACAAATGCCGGATACACCTCACAGACCGCAGTCTGCTTGGCACCGAAACCTCCTCCGATACGCGGCTTTTCAGCGCGCACCATAGACTTTGGAATATCAAGTGCATTTGCCAGTATTCGGCGCAGGTGGAAAACAATCTGTGTTGAGCTGATACAGTGAAGTCTGCCGTATCTGTCTATCTCACAGTATGCCCTGCAGGTCTCCATATATGCCTGCTGCGCTGCCTTTATGCGATATGTGTGCTCAATAATCTCGTCACACTCTGACAGAATTTTCTCTACATTTCCATGCTCATCCTCCTCGTGATGAATGAGATTGCGCTTTACATCGCCTGTATCTATGCTGGATGACCAGTCATCCTCAGGATGCACGAGCACCTTGTTATCCAGCGACTTTCTGAAGTCAAGCACCGGCTCAAGCACCGTGTACTTTACTTTTATCATGTTAAGAGCCTTGTCCACCGCCTTTTCAGATTCTCCGACCACTATAGCGACGGCGTCACCTACGCTTCTCACATGGCGATCAAGGATTAATCTGTCATATGGTGACGGCTCCGGAAAAGTCTGGCCTGCGATAGAAAAACGCTTTTTCGGAACATCCTCCCAGGTGTATACTGCGACCATGCCCGGCACCTTAAGAGCGATATCTGTCTTTACATCCTCGACAATTGCATTTGCATACGGGCTTCTAAGAAGCTTTATGACAAGCGCATCACGCGGTGTGATATCATCGGTAAATACCGGCTTTCCGAGTAAAAGCTGGCTCGAATCCTTTTTAGGTATACATTTTCCAACTGCGTGGTAATCCCTTCTGGCGCGGTTGAAGCTGTTTTCGTTAGTTTGATTTGTGCTCATCCTGCCACTCCTTTCCGATATCCTCTCCGTAGACACCTGCCTCAAGATTAAGAGGTGCGCCCTCTTTCTTACTGTTTAAGAAATTTCTGATTGAGCGCAGCTGACTCTGATATCCTGTACAACGGCACAGATTTCCTGAAAGATATTCAAGAATTTCCTCATCAGTCGGATCAGGATTTTCTCTCAGAAGCGCCACAATATTTACAATATAACCCGGATTACAGAAGCCGCACTGATCCGCTCCCTGTGCAGCAAAAAATCCTGTAAACTGTTTAGCTTCCTCCTCAAGTCCCTCGAGGGTGTCCACCGCTCTGCCGTCTGCCCTGCCTATCGGCGTGCTGCATGACAGCACAGGCTTTCCATCCAGAAGCACTGTACAAAGACCGCAGTTGCCTGACTCACAGCCTCTCTTCACCGAAAAGCAATTGTGCTTGCGGCAAAAGTCTAAAAGGACCATATCCTGGTCTACCGAGTCGGTTATTAACTTTCCATTTAATTTTATTTTAACATCCATATATATGAATTCCTTCCTACTTAATGCTCGTGCTTAATTTCATCGCAAATGTCAAGCGACTGTGTGACAGCGCGACGTGTAAGCACCCTGCATATCATCTCTCTGTACTCGGCGCCTGCCTTATATTGCTTCCAAAACGGATATGCTCTGCAACATATCCGGCAAATTTATCTATTTTGGCATTGTTTTCGGAGTTATCTGTCAAAGCTGCATTACCGTCTGTCTTTGCATCTGCTAAACAATCGAGTATGCCCTCCTCATCCCACACAGGCTCTGCCATATATGGTGATGCTCCGATAACCGCCACATACCTGCCGCTTCTATTTGCCACTGCACATGTGAGCACCGGAAAGTCTGTTGACTGATTTCTCTGGCTTAAGTATACTACGCCCTTTGCATTTTTCGGTACTATTACTGACACAAGCACATCGCGCGTTGTTCTTGGAAGTGCCGCAAACTCGTCCAAATCCATAATTCCCGCCTTGTGAAGCTGCACCTTTGCTCCCAGTGCCCTGAAAATCGTCATGACATCTGAAAATCCGAATCTTCCCCAGATGCTTCCTCCGACAGTTGCCACATTTCTAAATTGCACTCCGACGATATGTCTGACCGACTCTGCGATTGCACCGTGTGTATATGCATTCAGTGCTTCATGAGTCTCTATCTGCCTGAGTGTTGCATACGCACCGATTCTAAACTCGTTCTCATCCTCATCAATCCTGTCAAGCCCGAGGTCGCACAGGTCAATTGCCGTGCCAAGCGTCTTATTTTTCATTTTGAGCCAGAGCATGCCGCCCAGCACAAATTCGGTTTTTTCTGATAAAGCTCATAGGCTTCATCAAGGCTTTGCGCCCTCACATACTGATTGTAATAAAACATATTTTTCTCCTGTTATCCTGTTATATAGGTAACTATCAATTACCTCATTTCGATTTCATACATCGCTTCCCACCTGATGTCATGCTCCTTCATAAAGGCTATGAGGCACTCCCTGTCAGAAAGCTCTGCTCTCCATGCCAGCCCGCAGCCCGCCGATATGACAGACGGAAGAGGGATCGTGCGTCCCGGAATACCACATGCCTTGCCCTTGATATCAAGCTTTAACGGTGCTGTTGTAGTCTCGAAGGTGATGATTAGCCGTTTTTTCTTTTCTCTTGCCAAATTTTTATCCATTACCTCACACCTTGTATAACTCTACGGACTTACAATAAGAGATGCCCCAGCCATCTTTTCTGCGATATCATACATGTTGGTCACCTCTCCGACTGCAAGCTTATCTGACAGCTCATAGTAGTTCAGGCATGTTCCGCAGGTAAGAATTTTCACCCCACGGCTCTCAAGCTCCTTTAAATCCTCAAGTGACTCTGAGCCCTCACAGGTCAGCTTCGCTCCTCCATTATAGAAAAGCATGGTTTCAGGCGGATTATCCTGCTGCGAAAGTGCATAGATAAAGCCTTTATAAGTACACTGCCAAGCTCCTCACTGCCCTCTCCCATATATGAAGAGCGGATTACAACAACCCTGTTATCTGCAGCCGGCCTGCATGTACACTGTAAAGCTTCGTCTGTATCCGAAAGCTCATCGGCATTTACAGCTTCAATTGTCAGCTTTACGCTATAGCTTCCGTCATCGAGCTTACTGCTATCGCAGCTATAGCCTTTCTGTACAGCCATCTTTTTTAAATTTTCCACTGCAACTTCATTGTCCACAAGTGTCTCCACTGTATCCGGCTGTGTGAGAGCCTCGATTGCTTTCTTTGTCTTTACTACCGGGATCGGACATGTATCCCCTATTGCATTTACTGTTATCATATTTATAATCCTCCCTATGTTATTTTAACTCGTCAGCCCTCAGAATGCAGGGCATGCAGCCTGTCAGCAAATTTGCATAAGCTATGGCAGCTTAAAATCAGTTCACATATATCGGCACATCTCGCCGCTTAACAAATCGTCCCACTTTTGCAGCCGGAAGCCCTGCGGCTTTAAGCTCATGCAAAAATGCATCTGCCTCAGTAGCTTTTACTGCAAACAGCAGTCCTCCGGAGGTCTGCGGATCGAAAAGTACCTCCTCCATTGAGAAAGGTATATTTTTTGCAAAGCACACCTTATCACCTACATGGTTTCTGTTGCGCTGGGCCGCTGCCGTGAGGAAAAACTCATCTGCGCATCGCAGTGCTCCGGTAATGACCGGTATGGAAATCGAGTCTATAAGTGCTGTTATATCATCATTTAACATCTCACTCAGATGTCCTAAAAAGCTAAAGCCCGTGACATCTGTGCATGCATGTATATCGAAAGCATGACTGATTTCGGATGCTGCCTTATTCAGTGTGGTCATAGAGCTTACCGCATCCTCAATTGCACCTAACGGAGCCTCCCCTACGCGGTTTGCGTTGCATACAAGCCCCACTCCGAGTTTCTTTGTAAGTATAAGCACATCTGACGGCTGCCCTGTGTTGTTGCTGTAAATATGCTCCGGGTGGACCGTACCCATGACTGAAAGACCATATTTTACATCACTGTCTGCTATAGAATGGCCGCCCGCAAGTGTGCCACCCGCCTCTATCACCTTATCGGCTCCACCTTGCATTATTTTGCCGAGTATATTCAGGTCCATTTTCTCCGGGAAACAGACGATGTTCAATGCGGTCTTTACTGTACCGCCCATCGCATAGATATCACTGAGCGCATTTGCGGCCGCTATCTGTCCAAACGTATACGGATCATCAACCATCGGCGGGAAAAAATCAAGCGTCTGGACTACCGCCGTGTCATCTGAAATTTTGTACACTGCCGCATCATCACAGCTATCATATCCGATGAGCAGATTGCTGTCTTTTTCACCCCTTGGCAGCTTTGCTAAAACATGACTTAACAAATCCGGACCAAGCTTTGCAGTACAGCCACCGCCCTTGCAAAACACTATTTCCTGTGGCATTTTTGCTCCTTTCAATTGTTTAATACTATTTATCGCAATGCCGCAATCTGCATAAGCGCTTCAGCGGCCTCATTTATCTCATCAACTGTATTATAATATGAAAATGAGAATCTCACCATACCCTGATTTTGTGTTCCAAAGAATTTATGCATCAGCGGTGCGCAGTGTATACCGCTCCTTGTTGCAATGCCATACTCATTCATAAGTATGTCTGACACCTCCGCCGAGTCCATATCAGCTATATTTACTGAAACAATCGCACAGTGCAGACCATTGTCGGGCAGCATATCGAAATCTCCATATATCCTGATTCCGGAGATTGTCTTTATTTTTCCCATAAATACCTGCATCAGCTCATATTCTTTAGCGTATATATTGTCGAGGCCGATTTTCTCAAGCTCCATGACACCTGTTAAAAGCCCTGCGATTCCCGGACCGTTTAAGGTACCTGCCTCAAGTCTTGTCGGAAGCTCCATAGGCTGGTTCTCAAGAAAGCTTAGCACGCCGGTACCACCGCTCTTAAACGGCTTTATATCTGCTCTCTCTCCCACATAAAGTCCTCCGGTGCCCTGCGGTCCCATCAACCCCTTATGGCCTGTGAAGCAGAGCACATCAATATTCATGTCTTTTACATTTATCGGAAGTACACCGGCTGTCTGCGATGCATCGACTATAAATAAAAGGTTATGCTTTCGTGCGATTTGCCCTATCGACTTAATATCCACCACGTTGCCTGTGAGATTTGAAGCATGTGTGCAGACGATGGCTTTTGTATCCGGACGGATTAAAGCCTCTATGTCCGACGGGGAAATTATCCCCCTTTTTATGCCTGCATCACTGCATGGTACAATATCCACACCCACGCCCCGCTCCCTTTGCATATAAAGAGGCCTGAGCACAGAATTATGCTCGAGCTGTGTTGTAATCACATGCTCCCCCGGCTCAAACAGTCCGTGGATTGCAATGTTTAGTGCCTCAGTGGCATTTGCCGTAAAAACGAGTCTGGCCGCATCATCTCCGCCGAAAAATTCTGTAAGACACATTCTTGCCTCATATATTTTCCTCGACGCATCAAGCGATGCATCCGATGCCCCGCGCCCGGAATTACCGCAGTGCTTCATTGCATCAAGTACTGCATCATATACCGCATCCGGCTTTTTAATTGTTGTGGCAGCATTGTCCAGGTAAATCATAGTATATCCTCATTTACTTCTCATCCAAGCAGATAAAAATTCTTTATATAAAGCTCATCATTTATATTTTTGCTAAGCATATTTGCTTCTGTATGCCTCGGAAGGCTTGCGTAAATTATTGAATCGTTATTTAATTTACACAATACTTCCCAGCTTTTCAGTTCTTCAATCATTTTATAATCTTTAATCCTGATTATATTTTTATCAGCATATGCAAGTGCCGTTTTTGTTTTGCCTGCAGATATTATAATATCCTGTGGGAAAACACCTATGTGCGATATGCTGTCCATACTCATTGCAGTCTGTTCAAGCTGCTCATCAGTGACCTCAAATACGCTATCCCATTCCACAGCAAGCAAATGATGCTTATCCTGCCATTTTACCTCTGATATATTGTTGCAGCCCACAAGCAGTGCCTGCTCCACAGACATCGGCCGCATGAAGAAATCTTTTTTGTCGCGGACTGTACTCAGTACACCGCTCTCCATGCTTCCGATACGCTCGGCCAAGCGATACACCTCATCGCGATTGTGTGACACAAAAACTACAGGATTGTGAAAATCTGTCAGCATCTCCATAAGCTCTGATTCCATGCTTCTTTTTACATGCTCATCCAGTGCCGAAAAAGGCTCATCGAGCAGTATACACTCCGGCTTAGCCGCAAGCATGCGAAGCATTGCCACGCGCTGCCTCTGACCACCGGAGAGATGATTGGGATATGTGTATGCCATGCCCTCAAGCCCATACCTCTTCAGCCAGCCCTTCACTTTTTCCTCGTTACGCTGACCCATTGCTATGCATATATTTTCCATCACAGTCATTGTCGGAAATAATGCATAGTCCTGAAACAGATAGCCTACCCTGCGCTTACCCGGGTGCAGATTTATACGCTTTTTCGAATCATACAGCACACGGCCGTTTAATGATATAAAGCCTGAGTCCGGTGTCTCTATCCCTGCTATGCACTTTAATGTCATACTCTTTCCTGAACCCGACATACCGATTACGGACACAACCTCGTCCGTAAGCTCCATGTCAACCGAGAGCATGAAATTATCCAACTGTTTTTTTATTTTTACTATGAGCGACATTATTTTTTCTCTTTCTCTTTATGCCCTTGCTTTTGCCGCATATCATATTTATCGATACAAGGCATGCAAACGAAATCGCTATGATTACTATGCACCAGAAGCCCGCTGTGGCATAGTCTCCACTTTGGACGACCATTGCTATCTGCTGTGATATGGTCGAGGTTTTTCCTGCTATATTTCCGGCAAGCATCGATGTGGCACCATACTCACCGATAGCTCTGGCAAAGGCCAGTGTGACACCCGAAATGATGCCGGGCTTTGCCATCGGCAGACGTATCTTCCAGAAAATCTTCCACTCACTTATGCCGAGAGTGCGCGCCGCATATATGACATTTTCATCTATCTGCTCAAATGCCGCTCTCGCATTTCTGTACATGAGAGGGAGTGCAATGATGGTTGCTGCCACCACACAGCCAAGCCACGTGTGTACTACCTGTATCCCCATGCTATGGCTTAAAAAGCTTCCAAAAGAACGCCTTGTGCTGAAAATCCTTAAAAGAATGTATCCAGCCACGGTAGGCGGCAGTACCATAGGAAGTGTCAGCAGTCCATCCCAGAATGCCCTCACTCTGCCCTTTGTATTTATGACAAGCTCAGCAAAAGCTATTCCTATAAAAAAAGAAAAAACTGACGCTACTATTCCTGTTTTTAATGTTACCCAAAGCGGTGAAAAATCAATCTGTCCCATTATTCATTTACCGAAAAATGATATTTCTCAAATACTGACATTGCCTCATCTGTCTGAAGGTATGCGATAAATTCCTTTGCTGCTTCAAGCTCATCTGATGTAGTGCTGTCTTCCTTTAAGGCTGCTATCGGATAGATGACATCGCCTGTTAAGCTGTTTGGAAGCTTTTCTATAATATCAAGCTGGTTCTCGTATCCGAATGTATCTGAGTAATAAACTGTTCCTATCTCATTTGCGCCCTCAGCTACGGCAGATGCAACCGCACCTACATTGGCACAGCTGTTTATTTCCAGACCATCAAGTGCCTTTGAGATATCAGAATCTGAAATAGCCTGTGGATTTGAAACATCACCTTCAACCATTTTTGAATTTACCAGTGCTGCTCTGGTGTACTGTCCTACAGGAACAGTTCCGTCAGCAAGTGCCATATTTTTAGCCTTTGAGATGTCTGCAAAGCCGGTAACTGCCGTGCCACTATTCTTATATGTAACAAGGCACACCTGATTATTTAATAGGTCAACACGAGTACCGTCCACCACGCTTCCTCCGTCGTAGCCATTCTGAAGCTCATCCATCTGTGCCACTCCTGCTGAGAAAAAGATGTTGCACTTCGCACCCTCTTTAATCTGTGCCATCAGAGTTCCGGAGCTGTCATAGTTGTTCCGGAAGTTTACATTTGGATGCGCCTTGGTGTAGGCTGCACAAATTTCATCCATAACACCGTTTAAGCTCTTTGCCGCAAAAACTGATAAATCGACATCTGCATCTGCTGTATCCTTTTTTCCACAGCCTGCAAAAAGTCCTGCTATAAGGATAAGTCCAAACGCAAGTCCTGCATATGCTGCAAATTTTCTCTTTAAGCCTTGCGCACTTTTCTTGGTCCGTCAGTGCCTGTCGCTATTCTTAAGCTCATACTTTTAACCTCTATTTTCGCTTATTTAAATTAAATATACATGTGATTAATATTCATATTCAGCTTATCTTGATTTATTAATATATGATAATTTCATCATCCAATCTGCTCCAGCAGCACCGAAATACTGCTCCGCACACCATGCCCTCTTTCTCGGCATCGTCAGTGTTCATGCTCACATCCATCAGGCCGCATTTAAACTCCTGCTTGCGAAACAGTCTCCTGCAATGGCTTATAACCTCTGCCTCCGCACAACCGCCGCCTATAGTTCCGATAATCCGATTGTCTGAGCTCACGAGCATCTGTGTTCCGACTCCGCGCGGTGCACTGCCATTCTTTTTTATGATGGTACACAGTATATACTTCTCATCTGATGCCTCAATAAGTGCATCAAGCACTTCGTTATCCACCTGCGTGCAACTGGTACGCTCATTTTTGCACTTTACTATCTCACTTATCACCGAAAGCGCAATTTCCTCCGGTGTCTGTCCACCTATTGCAAGGCCTATCGGAGAATGTAATCCGGATATGGTTTCCTGTAAAAATCCCGATTCTTCAAGGTCTTTTTTACTATGGCAGCTCTTTTCTTTGAGCCCATCATCCCCACATAGGCGTATGGCTTTCTGAATATCTCTGTAAGACACTCCATATCAAAGCGATGACCTCTTGTCATGCATACATAGTAATCATCCGCCTGTGGCTCTAGCCTGGCGAGAGTTTTTTTATAATCGCCGCAAATTACACGGTCTGCTCCTTGGCGCTTTGCATTATCGGCAAACAGAGGTCTGTCCTCTATCACCCATATGTCAAAGGCCAAAAGTGATGCCATGCGTACAAGTGCCGCCGATACATGACCTCCTCCGCAGATTATGAGGCGTGGTCTGCTGCCTATCTGTTGTTTAAACATCACAATGGAATCATCATTGTCATTTATTTCATCTGCCCATGCACTGCCTGATGCCACTCTTATTCTGCCATCTATATAAAGCGCCTTTTCACCGGCATGTGCTCCTTCTATGACTGTCAACAGCTCACAGCGGCTGTCCGCCGGTCTGTCCTTTATCGAAGCATATATGTTTGCCGGAATCAGCTTTACCTCGTCACCGGTATGAATCTGACCGCCTCTTATGACTACTGCAAACACGCCCTCCTTTGGCATAATGCACTCGCCCATCCTCTTGTAGATAGCACAATGCGAATGACACTGCTTGCCTATCTGCGTCATCTCCAGAATAGCATCTCCTATGCAAAAGCGTGTTCCAAGCGGTAAATTCTTGAAATCAAATCCTGATATAATTAAATTTTCGCCAAATGCGCCGTTGTCTATCTGCGCTCCTCTTGCCCTGAAGGCATCTATTTTCTCTGCGGAAAGCAGGCTGACCTGCCTGTGCCACTTTCCGGCATGTGCATCTCCCATGATGCCATAGTCTGCAACAAGCTCCGCCTGTGGCACCTCTCTCTTTTCAGTTCCTCTCTCTTTGCTTATATTGATTGCAAGAAGCTTTCCCATGATTTGCTATCAGCCTCCTATCCGGCTCATATTTCTTGCTGCATCCGCAGCTTTCAGCTCTGTAGTCCTTGTCTCCACAGTCTTTGTCTCTGTAGTTTTTGTATATGTCACAGCATTATCATTAAAATTATGACACCCCGGCTTTGCCTTTATGGCAGCCTTTAGTGCCTGAACTATTACAAAATCTTTTTCCAAATCATCTGTAAATTCGCATGAATCAGGTACTAAATCCATCGTCACGCTGCTTCCCAGGCATGGTATAAGCCTGCCGTCAGCCGTAACACGTATGCGGTTGCAGGTATCGCAGAACTTCCCATGGATTGCCTGAATCAGCCCTACTCTGATATCAAGTCCATGAAAACTGTAATACTCTGCAGGACCGTTATCCGCATTATTATATCTCGAATTAATTTCTTCTCTATTTTCAGTATCTATATGGCAAGGAGTTCCATATATTTCTAAAAGTGCACCAATAACCTTCTCATACGGCTCGACTCCGTTGGTATGCCCTTCACCTACCGGCATCATCTCTATAAAACGGATATCTGTGCCTTTTTTTGAAGCATACCGTGTGAGAGCCACCACATCTGTCTGCGGTGTGAGCACTGCATTGATTTTCACTCTTATTCCACACTCTATGGCGGCATCGATTCCATGCTCCACTTTATGAAGCAGCGGTTTTTTTGTGATATGTTCATATTCTGACGCATCTATCGTGTCCAGGCTCACATTTATACTGTCTATGCCGGCTTCCTTAAGCTGCTTTGCATGCTGCGCAAGCAGTACTGCGTTTGTGGTGAGCGATACACTCCTGACACCGGGTATTTTTTTGATTTGCGAAACCATCTCATCAATCTGCGGATGCAGAAGCGGCTCACCGCCTGTCAGACGAAAATGCGTGATTCCAAGCCTTGTGGCTGCGCGGACTATGCAAAGCACCTTTTTTACGCTAAGTGTATTTATTACCTGACAATTTTTATTATTGTCCTGTGGGTTGCAATAATAACAGTTCAGATTACAGCTATCTATCACCGATATGCGCATGTAGTCAATCTCTCTGCCAAATCTATCGCGCATATTAAAAGCCCTTCCCGAAACCGCAGTTAGGAAACGTGCAGACATCACAATTCAGGCAGAGTCCGCCTTCTCCAAGTCCGGCAAGCTCATCTGCCAAAATCATATCACACGCCATAAGCCTCGGCAATACAATATCAAATATCGTGCGCTTGTTATACATGGCGCAGCCAGGCAGTCCACATATCGGCACCAGCCTGTCACCTGCATCATAGTACGACAGCAAAAACATGGCTCCCGGCAGCACCGGTGAACCATACGACACGATCCGCGCGCCTGTATTTTTTATGGCAAGCGGTGTTTTATCATCAGGATCCACGCTCATTCCTCCTGTGCAAAATACAATCTCCGCTCCTGCCTCTATTGCACGTAAGCATCCGTCTGTTATTTTTGATCATCATCATCAAACACCTCATGAAACATCATATGTGCACCAAACTCTGCTATTTTTTTCTCAATAACAGGGGTAAACGCATCCTGTATCCTGCCATGGTACACTTCGTTTCCGGTTGTGATTATTGCTGCTTTTCTGACCACAAACGGCTTTATATCAAGAATCGGTCCGTCATCGCATATGTGCGAAGCCGCCTCCAGCTTATCCTTTTTTATGACAAGCGGTATGATTCTTGTTCCGGCAAGCTTATCCCCCTTTTTCACAGTGGTATTGCCGTGCCTCGTTGCTATCATCATTTCACCAAAGGAGTTGACCTTTTTCAGCTTTTTGCTGTCCACCTTAAGCAGTCCGTCACAGTCAGCAATCACCTCTATCTTGCCTTCCTTTACAGGGGATGGATGCATTTTACTTGCGGTGCCACCAAAAATGCCGGATTCTGCGGCTTCACAATGACGTTCAACGTCGGTCTCATTGCTATTTGTGCCACATGCGCTCATACGATAAAGCACCTCTGCTGCCTCATTTTCGTGCATCATGGTCTCATCATTTTCCCATATATATATGGTGTCTTTTCCGACGCTAAGCAGCACCGGTATATCCTCTTTTGTTATAATATGCCCCTTGCGAAAAACCGCATCCTTTTTCACACCTGGGATAATCTGTGTGATATCGTGGCAAAGCACCTGTCCGACTGCCTCCGTTGTCTTCATAAGCTTCATATAATCCCACACTCCAAATATTATTTTTGTAAATAGTTACTGCCCTAAACCATACCTCGTGCATTTCCGTCACCGGCCGCACTCACTGTCATACTGCAGTAAAATATCAAGTCCATGCTCTATATTTCCCATCAGAAATCCATGCTCTCCGACACTGCCTTCACACTGCCGGGCAGATTGACTATCAGTGTGTTTTTCCTGATAACTGAAGCTCCTCTGCCAAGCATGGCTTTAGGTGTAAGACTCATGCTGTACGCTCTCAGTGCCTCAGCGATACCCGGTGCATTACGCTCTGCAATATCCATTGTAGCTTCCGGTGTGATATCTCTCGGTGAAAACCCGGTACCTCCGGTTGTAAGCACCAGATTGCATTTCACAGCATCACACAGCCTGACAAGCTCGTCTGCAATCTGTTCCCTCTCATCCGGTATGATTTTATATGAAACCACATCATACTTATCTTTTGGAAGCAGTTCCTTTATTTTCGGACCGCTTTTATCCTCTCTTTGGCCCGCTGCGCCTTTATCGCTTATCGTTATAATCCCTACAGTATACATTACATCTCCCTGTTATCCTTGATTAATTGTGTATTTTTAACTTCTCAGCATTTTAAATGGGCTGTAATCGTTGCCGGTCACATTGTTAGTTGTGAACAGTAACGTAGTGTCCGCTCTTGCCACCGGATTTTTCCAGCAGATGTATCTGCCCAATTTCCATGCCACGATCCAGTGCCTTACACATATCATATATGGTAAGAAGCGCCACACTGACCCCTGTCATGGCCTCCATCTCTACACCGGTTTTGCCCACACAGGCTGTCGTGCAGATTGCCGTGATACTGCTGTTTTTTTCATCCAGTTCAAACTCAACATCACACTTCGTCATGGCAATAGCATGACAGAGCGGAATGAGCATGGAATTGTTCTTTGCGCCCATGATTCCCGCAATCCTCGCCACTGCCAGCACATCGCCCTTTTTAGCTGTGCCCGTAGATACCGCCCTGTATACTGCGCCATTTACCTTTATCGTGCCACAGGCCTTCGCCACGCGGTATGTGTCATCCTTTGCATGCACATCCACCATGTGAGCTTCCCCTGCCTCATTAAAATGTGTAAGCTTTCCTTTATTTTTTTCCTGATTATTGATATCTAATTCGTTTTCCTGCGTCAATCTATTTATCCTCACTGTAACTATTTAGAACCACTGAAAACACCTAAATAGTTACCCTCATTTATTATTTAATAAATCTTTACGCCGTGCTCAAATGCCGATACCGTCTCAAGCACACTGCCTGCTATACTTCTTGCCTTGTCAGAGATTGTAAAGCAGTTTGTTAGCTCACTCTCGCGCGGATCGATATCCGCTATCTTGAAGCCTTTCCTGAAATAATATCCCTCACGGATAAGGCCTCGTATGATGCCTGTAATTGTAGCATTCACAGGGACATATTCAGACAATGCATTGTCGTAGCTTTCTTTATCCGGATATATCCGCGCTATCTCATCGCCTTTTTGCACGATGTCTCCGATTTTTCTGACATCATGAATATATCCTGCCGCCGGAGCGTGAATCACACGCTCACTTGTGAAGCCGGCGATATTTCCCGGAACACCTGTGTTGGGCTGTGCCATGCCATCGGTAATGATGCGCGCCAGATTGTGCCCACGCATGGACTCAATCACCAGATGCACGTCTTGCCCTGCCGTAAAGCCCGGGCCTACTCCTATCACAAGCGGTGCCATATCGATTGTGGTGCCCAGATTTTTCTTTGCTATTATGGCATCTACAACAACATCCGGCTTTAAAAGTGCAATTGACTCGCCCTTTGGGTCTATAAGAAGCGGGACCTCTCCGGCTTCAAGCACAGCTTCGATGGCTGAACTATCCCACTTTTCTGATGCAATATGAGCTGCCGGTGTGTCATTTATCCCTGAATATGTCTCTGTATCAGTCTCTGCATCAGCCAAGGCAGGAACAAGTCTGGCTGTCACACCCTCTACAGCTGCGCTCCCATCATACACTGCTTCGCAAAAGGACACCTGGCGCCGTATGGCAGCCGGATAGTCTGTCTCAAGCGCTATCACCCTATGCCCTGCCCGGTGCAGTCTGTGGATGATGCCGGTCGCAAGGTCTCCTGCACCGCGGCATATTATTAACAAATTTTTCTTTATTATCTGATTATTGCTCTGATTCATGCTCATCTGATTAATTACCCTGTTACCTTATTATTTCCATATTTGCAACTATTCAGAACCACCCACGCTCATTCGCAAAAACGCACGATACTCGTCCTTCAAACCCGCTATCGCGAAGCTTTCTGACATAGACCTGCCGCAGCGTATCTATAACTGAATCATCCACCACTGCATCCTCTGCCGTTCCAAGCTCCTTTTGCATAAGCTCATATCGAAATACAACGTCCTTACATGACCTGCCCTTTTCCCATGTGCCAAGCACTATGATAACATCTGTGGTACCCGGATATATGACCGGCTCATCCGCTGCCGGATATTTGAGGGAATGGTGCTTTGCCCCATCTGCTTCGATTATAACATAATCTAACGCCTGTGGCATGTCTTTAATCAGTTTATCGAGTAAATCATACGGCAGTCCGCACATCTTTGGCTTTGACTGTTCTGATATTTTCTGTTCAGATATTTTCTGCCCCGCCATACAATATCCATCTTTTATTATTTTATCCCTTAACGCAAAAAAATCGCAGGATAGGTCAGTGTCAGCTTCGACATACATGTGCGTTGTTGTTGTGACAAGCACACCTTTTCCACTCCTGTGATATTCCCTTGCAAGCTTATGAACGAGTGTGGTCTTGCCACCTGCGCCCACTATTGAAATCACTTTTTCCATATATTTCCATACTTTCCCACAAACAATAAAGCCGCCGGTGTACTTAATGCACCGGACGGCTTCAAAATCCTAAGCGTTAGTCATCCACACGCTTCACATCGTCTTTCTCGTCCATATCCCACATATATGGCGCGTTCTTTGACTTCTTCGGCAAAATAATATTGAGAAGAATAGCGCAAAGTGAGCAAGGCACGATACCTGAACCGCCAAATATAAGCTGTACATAGTATGGCAGATGTGATGTAGCACCGGTTGTAGCGCCAAGTCCGTAGCCTAAACCGATTGCTACTGAGATAATTGTAATCTCACGGCTGCCGATTGGCTCCTTTGTGATGAGCTCAATTCCCGAAATCAGGATAGAAGCAAACATCATAACAGCAGCTCCGCCGAGCACTGACTGAGGCATGATTGACATGAGAGCTCCAATCTTTGGGCAGAAGCCGCAAATAACGAGGAATATAGCTCCCATTGAAATAGCAAATCTATTGACAACCTTTGTCATTGAAACAAGACCTACATTCTGTGAGAATGAGGTATTTGGCAGTACTCCGAAAAGCGCTGCAAATGATGAACCAAGACCATCACAGATAACACCGCCTGAAAGCTCTGAATCTGTAGCCTCTCTGTCCATTCCACCCTCCACACAGGCTGAGATATCGCAACTGTCTCGATTGCAGTAACGATAAACATGATGCCGATCGGGATGATTGCATTGGCATGGAAGGAAATTCCCACATCTGACAGCTTTCCAAAGCCTATAAAGCTTGGAACTGCTATCCATGCCGCATTTTTAACCTCATCAAAGTTTACAACCCATGAGTATGTGTATTTAACACCGTCAGCGGTCACACCTGTGTGTGACATGGTAAGTGTCATAATGATTGCTACTACATATCCTGCCAGGATACCAAAAAGGATGGCAGATGATGAAAAAATACTGCGCGATGGTGCAAAATGCTTAAGAAGCACGATTACTATAAGTACAACCATTCCAATAAAAAGGTTAGGCAGTGAGCCGTAATCATTTTTGCCTGTTCCACCACAGAAGTAGTTGATTCCCACTCCAAGGAGTGAAAGTCCGATTGCTATAACAACTGAGCCTGTAACGATTGCCGGGAAAAACTTGCGCAAAGGCTTTAAGAAGGCTCCGAGTATGCCCTCGAAGATACCTCCTACAAGGCAGCTCCCATAATAGCACCATATGCTATAACTCCGCCGCCACACGCTGCAACTGTATTATTTAATACTCCAAGAAAGCCCGAAGAAGTTCCCATAACGATAGGTACCTTTCCTCCGACAGGTCCGATGGAAAACATCTGTACTAATGTTACAATACCCGCGATAATCATTGCATTCTGTAAGAGAGCTGTTCTAAGCTCCGCAAAGCCAGCGTCCGCTGTGAGTCCGCACGCTCCCATAACAATGATAAGAGGTGTAAGGTTTCCGATGAACATAGCCATAACATGCTGCAGTCCAAGCGGAATAGCCTGAGACAGAGGTATTCTGCCCTCAACTGGTAAGGTGAAGAGTTCGTTGTCTTTTTCATTGGTTCCTCCAAATAATTATACTCTTATTTAATAAAAAATTTACAAAATTATTTTACGAGCATAAGGCTATGTGGTCAATTTAGTATTACTTATAATATAATATCCATTTACTTATAAATAAATGCTGTTGAAATTAGTTTCTGACAACAACAGGGCACACCACAACCGGTATGCCCTATCTATTACAAACGATATAGCTATTCAGAATAATCTAAATTTATTCAACCCTAAGCAGCTCGCAGTTTCCCTGCATATCCTTCCAGAAATCCTTTATAGGTGTGCCGCGAAACTGATTGACTATGCTGCAGTTCATTGCACCGTGTCCCACGACAAGCACATTTTTGCCTGCCTCAAGCTGCGGTCTCAGCACCTGCTCTATAAACTCGCCTGTTCTGTGATATAGCTCCTCAAAACTCTCTGCGCCGTCCTTTGCCACATATTTTTCCGGCTCCTCAAAGAGCAGGTAGACAGGGCATTCGGGCTTTTGCCTGATGTTCTTCACTCCCTCATAATCACCGAAGCACATCTCGTGAAGTCTGTTGTCAGTGATAATCTCTACTGCAGGGTTTCTGTCTGCAAGAAAAATCCTTGCCGTCTCCTGTGCTCTCTTAAGCGGGGAGCAGTAGCATATGTCAAAATCTATATCCTTATATTTTTCTGCGGCATCGTAAGCCATCTGCCTGCCGGTTTCGTTGAGTGGGATATCCACCTCCCCCTGCAGTCTGTGCTCCTCATTCCAATCTGTTCTTCCATGTCGCAAAATATAAAACATAATTAATCCTCGATTTCTCCATTTCTATGTCGCTCGAAGAAATGCTTTGTCTCCTTAACAACAACACCACTAAGAGCAAACAGCGCTATCATATTTGGCAGAGCCATGAGACCGTTGAAGATATCAGCGATAGTCCACACCGCACTTACAGTCATATAAGGTCCGATGAAAACTGCAAGTATATATATCCAGCGATAAACCTTTACATATTTCATCCTTCCGCCACTCAAATACTCTAAGCACCGCTCACTATAATAATCCCAACCGAGTATAGTTGTAAAGGCAAAAAATACAAGACACAGCATAAGTATAAATGCTGATAGCTCTTTCGGTAAAGGAAGACCATTCTGGAATGCGTATGTAGTAACCTGCACGCCCTCGAGTCCGTCAACCTGCCATGCGCCTGTGAGCACGATGGAAAGTCCTGTAAGTGTACATATAACTATTGTATCAATGAAGGTTCCTGTCATGCTGACAAGTCCCTGACGTACAGGCTCCTTTGTCTGGGCTGCTGCCGCTGCAATCGGGGCACTACCAAGTCCTGCCTCGTTTGAAAAGATTCCTCTGGCAACACCCTTTTGCATTGCAACAAGAAAGCTTCCCACGGCACCGCCTGTTATGGCCTTCGGTGAAAACGCTGCCTTTACTATTGTAGCAAACGCTGCCGGAACCGCTGTGATATTGCATACCACAAGCACGAGCACAAATACAATATATATAACAGCCATAAAAGGAACTATTATCTGGCTGACACTTGCAATACGCTTTACTCCGCCGATAAGCACTGCTGCCACGCAGAATGCCAGTACAAGCGAAGCAATGACAACTGACCATGAATACTCACCAAGGAACGGTAAAACCTTTACTGTATGCTGGTTTTTAGGGTCAAAAAAGTTGTTTACAGCACTTGATATTCCGTTTACCTGGCTGAATGTTCCTATTCCGAAAAGTCCAACGCATACGCCGAAAAATGCAAATATCTTTGCAAGCCATTTCCATTTTGTACCCATTCCCTGCTCTATGTAGTAGAATGGTCCGCCGAGACTATGTCCGTCCTTGCCGATGACACGATATTTTACAGCCAAAAGTCCCTCTGAATACTTTGTTGCCATGCCAAAGAAGGCTGCAAGCACCATCCAGAAAAGTGCTCCCGGTCCTCCTGCACCGACTGCAGTTGCTACACCGACTATGTTGCCGGTTCCGATTGTTGCGCTAAGCGCGGTACAGAGTGCGCCAAAGCTCGTAATCTCGCCATCGCCGCCCTCTTCATTTTTGACCATCCACTTTAGTGCCAGAGGAAGCTTTCTCATCTGAAGAAGCCCCAGACGCACTGTGAGCATTATACCTCCTGCCATGATGAGCACCATGAGCGGCACTCCCCAGACGAAATCGTCCACTGCTTTAAGAAAAATGTTGATTGTGTTCCACATTGAAATACTCCTGCCTCTCTTTTTTATCTAAACACAAGATCTTTGTGTTTTGAGCAAATACTATTGATATAAATGATATGAGGGTCAAAAGGTATTTTGCCCCTCATTTATGATTAATCAGATTACTACATGCTACGCATTCCCGTAATCTGACTACACCTCGAAATCCGCTAATTTTCTGCTCCCCGCAGCAAATTGCTACTTTCTCGGTGTAGTGCGGGTCACTAAGGTATACATCGAATTGCATGCAAGCATGCATCGATGATACCTTTTGACCCTTTAATCAT
>ENA-OQJH01000128-OQJH01000128.1-human-gut-metagenome-genome-assembly--contig:-NODE-128-length-44033-cov-4.032000_pt1 | contig 44033 bp, 68 predicted proteins | sample MGYA00242597_ERZ504763 | MGnify/ENA primary metagenome ERZ504763 (study PRJEB26092, sample SAMD00036359) | human gut metagenome | host: Homo sapiens | study: EMG produced TPA metagenomics assembly of... | reverse complement strand
TTATTTTGAATTTTGCAATCATTTCAGAGAACTTTTTCTTGTAAAATTCGTTTTAAAGAGAAAAACAGCTTAGTATGTGGCTAATAAATATTTCAAAAAACATAGCATTTATTATGGCAAATAAGAAAATTTGGCTTAATTTGCCACCGAAACTTTAAAAAGCTAACCTATGGGAAAAGAAAAAATTCGTTTGGAGTACATGTTGAAAGCCGGATCCGGTAATATTGTATGGTCTATTATTAGTACCCCATCCGGCCTGGAAACATGGTTTGCAGACAAGGTGACATTCAAAGACAAAGTATTCACCTTTTATTGGGGAAAAACAGAAACACGGCAAGCTGAAGTAACAAACTTCCGGGTTAACAGTTTTATACGCTTTCGATGGCTGGATGATGAAGATCCTAAAGCCTATTTTGAATTGAAAATGGTCTATAACGAACTGACCTCTGACTATATGCTGGAAGTGATTGATTGGGCAGAACCCGATGAAGTAGAAGATATGAAAGAACTTTGGGATTCCGAAATAGAAAAGCTAAAAAGGGTAAGCGGACTGTAATTCTATAAAAATATGCAAAACTTGTCTTTGCTCTCCGTTTTTTATACTAATTTTGTGCCTTGATAGTTGCACAAAATGAAATAATGCTACGCATAAAAAAATTAGATATATTTATCCTAAAGAGCTTTTTGATGCTCTTTATAGGTACTTTTTTCATCTGTCTCTTCATCTTCATGATGCAATTTTTATGGAGATATGTAGACGAGTTGGTCGGAAAAGGATTGGAGATGAGTGTTTTAGCACAGTTTTTCTTTTATTCTGCTCTGACCTTAATACCTTTGTCCCTACCTTTGGCAATTTTATTAGCCGCCTTAATGACATTTGGTAACTTTGGTGAAAGATATGAATTGCTGTCTATGAAAGCAGCGGGTATTCCCTTATTGAGGATCATACGTCCACTGATTATTTTTGTACTTTCCTGTGTTGTACCTCGTTTTATTTTCAAAATGTCATAGCCCCCAAAGCGCAGATCAAATTGCTTACTTTACTTGTATCCATGAAGCAAACTTCACCAGAACTGGATATTCCGGAAGGTGTATTTTACGACGAAATTGAGGGGTATAATATATATGTAAAACAGAAAGACCGTGAAACAGGAATGCTAAAAGATGTACTGATCTACAACTTTTCAGATGGGTTTGAAAACGCTCACATTATATGGGCTTCCGAAGGAAAAATGGAGATGACAGCAGACAAACAACATCTTTACCTACATCTGTATAACGGAGAACAGTTCGAAAATCTGAAATCGCAGACCATTTCATCCAATAATGTCCCCTATCGACGTGAAACCTTCAGAGAGAAACATACCATTATTGAATTTGACGGCGGATTCAACATGTAGATGGGAGTTTTTTAAGTGACCGTTCGGACAGCAAGAATATGATTGAAATCAGCCAGTCCATCGACTCGCTGAGCCACCGCGCCGACAGTTTGGGAAGAAGCATGTACAATGAAATAAAAGCCTCGACTTATCGCAATATCATATTATCGAAAACAGACTCCGCAAAAATAGTTGAAACAAACAACAAAATCAATGTGGACAGCCTGTTCAATTCCTATACTTTAGCTGAAAAAGATAAGACACTGGGTAGTGCGGCGGATCGTACCGAGGCACTGGCCAGCGAATGGAGCATGAAAAGCTATCAAACTACAGATGCGGACAACAATATCCGGAAACACGAAGCCGACTGGCACAAAAAAATCACCCTCTCTCTCAGTTGTTTGATTTTCTTTTTCATCGGTGCGCCTTTGGGAGCCATCATCCGCAAAGGAGGTTTAGGAATGCCCGTAGTGGTATCCGTCTTGATTTTCGTAATCTATTATATCATTGATTCCGGGGCTACCCGAGTAGCAAAAGCGGTGAAATGAATATGGTATTAGGTGTTTGGATGAGTACCATTGTATTGGCACCTATCGGAGCCTTCTTTACTTATAAGTCGAATAATGACTCAGTGGTATTCAATGCCGAAGTATATATCAATTTCTTCCGTATGCTGTTAGGTCTGCGCCCCTCGCGCCATGTATTCAAAAAAGAAGTTATTATAGAAGATCCGGACTATCCACGCATACAAACAGAACTGGAGAAACTATGCAACATCTGTAACGAGTATGCCATCAAGCATAGACTGGCCGACGCACCTAATTATATCCGCATCTTCACCAACAAAGGACATGATGACATCATAGCCGATATCAGCGCCAAAATGGAACTACTCATAGAAGAATTATCCAACAGCAAAGATGGAGTATTACTGGAATACTTAAATAGATATCCCATTTTGTCCACCAAAGCTCACAAAAGTCCGTTTGACAACCAATGGCTGAATTTACTCGCAGGAATCATTGTACCAATAGGCCTGTTCTTCTATTTCCGCATTTGGCGGTTCAGTATCCGGCTGGATAAAGATTTAAAAAACATAATCAAGACCAACCGTGAAATTCAAGAAAGAATAAACAATAAATCATTTATAATTTGACTATGGAAGAATTAAAACTAAATACCATCGAAGAAGCGATAGCTGACTTCCGTGAAGGTAAGTTTGTCATTGTAGTGGACGACGAAGACCGTGAAAATGAAGGCGATTTAATTGTTGCTGCGGAAAAAATTACTCCCGAACAAGTCAATTTCATGCTGAAACATGCGCGTGGCGTACTTTGTGTACCTATTACTATTTCTCGTTGCAAGGAATTGGAATTACCTCATCAAGTAGATACAAACACGTCAGTTCTAGGTACTCCTTTCACTGTAACTGTGGATAAGCTGGAAGGTTGCAGTACCGGAGTTTCTATCTACGACCGGGCCGCCACTATCCGTGCTCTTGCCGACCCCACCTCCACTCCCGAAACATTCGGACGTCCGGGGCATGTCAATCCATTATATGCACAAGACAAAGGCGTACTGAGACGTGCCGGTCATACAGAAGCCTGTATAGACATGGCACGGCTAGCAGGACTCTACCCTGCTGCCGCATTAATGGAAATCATGAGTGAGGATGGAACCATGGCTCGTCTGCCCGAACTAAGAAAAATGGCCGATGAATGGGGGCTGAAACTAATTTCAATCCGTGACTTGATCGCCTATCGTCTAAAGCAAGAGTCATTAGTAGAAAAAGGGGTGGAAGTGGACATGCCGACTGAATACGGCCATTTCCGTCTGATACCTTTCCGCCAGAAAAGTAATGGTTTAGAACATATCGCTATTATAAAAGGTGACATAAAAGAAGGAGAACCCGTTTTGGTACGCGTGCATTCTTCTTGCGCCACCGGTGATATTTTCGGATCCATGCGTTGTGACTGTGGAGAACAACTGCACAAAGCATTGCAAATGATCGAAAAAGAAGGAAAAGGCGCTGTTGTTTATTTAAACCAAGAAGGAAGAGGCATAGGACTAATGGAAAAAATGAAAGCCTACAAATTGCAAGAAAATGGTGTGGATACTGTAGAAGCTAATATCCTTTTAGGACATCAGGCAGATGAACGTGATTATGGAGTCGGAGCACAGATACTACGCAGTATAGGCGTCACCCAAATGCGTTTGCTGACAAATAACCCTGTCAAACGTGTAGGATTGGAATCATACGGTTTGTCCATAGTTGAAAACGTTCCTATTGAAATCACGCCTAACAAATATAACGAGCGTTATTTAAAAACCAAAAAAGACAGAATGGGACATACATTGCACTTTAACAAATAAAAAAGCTATAACTCAGACGAAATCACATCATTTTTCATGCGATTTGTCTGTTTTACTTTCATAATTGAGATATTATCCTTTATTTTGCAGCAAGTAAACTTAAACACATTAAAAATAATAGCAATGAATCAATTATCAGATCGTTTGAATCGTTTGTCTCCTTCAGCAACATTGGCCATGTCCCAAAAAAGTAATGAGTTAAAAGTCCAAGGAGTTGATGTCATTAATTTAAGCGTGGGTGAACCGGACTTCAATACCCCGGACCACATCAAAGAAGCAGCAAAAAAAGCAGTAGATGATAACTTTTCCAGATATTCTCCAGTTCCAGGATATCCTGCACTTCGCAATGCAATCGTAGCCAAACTGAAGAATGAAAACGGATTAAACTATACAGCTGCACAAATCTCCTGTGCAAACGGTGCCAAACAATCTGTTTGTAATACGATTATGGCTCTAGTTAACAACGGTGACGAAGTAATAGTCCCGGCTCCCTATTGGGTAAGCTATCCTGAAATGGTAAAATTAGCTGACGGTACTCCTGTTATTATTACTGCCGGTATTGATCAGGATTTCAAGATTACCCCTGCACAACTAGAAGTAGCGATTACTCCCAAGACCAAAGCATTGATTCTTTGCTCACCGTCAAATCCCACCGGTTCTGTTTATACCAAGGAAGAGTTGGCTGGCTTGGCCGCTGTTTTGGCAAAGCACCCGCAAGTATATGTTATAGCCGATGAGATTTACGAACATATCACATACAGTGGCAAACATGAAAGCATTGCCCAATTCCCCGAGATTCATGACAATGTAATTATTGTAAACGGAGTTTCAAAAGCATATGCTATGACAGGATGGAGAATCGGGTTCATTGCCGGTCCGGAATGGATTGTAAAAGCTGTAAATAAGCTACAAGGACAATATACCTCAGGTCCGTGCTCTGTTTCTCAGAAAGCTGCCGAAGCTGCCTATACAGGCACTCAAACTCCCGTAGAAGAAATGCGTCAGGCATTCCAGCGCCGCCGTGACCTTATTGTAAAATTAGCAAAAGAAATTCCAGGATTTGAAGTAAACAATCCTCAAGGAGCATTCTATTTATTTCCGAAATGTGATTCTTTTTTTGGCAAATCAGCAGGTGACCGCAATATCAATAACGCTGACGATTTGGCAATGTATCTACTTGAAGTAGGTCATGTGGCATGTGTAGGTGGTACTTCATTCGGTTCCCCCGAATGCATCCGTATGAGTTATGCAACTTCCGATGAGAATATTATAGAAGCTATGCGCCGCATCAAAGAAGCATTAGCCCTATTAAAATAAAATATTCTTTCTTTAAAAAGAACAGGCATCCGTTTTTTTCTGTGGTGCCTGTTTTTTTATTCATAAAGTAGACATACGAGCTTGTAATCAACACAAAGCTTTAAGAAAAACAAAAAAACGACCGTTTCCATCAACGGAAACGATCGTTATTAACTTTAAAGAACAAAATTGTATTGCTTAGCCAAGATGAATAGCTTCAGAAGGACAAGCATCAGCACAAGTTCCGCACTCTGTACACAGATCCGGATTGATAGAATACTTATCACCTTCAGAAATTGCTTCTACCGGGCATTCATCGATACAAGTACCGCAAGCGATACAATCGTCACTAATTACGTAAGCCATTTTCGTTAATTATTAAATTATTAGTACTAATTGATGGAGCAAATATACAGCTTTTCTCTATTAGTTGTCACATAGAGATTACAAAAATGCGCTAATTTGTATTTAATCTAAATACGATTATTTCATCAAAGCCTGATACATAACCTGTTGCATACGAGGACGGATATTTAACCGCATCAACTGTTTATGGTCAAAAGGACGCGGATAAATCCGATTACTCAGAAAAACAAAAACCAAATGATTTTTCGGATCTGCCCAAGCGCAAGTTCCGGTAAAACCAGTATGTCCTACCACCTCTTCAGGCGCTTCTTCCGTACACGGACTTTTCACACTATTATTCACATCCGGTTTGTCGAATCCCAATCCTCTCCTACTGATCTTCGAAGTATGGGTTAGAAATAAATCACAAGTTTCCCTACTCAGATAACGCTTTCCATTATAAACTCCTCCATCAATCAATAACTGATACACTTTTGCCACATCACGAGCCGTAGAAAATAAACCGGCATTTCCTGACACCCCTCCCATGAAAGCAGCTGATTCATCGTGTACATAACCTTGCAACACTTTTCCTTTACGCAAATGAGGGCGGTAATTTAGCTGCATCAAAGATTCGTAATCTGGAATGTCCCAGTTACGAAATCTGTCTAATAGATTATGGATGCGGCAAATTTAACAGAAAAATACATATTATGGAGCAATATCCTTGATCTTCGTTCACGGGGAATCAACATTGCGCGGACAGCCCGTCGTCTTGGTGTGTCCCGTAATACGGTACGACATCTTCAATCCCTAAGCTTGGAGGAAGTCCTCCAGCACAAAGAACGGCATTACAAACTCCATGCCTACGAGCAGGCCGTCGCATCCCTCCTTACCAGTTTTCCCTCCATTTCCAGCAGCCGCATTGGCGACTACTTGCGGGAACATTATCCGGACTTTCCGCACGTCTGCGAGAAGACCGTCCACAATTATGTCCAGTTCGTCCGGAAGAAGCACCATATTCCTCCGGCCAGATAATCACCGGTCCCATTCTCCCAAGGAGTGGGAGCCCGGTCCGTCATATACATAATTCTTAACAGTAAACATTATACATTATCATATATGAATACCCAAAGCTTTACAAACGGAACAAGCCGCCGCCTGTCACGGGCTGTACGGCGCCAGGAATGCGGAACACATCCTTGCTATGAGCTCAGCACTTCCCAATTTTCTGACATGAAAGTCAGAAGACTCACCCGCCAATACGGTTTTTCCGGTTACAGCATTTACCGGTATCTCGTAAACGAGACACTCCACAACGGGAGCTACCTCCTGCTGTGGTGCGAGGAAACGGCGCAGGCGGTGGCCTCTTACTGGAATGCCTCTTTGGAAGATGTCACAAGAATTGTCAACGGCTGCATACAAGTCGGACTTTTCAACGGTGAGCTATACGAAAAACACCGCATCCTGACTTCCGCTGACATACAGCGGAACTATATGGATCATGTCAGATCCTGCGGTCTGCTCTCCCGATATCCCGACATTCCCAAGGAGTTCGAGCTTTCGGCCAGCTGATGTATTATCCACTTTAAATATAAAGCTTATGCCAAAAACAGCTAAAAAGGGTTTCACCTATTTCAGGTTCGAAACCGATCATTTCTATGATCCGAAAGTAAAGAGACTAAAAAATAAATTTGGAATGGAAGGCTGGGGTGTGTTCCATTTCATTGTAAACGAGATCTACCGTGTCGAGGGATGCTATATGGTTATGGATGCCGACGGTCTGTTCGACATCTCGGACTATTCCCGTATGGATGAGAACAAGGTTTCGGACATCATCGACTACTGCGCCGAACTGGGCCTTTTCAACAAAGAACTGTGGCAGGACAAACAGATTCTGACCAGTGAGGAGATACAGGAACTGTATGTAGGCATCTGCAAGGCCATCCACCGCAAGCCCGGCATTCCGGAAAGCATCCTTCTGCTGGAAACGGAACCGTCACCGGAGTCCGCCACCATACCGCATGCCACTTGTGAACAGCAGGACACCCCGGCACATGAATGCGGATCTCCGGCTTCCCTTCCGGAGGATGGGAAGGAAATCCGGCAGGCTGTGACTCGCATACGCACATTGTTCGCCGCTGAAAAGGAACTTCGCGAAGAAGCGGACAAAACTCGCGAAAATAAACCGTATAAAATAAAAGAAAATAAAATATCCTCCCAACCCTCCGACACAAGCCTCCGGTGAAGGGGAGAAGGATGAGGACAGGGATTCTCTTCCGGGAAAGCTCAAGTATCTGGGAGTGGACGAGTATTATACCGGCTGGATATACCGGCTTTCGGCCTGTTATCCCGAATTCCCGGTCGGAAAGGCAATCGAGGATATCCTGCAGAGTGATTTCCACCTGACCAAGGGGAACTACCTGTATCCTCTCGTTGAAAACTATATCGCCAAATACAACGCCGAGTACGGAGAGGCCGACCGGCAGAGGAGGCAGGAGGAAACCATGCGCAACCGCCGCAAGACGCTCGAGCTTCTGGGGGTCGCGGTGAGGGACCAGCAGGAGATCCTGCAGCTCGCCTCCGTGGCGCCCATGGTGCTGGACACCGCCCTGAAGGAAACCTGGGGGAACAAGAGGATCAAGAGCCCCACCAGGTTTATCCTGAGCCGTATGAGGCAGGCAGTTTCCGCATAGGAGCCGGAAACGCCGTGTTGACAATATGATGGAATTACCCTGAAAAGCTGTCCGCGAGGATGGCGGGAATAAATTTATAAATTTAAAAAACTCATCCTGCCCATCCGTGAGGACCGGCAGGAATCAAACGGAAAATACCATTAAAGCGACATAACCATGACATCACAGGAAGCCAATTCAATCCCGTTGGGAGACATCCTCTCCCATTACGGTTACGAGCCGTCCAGACGGTACGGCGGCTATGACATGTACCGTTCCCCCTTCCGTTCCGATACTTCCCCGAGCTTCAAGGTTTTCAGGAGGAGAACCGCTGGTATGATTTTGGGGACGGTACGTATGGCAGGGCGGTGGATCTGGTCATGCGTGTGGAAAACTGCTCCTTTCCGCAGGCCATGAAGGAACTCGGAAGGATGAGGACCTCCCCGCAGCTTTCCATGCCTTCGATACGGAAACCGGAAACGGTGTCAGGAAGGCTTCCGGCAGCCGCCCCAATGACCGTCCTGAAGGTCATTCCCGTTCAGAACAGGCATCTGCTTGACTACGCCGCCTCACGTGGCATTGACGGGGAGATTGTCCGTAAATACTGTGTGGAGGTCCACTACTGTTTCGAGAGGAATCCGCGTGAGAAATATGCGCTCGGATTCGCCAACGACCACCGGGGTTTCGAATTGCGGAACAGCATGTTCAAGGGGTGCGCCTACGCCAAGGATATTACCTGCATCAGTGAAGGCAACAGGTCCTGCGCCGTTTTCGAGGGCTTTTTTGACCTTCTCAGTTTCAAGCAGTACGCAAGGGAGCATCCGGAGATGCCCGCACTTGGAAAGCTGGACGTGTGCGTATTGAACTCCACGGCCATTGTGGACCGTTCAAAGGATTTCCTTTCAAAGTATGAGAAGGTACACGCCTTTCTCGACAACGACGCCCCGGGGCGCGGGGCACTGGGAAAGATACGGAGTTTCCTTCCTGAAAACGTGATACTGGTGAACGAGTCGGAACGCCTGTATCCCGGGTGCAATGATTTTAATGAATCCTGCAGAAGGCCGGATGTCCGGCAGCGGGACATGAAATATGAAGAGCAAAAAAAACAGAACGATGAAAACATTTGAGGAAATATACCGGGATGCGGCAGTCCGGAACGGCTGCAATGCCGGGAAAACATTTGCGAGGGTCATGTTCGAGGAGGGCATGAGCCAGAACCTTGAGCGTTGCATGGACAGGGCCGCCGGTTCCCATACAGACCTCATGGCCTTTGCCGGATGGTTCGGAAAGCGTCTGGCCAGGGAATCTGTCAGGTGCAATGCCGCCCGCGTGAACTTCTCCCAGGACATAACAATAGAAGGCAGGAAATACACCACCTGGTTCGGTACGGTCGAACGTGCGGAAGAGATTGCCGGAAGACTGCTGTCATCCGGCCCGTCAGATGACCTGAAAACGTTGTTGAAAGAAGCCGTACTGACCGGCTACGATTTACAGAAGGATGATTTTGATGAGGATTAAACGATCAAGCATGAAACTGAACAATGACATACCGGATAAAATCATGGAACGTATCCGCAAGCTGATGCGTCTGAAGGAGTCCACCACTTCCGAAGGTGAGGCACGGGAAACCGCCCTAACATGCTGCCATGACGCGCTTATTGACAAGTACCTGGAAAAAATAGGAGCCGGCACTTCAAAGGCACATCCGAGAAAGACCGGAACCGACCGCTCCGCGTATTACTCAGGCATGGGTGACGGCAGGAACATCAGTCTGAACCGGCAGATAAAAGGAGGTGGTATATGACAGTATTGTGGATATCATTTGCGGCCCTGTATGCACTGGGCATGCTGTGGCTTGCGTATCAGATCAGGACCGCCCCCAGTGATCTGGATTTATGGGGCGAGGAAATAGAATAAACCGTTAAAATCATAATAGTATGTACTTTATACATTATATACAGACTTATGCGTCGGTCAATAGGAAAGGCAGCGAGCTCCAGAGCCATATCCTGAAGTTCAAGGACTGCCTGCTCAAGGACCGGAACGCACTGGATGATCTGAAAGAGGAGATTCATTGCCGGATAGAAGAACTGGATGCCAGGTATCCGCGTACCCAACCCCTGCATTTCGATGCGGGAAACGATTCCGGAAGATGGTACATCCATGTGAAAGGAAAGCCGGACAATCTTGTATGCATCATCTCCATTGCAAAAGTGAGGAACCTGCTGGGAAAAGGCATAGTTTCCTTTCCCGGGAAAGACAAGGACGGAGAGAAAGGATGAGGAACACATACTGGTTTGCCGTGGACTATAACGGTACGGGACATCTTTTCACCTGTCCTCCCGAAAGGGACACGGGGATGTGGACCGGCGAGGAAGCCTTTACATCCCCAAAGGACAGTTCGGAGAGATGTTTCCGCGAATCACCTGGCAGGACGCGCCGGTGGTGGTGACCCTGGAGGTGCTTCCCTGCGTGGAGACCCGGCGGCTGCGTCTTGTCAAGCGCTGCCTCCATCTTCTGCGGAGGCATACCGGCAGGAATCAGTCAAAGGATATGGAGGATTCACAATAACTCCCCCTGATGGTAGATGTATTAAGAAAGTTGAAGCTATAAGTTGGATTTAATACAATAAGACCTATGGAAGCATTAACGGCATTACAATGGGCAAAAGAGGGTTATGTACCTAACGCTGATGCGGTAGGTGAAGAACGTTGGACTAATTGTTTTCACGGGCAGAAAGCAACATACTACAAAGACAACGAAGTCACAAAGACTCTGAAACTGCAAAGGACATGCTTAGAGCTAAACGAAAAGAGCACAAAAAAGCATCAGATAAAAGGGACGAGAAGCGAAAAAAAAACATGGCTTATCGAGAGAACATGAAAACAGAATGGCAGTGGCTCCAGGAAGGTAGGATACCGAATCCGAATGCACGGTGGGAATATGGCGAGATTCTGAACAATACATTCAACGTGTGCAGTTACGGCAGCAAATATTGCTATTGTCATATTGATGAAACACATATACCCAAAGATAGTGAAGAGCTACAGAAAGCCATTTTTGATTTTCAACGGAAATAGCTGGATATGACTATAAACGATATAGAAAGGAATGAATTATGAATAAAAGAACAATTCAAATAGATGTTATCGGTCCGATAGAAGAAACTGAATTAATGAAATGTAAATTGTATGTTGATGGTCGTGTGTGTGTAATCGGAATGTCACGATATGACTATGAAGAGTTAATGCGAGAAAAAGTGTTTATCCGGGATGGTAAGAGCGTTGATTCTGCTGGTGTGATAAACACGACTAACACTTTCGTTGAAGATGATTAATATTAAATTAAGAATGAGTATAGAACAAATTATATTCAACCTTCTCAATAAGAACGCTCATACATGGGTTAGATATTGGCAACAAAAGGAGATGTCAGGTTTAACAATGCCCGGAGAATATATTGAGATAAGGACTTTTTTCTTATCAGGCATCGAACTTTCTGATTTTTAGAAGCCGGATTCAAAATCAATAAAATACAATCTCAAAAAATAGATGCAGATGCCTATTGTGACATTCTGCTAAATAAAACCGATTAAAAATGGAAATACAAGGAAAAGTTATCGCCGTACTTCCCATAAAGGATGGGGTCGGCAAAACTTCCGGCAATGAGTGGAAGAGCCGGGAATTTGTCCTCGAGACGGAGGAAAGCAGACCGCAGAGCCTGTGCCTGCAGCTGATGAACGCCAACATCGACCGGTATGCGGTTGAAGCCGGCCAGACTGTGCATGTGAAATTTGACTGTTCCGCCCGCCAGTGGGAGAACCGGTGGTTCAATACCCTGACGGCCTGGGAGGTGACCGTCATCAAGCAAAGGAGGCATGAGAATGAATACGGGAAAAAAGCTGTTTCTGTGTGCGGGACTGCTGGCATTCTTCCTGTCGGTATCGGCACAGTCCTACTCATTGCGTACCAATGTGATCGGTCTGGCAACGACCAACCTGAATCTGGAGGCTTCCATGACGCTGAACCGTAAATGGTCACTGCACCTGCCGTGCAGTACAACCCGTTCAAGTTCGGCCGCAACCGGCAGTTCCGCAATTTCTATGCGGCCCCCGGAGTACGCTACTGGCTGCTGGAAAGCTACATGGGCGGATTCATCGGCATGTACGGTACGGCCGGCACCTACAGCGTGGGGAACCTGTTCGGCAACAAGTACCGCTACGAGGGGGAAGGCTACGGAGTAGGTTTAAGTATCGGGAAGGCCTACCAGATAGGCAGGCGCTGGAACCTCGAATGGGAAGCCGGTGCGGGTGCCGTATGGCTGGCTTATGACAAATATCTGTGCAAACGCTGCGGGGACCTTGTCGGACAGGAGTACGGCTGGCATTTTCTTCCGACCCGTGCAGCTCTCAATGTCGTGTATCTTTTTTAAGCGGGAAGGATGAGGACTACAAGACGTATCATACCGTTTGCACTGCTCTCGGGCCTGCTCCTTTCCTGCGGATCGGAGCACCGTCTGGCACGCGTGCGCATCTCGCAGCCCGGGGTGAGGGAGGCGACAACGGATACGGCCTGCAAGGTGCCGGAACAGATAGCATGGACAGACGACAAGGGTGAGCGGCATATCGTCACGCGGGCCGAGAAAGACAGCGTGACCGGTGAGGAGATCACTTCCGTGGAACTGTCCGAAATCACCGTAATGGCCAGAAGCAAGCAGGTGGCGGAAAGAAACGGGAAGATAAACCTGGACTTTGTCGTGACGGTTCCGGGAGAGCTGATCAGCAACAAGTGGCAACTCCAGCTGGCCCCGGTGGCCTACAAGCCTTCGGATACGTTATATCTGGACAGGATCTTCCTTTCAGGGGCTGACTTTGCCAAGATGCAGAAAAGAGGCTATATGCGCTACCAGGCGTTCATCAACTCCATCATACCCGACAGCCTGTACCTGCAGAAACTGTTTGACGGGAAAGGCTACAGGAAGCACTGGCCGAACTGGAAGAGGAATACTTCCAGGCCTGGAAGCACGAGGTGCTGCAGAAAGAACGCTGGATTGACTGGTCGGACAAGGCCAATGCCCGGTTTGCCCTGTTCAACTGGCGTGTCGAGCAGAACCGGAGAGCCATCGCCGGCTACAATTCAATCCTGGAGCATCTTCCCGCCTACTGGATGACCAGGGAGCTTGAAGGGAAATATATCCCTTCCAGATGGAGGATGTTTGCCGAAGACGGATATAAGATCCGTACCCGGAGCATCTCCCCTGAAGATTCCGCCACCATCACGAGGCGTTTCACCGATTACGGCAAGATGGCGGAGAACCAGAAGAGAAAGGAACAGGCCGGTGCCATGTATGACAAATATGTGCGTTTTCCGTATGAGCCGGCCCGTCTGGATACGGTCATCCGGGAAGGGAACAAGTTCGTCTATTATTACAAGCAGGAACTCCCGGCCACGGAAAACACGAAAAGGATAGATCTGACGCTTGACGGACTGATCCTTTCCAAGGACGAGACACGTACCCCGCTTCCGCCGTCGGACACGATCACCTATTTCATCTCGAGCATGGTGCAGTTCCTTGACCGGACTCCCCGCTATAAAAGAAGATTGTCACCCGCAAGGACGAGGTAAGCCTGCGCGCATACGTGGCCTATAAGACAGGCAGTACCGAGTTCCGGGAGGAAACCGGAAACAACAGGTCGGAAATCGACAAGGTGTTCAAGGCGATACGGAGCATAAACTATACAGGAGAGTTCCTCATAGACAGCGTGCTGATGACCGCGACCTCATCTCCGGAGGGTGATGGCGGGGATGAATCTGTTCCTGTCCAGGGGACGTGCGACGGAACTGAAAAAGTACCTTGCAAGACGTACGGAGGATGCGGAAGGCGTTGACACCATCTTCCGCCTGCATGGCGGGGGGAAGACTGGGAAAGGCTGCGCGGACTTGTCGCAAAAGACGACACCCTGAGACACCGGCCGGAACTGCTCCGGATCATGGAGGAAACAAGGAATCCGGACATCCGTGAGCACGCCCTGAGAAAATATCCGGAGGATTACAGGAGAATCCGGGAAAAGCATTATCCTCTCCTGCGCGGAGTGGAATTCCTGTTCCATCTCCACCGGCGGGACATGATTCAGGACACGGTTGTGATGCCGGTCATCGACAGCACCTATATGGCTGCCGTGCGGATGATAGAGGACAGGAGGTACAAACAGGCTCTTGCCCTGCTGGACGAGCACTACCCGGCAGACTATAATACCGCTGTCTGCCTCATGTCGCTCGGCTATGACGCCCGTGCGCTTGAGATCATGCGGGAACAGCGGGACACATCAGACCGGAACTACCTGCTCGCCATCCTGTACAGCCGCCTAGGGCGCAAGGAGGATGCCGTCAAGTCATATGTCAGGTCATGCGACCAGGATGCCGGCAAGATATGGCGCGGACGGCTGGACCCCGAAATAAACACGCTTATTGAAACTTATAATTTATACAAAGATGAATATTGACAGAAAAGTACTGGTACTTGCGTCATTCCCCGCAATAATGCTCGGCGGCTGCAATTTCAATGAGGACTTCTGTATCCGGGAAGGAGAACTTGTAGCCTGGTGCGATTTCAGCGGAATAAAGGAAAAGCCGCCTGTCCCCCAGGAAAGACACGTCATCCCTTTCGGAACGGATGTGCCGTATTCCGAAGGGACAACGTTCACACAGGATACACTCCGCTGGAGCCTGCCCCAGGGGGCATACAGGTTCCTGTTCTATACGGGGAACTATGAACTGCTGGACAGGAATGACTATCATGAGACGCGTCTGTCCGTCCGGACTGACACCATTGACGGGGAGGCGCACATTTCAGAGGTACAGAAATTCTGCTGTTCCTCGGCCTTCAGTGAAAGGCTTGAATATCGGAATCCCAAACGGGTAAGGATACAGCCTGCGGCTTTTGTCCAGAAACTGAACATAAAGATTAACGTGTCCGGCAACACCGTACCGTTGTCCGGCTTGAACTGTACCCTTTCGGGAATCTCTACGGCCAGGTATCTGGCTCCCGTGAAAGGACCGGAACCGCAAGTGCGACCGCCTCCTTCGCAAAGAAGCCGACAATGTATGGACGGCGGGCCTTTATGTGTTCGGATTCAGTCCGGCGGCAGAGAACATTCTTGCCGTAGAGGTTCTGATGAAGGAGGAGGACTCCGTATTCAATGAACGGCAGTCAGTTGACCTGACCCCGTATCTGCGGGGATTCGACGGTGACGAGATCTCGCTGGAGCTGGACCTGCACATCGGCAGGGAACTGGAGATTGGCGGGCCGGTCATCATCCCGGACTGGGAGGACACCCCCGAAACGGAATTTCCATAAGACTATAATTATAACAAAACCAAATCAACAAGAAAAATGAAAACAAGAATTATGATTTCGGCAGCGGTAATTGCCGCCGGGATGCTGGCTTCATGCAGCAACAAGGAAATAGTGGACGAACAACCGGAAACAGACGGGGTTTCAGCCTCCGTACTGAATATTGTGCCGACAGTCGGCACGGACACGAGGGCCGGCTTCGTGCCGAAAACCGAATGGGCGGTAAATGACGCCATGGGGCTGTTCATGTACAAGGCCACCGGATGGGGGGACGCCTATCCGCGTTATGACGCGCAGAACAACAAGTCCACAAAAACAGCGGCCGGATGGAGCCAGGCAAAACCCGTCTATCTTCTTTCGGACAAGGCGACGATATGGGCGTATTACCCATACAACCAGGCCGTCGCTGACGGTACCAAAGTCCCCGTTCCCATCAATGCGGGAACCTCTGTCGACTACATGTGGGGAAAGAGCACAAACCAGGTGTCGGTCATTGAAACGGATGCCGTCATTCCCATGAAACATGCATTGTCCCAGCTCGTCATCCGTCTGAAAGTTTCTCCGGAATATCATAATGACGGCAACCTGACATCCGCGAAACTGAAATCCAAGGCGGCCAAGTTCGGAACCTCGGGACAATGAACCTAAACGACAACGGAAGGATCATCTTCTCCCCGACATCCACGGAACTCTCATGGACTCCCAACACGACCATTCCGGCACAGGGGAACCCGTCGGTAGACTTCGCCGCCGCAATCTATCCCATGAGCCTGGCATCCGGAGAAGTCAGCATGGAGGTCGTCATCGACGGGGCAACCTATACCTATTCCATTCCCCAGATAAGCTGGGAAGCCGGAAAGAGATATATCTATTCGATAACGATGCGCTCCAATGACGCGGAAATCGGAGGCGAGAACGGACAGTCCGTAACCATCGAGCCATGGGGTTCAAGCGAATCCGACGTAACGCTTGTACCGGTCAAATAAATTACAGAACAACAGGGGACTCCGGTCCCCGTCCTAAAAAAACAATCATGGTAAAATCAATAACAACGATAATCTGCGGCTTCCTTGTCCTGCTGTCCGTATCCTCCTGCCGGAAGGAACAGGAGGAGCCATGCCCGGAAAACGGCCGTGTCACCTTTACCGTCGCCCAAACGCGTGCCACCCAGGAAGGCACGTTCGAAAAGGGAAACTCCATAGGCGTATTTGCCATCGAGCCCAAGACCGGCGTGTACTGGGCCACAAATAACAAATACACCTATGACGGCCGGGCATTCAAACCCGCAACGGAAGAGGACAACATCATTGTGACGGTGGGGACCGATCTTGACTTCTATGTATATTATCCTTTCAAGGAGGGGCAGACAGACATCACCGCCATATCCCATTCCATAGGAGACCAGCAGGAAAAGTCCGGATGGCTTTCAGCCGATTTCCTGACAGCGTCCTATACGGACGTAATACAGGACTATACGATACCGCTGCATTTCGAGCACCGGCTGTCGACCGTGGAGGTCCGGTGGAAGGAAGCGACCGCGTGGACGGCGCCCGTATGGAAAATGTGAAATACGGCAGCCGGTTCAACCTGCTTACCGGAAAAACCGTTACGGACGAGACCAGGGGAAGCTATGCCATGTACAGGTACAGTTCCGGGAACCTCACCACGGTATTCCGGATGACCATACCCGCCCAGACCCTTACGACAACCTCCAATTACATAACCCTCACAGGAACCCCGGACATGAAGCTGCGCGGCACTTCCGACATGACCACCGAACCCGGCAGAATCCACAACTACCGGATAGATTACAAGATACGGATAACCGTCCTTGACTATCCGCAGGGTGGAAGCACCACAGGTGCGGGCCTGTACGACATGGGAAGCACCTGCACGGTCACCGCGTCCGTGAACGGCGGTTATGAGTTCGCAGGATGGTACGAGGACGGCAGGATCGTGTCGAATGACACACGGTACAGTTTCGAGGTACTGTCGGACCGTACACTCGAGCCAGGTACCGTAATTATGGCGGCTGGTCGGTCACCCTGACGGCAAATCCCTCCGTCATCGGCTGGCAGGGCGGCAGATCTTCCCTTGTGGCGGGAGCCTCACGCGGAGTGTTCGTCAACGGAGTGGCAGAAAACACACAGACGGCTGTCCCCTCCCTCAGCGGAGGAGCAGAAGGATTCCTCCTTTCAGGGAATACGGTGACAGTGTCGGAAAACCTGTCAGGCTCATCCCGGAGCTGTGTGTTTACGGCAAGTCACGGAGGAAGCTCGGCCACGGCCACAATCACCCAGGAGGGATCTCCGGTAAGCTATTATTTCAGCTATGCGGATGGCGGAACCAGCCATAGTGAGCGTGTCGAATCCAGTTCTGGTTCGTTTATTTTGGACATAACAAGTTACAAGAAAACGGGCAACTCTACAAAAGCCCTTTCCTGGAGCGCATCCGGTGACAGCTGGATTCATGTGAACGGCTCGTCGGTAAGCTACGAGGAGAATCCGGCAAAGGAAATACGTAGTGGAAATGTCACACTCACACAAGAGGAAAGCAACATGAAGCTGACCCTGACTGTCAGACAAAAGGGAAAGACTTCCATTGACATCGAACAATAACAAAAAATCAATTGAATGCGGTTATGAAAATAGACATATACAAACCGGTTGTCCTGTTCCTGCTACCGGCAGTCCTTGCGGGCTGCTCGGGTGAACGGGAGCCCTTCCCGCAGGGCGGGAAGGCCGGACTGAGGATAGAGAGCTGCTCCAGCCGTGGCGGAACTGACGGAAGTCCCACCCTTGTGAAAGATTTCGGAATGGTGCTGCTTGACGATACGGGCGGCGGTTATGCCGGAGCCGTAAACCCGCTGCATGTAACATACGGGGAAGGCTGGATCTTTCCGGAGGTCACACTCACGGAGACCCCCTGCAGGCTGTTCGCATTCTCCCCTTTCGCCGCCATCCCGGGAAAGGAGCTGCCCCTGAGCCTGGTCCCCCAGACCGACTACCTGGCATCCGGGGAGATACGCCTGGACTGGCAGAACCGGTCAGCGGACATAGGGATGGAACACCTGCTCTGCCTGCTGGAATTCACCATAGAGGGCAGCAGCGCGTGCACTCTGAGTGTGGAGGATGTTCCTACAGGCGGCACTTATGACCTTGCCGGCGGCAAACTGTCGGCAGGCGAAAAAGGTACGGTCCCCTCGGAGGGGAACACCCTCCTTCTGCTGCCGGGCAAGGCGGGAAACAACAGGGTCGTGATCCGTTTTCAGGAGAACACATACGGCTGGCTGCTGCCGGCCGTCACCCTGGAGGCCGGGAAAAGATACGGATATGCATTGTCCCTGGGCAAAGAAGGGGGACTCATTCTTTCCGGTGTAAGTGTCCGTCCCTGGCAGGAAGGAGAAGACTATAACGGAACTATCAAACCTAACAAATAATAACAAAATGAGAAATTTTACAGGAAAAAAATTGTTTCTGACTGTCATGTCTGCATCATATACACTCCGGGGATTCGCCCAGGATGCCCGGGGAGCGATCAATGATGTCCTGGACAGTTTTACACTGCCCGTGTTCGGCGGTTTTATGCTTGGAGGTATCATTCTGGGCCTTATCCAGCAATGGGACAATATCATCGACAAGGAGAACAGGGGCACGCGAAAGGAAGGATTCGTCGCCCTGGGCTGGTATGTCGCTTTGCATTGCTGGCCGCAGTCGTGGTGTCCGCCGTAAAGAGTGCCATTTCCGGTATCAGCCTGTCGATATGAGATACAGGATCAGAAAAGGACTGGAGAGCCCCTGCATGATACGGGGGCTTCTTTCCGGGGACTACTGGATATTCGTCGGCTGTTGTTCCGCCGCTTTCGTCCTGTTCTTCCTCGGCATCCGTGCGGGGATATCCGCAGGCAACTGGAACCTGCCGGTCCTGGTGCTCGTCATCTCGCTGCCCACCTGCCGCTACTTCTATACAAGCTGAAAAGAAAGGCACGGCCCCAAAAGTTCAAGGAGACGGGAAAAGAGATAAACATCAGTAATCTGGACATAAACAGGGTATTAACAAAAAAGGAGCATAATGAAATCAGAAGAGGCATACAGCATACTTGACATTGTCAGTGAATCGGAGGGCCAGGCGTCGTCCTGACCCGCAGCGGCAGCATATGCGTTTCTTTCGAACTCCGGGAACCGGAATGCTATTCCCTGACTCCGGAGGATATCGACAGGAGGGACGGCATGTTCCGGGAAGCTTCAAGTTTCTCCCGGACGGTACATATGTGCACAAACAGGATGTGTTCCTCAAGGAAAGGTACTGTCCGGACATTGCCGGTGGTTCTTTCCTTGACCGGGCCGATGCGCGGCATTTCCGGGGACGACTGTATGTCAGCCATACCTGCGTCATGCACTTTGTACTTTCCGGACTCAAAAGTCTTGAGAAGGCCTACATATCCTCACCCCTGTCCTATAAGGAGAACCTCCATAAGGAGGACCTCGCCAGGCTCGATGAATTCCTCGAGGGAGTTGACAACGCCGTCGGCATCATCCGGAGCATGCGTGATACGGAGATAGCCCCGATGTCAGGGCAGGAAATGCGGGACTTCACGGCCGGATACACCACCCTGTTCGACGCCCCGGGGGCGGTTGTGGACATACATGCCGACACGGAACTCCGCACAGGAAAGAAACGGGCACGCTGTTTCGCCGTCTGCGATGAGATCTTTCTCCCTGACGGCAGCCTGGATTCCTGTGTACGGGACGACTCCCTTCCTCCGCCGGCTCCCTGCTGTACCATCCGATGCTGGAGCGGCTTGGGATGTACCTGCCGTACAACCACATCGTGAACCAGGTGGTTTTCTTTGAGGGGAACGGACGGCTGCGCGAGCGGATCGCCCGCAATATCGACATTTATGGAAGCAATTCCGGCATGAGCAGGTCCATCAAGGTACAGTACCAGAAACTGGACGAGCTCCAGCAGGAAATCCTTGAGGAGAACGAGACACTGGTACGCAGCTTCTTCTCGGTCTGTGTGTTCGACGAGTCGGAGGCCGAACTGGAGAAGGCCGACAAAAAGATCAGGGAGACGCTCAACCTGGCCCGTCTCGGGTATTATATTCCCGGATATGAGAACCTGGCTGCGGTGCATTTCGCCTGCGTCCCCGGCCAGATCCACCTGATGCCGCGGAAATACCTGTTCCTGACCACCCTGCCATGGCATTGTGCTTCTTTCTCCAGTGCGGCAGTTTCAGGAATGACAGCGAGGGCATCTATGTGCATGACAGGATGTACCAGGTCCCTCTGAGAAAGGACATCTGGGATGCGGGCAAAAAGAGGGTCAATGCCGTAACGGGATGGTCATAGCCGGAACCGGCGGCGGCAAGTCCGCCTTTACCCTGAACCTTACCCAGCAGCTCATCGAGCAGGACTATACGGTCGTGGTGGTCGAGTTCGGAAAGAGCTTCAGCCAGCTCTGCAGGCTCTATCCGGACATCTCCCTGCACGTGGACTACGACGGCAGGACGGCGCTGGGCATCAACCCCTTCGACCTGCAGGGGGAGGAACTGGACAACGGAAGCATCGAGATGCTCTCGGGGGTCGTGCAGAAATACTGGAGGCACATGTTCACAAAGGACGAGTCGGAGAAGGAGGTGGCCCTCACCCGTTTCATCCAGGACTATTACGAGAATGTCCGTGAAGGGCACAATTTCGAGAGTTTCTACAACCACGTGACGGAACATTACCCCGAGATTCTGGCAAGGAAGCACATCCCCAAAGATTATTTCTCCCTGGAGTCCTTCAGCCTGAACTGCGGCGAGTTCCTGCCCGGCAGACGCTACGAGAACGTATGCAAGGATACGGGAACGGACTTCTCGGGAAAGAAGTTCATCGTGTTCGAACTGACGCAGATCAAGCAGGACAGGTTTCTGAGCAACCTCGTGATGGGCATGATATTCACCGTCATACAGAAGAAGCTGCTCAGTGACCGGAGGAAACGGGGCGTCCTGATCTTTGACGAGTACGGCGAGACCGCGCAGATGGTCGATACGGCCACGGGAACCGGGATACACAGCTCCGTGGCCTTCTGCTATCAGAAGATCAGGAAGGAGAACGGGGCGGTGTACACCATCATCCAGAATCCCGACCAGCTGCCGGAGAACGAGCACACAAAGAACATCATAGCCAATACGGACATGCTGTTCGTGCTTCCCACCAAGGAGGTCATCTACCAGTCCGTCATAGACAGGTTCAGGCTGACCCATCCCGGACAGATAGCCTGATGAAGTCCATGAGGAACAGTTTTTCGGGACAACGGCCCTATTCGGAGTGTTTCATGCGGCTGGGGGAACATTACGCCACCGTCACCCGCCTGGAGTTCTCAAGGGAGAAATTCCTTGCGTTCCAGACGGAGGGGGAGATATGGTCGGACCTTGAGGAGAAGAACCGGAGGATGTCCATGGAGGACGCCATAGAGGAATATATAAGGGAACATCAATAAGAAACAACAAAAACAAGAACAAATGAAGAAATTACTTTTATCCATGCTCGTGCTGATGACGGCGGCAACCGCATCCGCACAATGGGCGGTGGCGGACGCGCCCAACCTTGCACAGAACGTCAAGAACTTCTCGGAACTGCAAAAACAGGTGGGCTACCTGAAGGAGCAGAAAGACCGGCTGGACGAGACACTGGACATGATGCGCAAGGTCAACTCCGTCATCTCCAGCTGTGAGACCGCCAAATCAATCATAGAGAGACAGGGAAGGCTGTCAGAGAAGTGCATAGACCTGGTGACGAACAAAAAACTGGGCACGTCAACCCTGCAGACGCTCACATCCAGCCTTGACCTGGTCATGCTCAACAACACACGCTCATCAGCCTGTCAAGGACCATACTCTCCACAAGCGTGAAGATGAACGACTCCGAGCGGCTGGCCGTCCTGCAGGAGATAGAGAGACAGACCATCGAGCAGGAAAGGAAGGTCTCGAAGGTATCCCGGATCATATCCCAGTATGAAAGACTGAAGAGAAACCTGAGATAGACATGGAAGAGGCATACAGCAATCTGAACAACGCATACCTGCAGATCAAGGGGATGATAGTGGTGGAGGGATTCTATGCCCTTGTTGCCGGATTTGTGATTACCACCTTTGTATTCAAGCTTGCAGGTATCATCAAGGAGATGGTTCACGAAGGCAAGGGATTCAATGCAAAACAGTTTTATGAGCTGGGCAGGGAGTACATCCTCTGCATAGCCCTCATCTGCATCATGCCCGTGTTGCTGGACACGCTTGAGACCGTACTTGCATACGCCGCGGACAGCTGATGGAGTCGCTCGCCGCCGGAGGGGTCTACAATCCGGACAATATCTGGAAGAAGCCGATCGAGCAGGCCTTCGACGACCTGATGAACAGTGACATCATCGACATAGCGGTCAACGGGCTGGACACGACCTTCAACTCCCTGCTGGCGGGAGCGGTGGGCAGCTTCGGGGGAGTCGCATACGACTACCTCATGCTGGTGTTCCTGTGCACGCGCTACCTCATCCTGATACTGCTCGAGGTCATATCGCCCCTGGCGATAGCCTGCCTGTACAACAGCGACACCCGCAGTTCCTTCTACACATGGGCCAGACAGATGGTCGGGTGCTACATGCTGTATCCGGGATTTGTCATCGCCAGCGTGTTTTCTGATCTGATTGTAGTGAACTATGTACAGCAGCGCCCCTGGTCGATAACGCTCATGGTGATATTTTCCTTCCTGCTGAAACTGGCGATGCTCGCCACGGTGAAAGCAACGGTTAACAAATGGTTATAGCTGATATGATGGACATAAAGAACATACTTAAAGATTTCTCCCGCCTGGCGGAAGCCAGAAAGAACCATACGTTCCGCACCAGGCTGGTATTCATATTCTGTGCCGCCACAATAGCGATGGTGCTGTTTTTCAGCTACAGGGTGGTAAACAGCGCGATGGACAAGATCCTGGTCGTCAATGAAGGCGGGGAACTGCTCCGCTTCAAGGCCATGCAGCAGGATCTGCTGTATGAATCCCTTTTAAAGAACCATTGCTACCATACGGCCTATTATCTGAACAGTTTCGACAGGCTCTCCCTGCAGGAGAACCGGGCACGCGCCCTGTTCCTGGTCAACAAGCCGGACGCGAACACCATATTCGCCAAATACCAGGCTGACAGGGGGTACGGCGACGCCCTGGAACTCGGAGTGGTCTACAGGACGGAGTTCGAGAAGATGCTCTCGGTATCCGTCAGCGGGGACGAGTATCACGTCACCTTCTCGTCAGTCCTGAGCATCATCAACGGAAATGATGTCAGGAAGATACGGATTCTCAGCGAGGGTACCGTCATACGTACCACACCACGTTTTCCGGAGAACACTTCCGGATTTTTCTTCCGGACATACAACCAGCGATACGAGATGCCATGACAAAAACTGAAAGGAGCAGAATAGTGGCGCTGGGGGGTATAGGAGCCGTGATCATCCTGCTGGTATGGGGGATCATCGCCACATTACCGAAAAAAGAGGACGGCAGGAGGAAGAAGTGAGGCTGCGCTCTGAAATCAAGGACAACTTCACGCTCAAGGACATGCTCGGGAGTGTGGAAAAGGAAATGGAGAACCGGAGAGAAAACCGCATGCCCGGTGGAGGGAATTACGGAATGGATGAACCGGAGGACACCGTTTCCCCGGAAAGCGAGATACAGCGCATCCGGGAACTGATCAGACGCAACGAACAGACCCTCGGAAGCGGTCCGCTGTTCGGAACGGAACAGCCCGCCCCCTCCGCCTTCAGGGAGAAGGAGATGACGGACGGTGAGGAGGAGAAACCGAGGAAGACGGAACCGGAGGACACGGTTCCCGAAGAGACTCCCCGGAGAGGATTCAACAGCGTGCGCCTTGTCCGGCAGGACGAGAGGAACGTCATACGGGCATTCGTACATTCCACACAGACGGTCATGGTCGGAGCGACGCTGAAGATGCAGCTGGCGGAGAACTGCCTTACGGACGACGGACAGCGCATCCGCAAGGGAACACCGGTGTTCGGGGAGGTGACCGGAATCGACGGGGAACGGGTACTGGTCAAAATCACCTCGGTGAATCTGGCCGGGAACATACTTCCCTTTGAAAAGGAGGTGTATTCCGAGGATGCCATGGAAGGCATATACGTTCCGGGAAATGCCAAGCGGAAACCATCAAGGAGGCGGAAGCCGCGGGTGTCAGCGGAACGAACACAAGTATTTCCGGGGGACTTGACATGGGAAGCCAGATAGTGGCGGGCGCGGCGAACAGCGTCATCAACGCGACCAAGTCGGCCGCAAGCAAGAATATCCGAAAGATAAAGGTGACCATCAAGACGAACTACCGGATACTGCTGAAGGATGCAAAAAAATAGAAATACAGATTAAGCAGGAAAGGATAAGGACAATGGCGAAAGTATATGTGGCAAGCAGCTGGAGCAACGAATACCAGCCACGGATCGTGGCTTTTTTAAGAGAACGGGGGCATGAGGTGTATGACTTCAGGAACCCTGAAAGAAAAACGGACTTCTGCTGGTCGCAGATCAGCGGGAACTGGGAGAAAATGGAAACAGACGAGTACCTGGACGCGCTGGAGCATCCGCTGGCAGAAGCGGGATGGATGAAGGGGTCCGGAAAGAAAGTGATAGTATATCGGCGGCCACAGAGACCGGAACTGATGTACAATCTCTTTGACGGGATATTCCCAACGGTTGCGGATGTGGCACGCTTCCTGAAGGAGTTTGATGAAATGAATAATCATGCAGTTGTATGACATGGAAAAATTCTGGTACTATGCACTTTCTGCCCTTCTGGTTATCTGCCTGAATGGATATATCCTACTCCTGTTCTCAGGGAAACTGGAAAATTTCATTCTCAGTATCGGGACTTTTGTAAAGAAGGCCATGCGAAAAATTAAAAAGTATTTAAAGGGGAAAAGGCATCCGCTAATCAGGAAGTGAAGTGCCTGTAAACTATTATAAACGGACTCTGAAAGTGACAATAACGAATGATAAAAACTGAATGATATGGAAGAATTCTTATCGAAAAACGGCTCTGTGACCATCTTGCTTTTCTGCTTTCTTCTCAGCCTTAATATTGTTTCCCACATTTTGGGCTTTTGGAAGAGTTACTATGAATATTCAAGGAAAAAAGAAGAAGGCGTCAGAAAGGGACCGGACAGATGCAAAGAAGCGTCCATGAAATAGATTTGCATGATATCAGGGAGAGGAAAGACCGGTTGACGGCGTGACACGCTTCCTGAAGGAATTTGACAGATTGAATAACTTAAAAACTGTATGACATGGAAGAACTTTGGAACAAGCTTGGGGCTTGGGGATATGCTGTCCCTATCCTTATGTTACTCTGTTTAAATATACTCTTGTTTACTGACATCTTTGAAAAGATTATAATAAGATGTTGGGTATATCTGGAGAATATCATAAGGAAAAGAAAAATGAAACATCCATGAAATAAATTGCATGATATCAGGGAGAGGAAAGACCAGCCGTCGATGTGGCACGGTTCCTGAAAGAGTCTGATCAAATAAAGAATTAAAAAACGATGTGATATGGGAATTATTTGGGAAAAAGCAGATTACCTGATCCGACTATTATTCATCATAGTATTAGGAATTGCATGTATACTTATAGTGATAGCCCCTCTTTATGAGGCACGGAACAATCAGCCGGAATCTGGGTAGGAAGGCGGAACCGGAGGACTGCCTGAAGAGGACAAGGGAAAAATGAGAAAGAAAAAGAATGAAAATGAAAATAAAAACTAAAGCAAAATGGAAAACCTGTTGAGCCATGCCGGCATTTTCTTCACAATGGCTGCCGTACTGACATTTGAGGCAATCCTTCTCCGTCTGGCTTCAGAACCGGAAGGCGGGCGGGAAGTGAAGGCACGGAAAGGGGAAAGCCACCTGGGGGCATTCATACGTGAGAACTGGTACTGGCTGCTGTTGCTGTTTTGTGCGCTAGGAGCGCTTTGCTGTGCAATACTGAGATCCTGCATGATATGAATCAACAGGATACCTTCATTGCTTTTTGGTGGCTGACTGTGTGCTTATGGGCTTCTCCGCTTTCTTGCAAACAGTAAATGAATACGCGGATTTTATAAGGGAGTCAGTAATGTGCATTGTCTTTCTCTCCTTTCTTTTCCTTGAGTATGGAAATGCCACCCGCAATGAACTGCAGCAGATACATTACCGACAGAACGGTTGAGAATAGCTTGAAACGGTTGCACTCCTCATTCAGAAAAAATAAACAAATGAAAAGACTTATCATTACTGAAGAGGAAAGCATCGCCAAAGGGGTATAGAGTATCCTTGGATACCTCACCGGACTTATCGCTGAAAGAAGAATTCCGACCCCCGTATACAAAGCGGAACTGCCCGATGTGAAAAGTACCTGTTCGTATACAGGAAGTTCCCGGAAAAACAGGTGAAGTGAAAAAAAGGTCGGGTACAGCATAAAAGTACACCCCAAGAGGCAAATAAGGATCTTGACATAAGCGGGACCTATTTCAAGATCCTTGAGCAACTGATTGAGATTTGTATTCATAAGCAAACAACTTTAAAATTAGCATACAAAGATATAGAATTGAAAGAAAACCATGAAACCGAACAGAATTTACATAACAGGACTGTTCCTGTCCGTTTTCCTTTCAGGGAAAGCGCAGAAAATAGAGGAACTTCCGGCTGTTCCCCTACAGATAGGATACGAGAAGACCCTGCACCTGATATTCCCTACCGAGGTGAAGTATTACAGTATCGGCGGTGACTATGTCATCGGTGAGAAGTCGGGAACTGCCCGGAGATCATACGCCTGAAAGCGGCCGAGGAGAATTTCCCGGGTGAGACTACCCTGTCGGTGGTGACAGCCGACACGAAGTTCTACTCCTATGCCATCAGCTATAACGCCCACCCGGTGGAGAACTATGTGCGTGTGGACGGCCAGCGCCCGCGCCCCATACACTGCCGGTGGGAAAGGACAGGCAGATGTTCCTCATTTTCCCGGCCGGAATCACCTATGTGGACTATGGCAGTACAAATGTGGAGGTTGAAAAGGCCGAGGGAGTGGACAACATCCTGGCAGTGAAAGCCACCGGAGAGTTTACGGAAGACACGAACATCTCGCAGTGGTCGAAGGGGGAAATTCTACACTTTCAATCTCCATTATGCCCCTTTCCCGGAACGTTTCAGCTTTGTCATTGACAAGGAAAAGACGCAAAGGGTGGCCATCCTTGACGAGAGGGAACGGTCAAGCGAACAGAAGGAAAGGATCAGGCAGGCAATCTCGAAGAGGATTCCCCTGGACCTGGGACTGAAGGACAAGAATGCCGGCATGGAGTTCGAGGTCGGAAACATCTTCATCGACGGGGACATCCTGCTGCTGCGAATGACGCTGACAAACCGCACACAGATAGGCTATACGACGGATTTCATGCGGTTCTATATCCAGGATGCAAAGATTCACAAGAAGACGGCGGTGCAGCAGATCGAGCAGAACATCCTGTTCGCTTTCGACTACCCGGAGGAGATACCTGCACATGAGAGCCGGACGTTCACGGTGGCCATGAACAAGTTTACCATTTCTGACAAGAAAAGCTCATCATCGAGATCCAGGAGAGGAACGGCGGCCGGCATTTTCTGTACAAACTTAAAAACAAGTCACTTCTGGGAGCGGAGGAAGTCTTCAGAAGCCTGCAGGAGCAGAAAACGGAAGATGAAGCGGACAGGATATTAAGGAGGATAGCCAGATGAGACTGCTGATGCTCATATTGTTCTTCCCCTTTTCTTTCGAGGGGGAAAACGGAAGGGAACTGCTCGATACGGCACTGGAAAAATGCAGCCGTCTGGAAAGCCTGGAAGCTTGCAGGGACATACTTTACCGGTACGGGGTGGCAGACAGGCTCCCTCTGTCATGTCCCCTGAAAGACAAGTTCAGGATAAGCAGCCCGTATGGAGGCAGGATTCATCCCATAACGGGAAAACATAGTTTCATTCGGGAATCGATATGGCAGTGGAGCTGGCCGCACCGGTCCATGCCACCGCTTCCGGTACGGTCGTTTTCGCAGGAAGGAAGGGAGGCTATGAAGATGCGTCATCATACGGCATTCCTACGGCTTTGAAACGCTTTACGCACATCTGGCAGCTTACTATACGACGGAGGGCAAAAAGCTCGGGAAAGGGGCTGTTATCGGCTTTGTCGGGAGCACGGCAGAAGCACAGGCTATCATCTGCATTATGAGATAAGAAAGAACGGTAGAACTATAAAACCATACTGGTATGGATATGACAATTCAGGAAGAGATTGAACAGCTTGTATTAAGGTGCATCGCCGCCGACGGGCTGAAGGCATGCCCGAAGGATATTTCCTTTCTTGAGAAATACAGGCTGAAGAACCTGTACTTCCTCTCCGTGAGGTATCGGATGGAAGGAACTGACTGCCCGGAACTTGACCGGAGGGCGGAGGGGCTGATCAGATGGAACATTTATTCCACGGATTTCCCGCTCCTTCGCCGGGTGTATGCCAGGGAGGGAAAGGAGGCGTTGATGAGATGCCTGTACCTGGAGGAGGGGTATTTCCGCAGATTCCTGGAACAGACCGGACTGGAGGAGAGGATATGACGAGCCTTTCCGTTGTCAGCTACATAGAACGGATCAACCGGATGTACAGGCTGATCCGGAAGGAAAGTACCGGCAGCCGTGCGGAACTGGCCGGCAGGATGCGGGTGAGTGAACGGACCGTCAGCAACTACCTGGAGGAACTCCGGCTGATGGGGGCTGACATAAGGTTCAGCAAGACACGCAATACTTACTATTTTTTCAACCGGTTCGTGCTCTATGCGACGTTCGAGGCCCGCATCGATGCGACGTGCTGGACGATAAGAAAAAGAAATGATACATACAATTATAATAAACCTTTAAAAAAGAATGAAGTATGAAACAAGTTAAATTTTTACTGTTGGCAGCGTTCGTGGCCATGTTCACGGGCTGCCAGAATGAGGAGATAATGGAACAGGATTCTGAAAAGGACGAATCGGTCCCTACCGGTGATACACGTATCATCATCGAAGGCGAGGGGATGCTGGAAACCTCAGCCCGCTCTTCAGACGGAAGGGTTGATTTTACCGGGGGGTATGCCACCGGAGCAGGACTGTATGACGGACGCAAAAATGTTCCTGTTGAAGCCCATCCTGATGCAGGATATGAGGTGAACTATTTTTATGGAGGGCCGGCTAATCAACCTAAGAAATACGATTATGCACAATCCGGGACTTCAGAGTTCGATGTTGACTTAGGCGGTCAGGACCATACTTTCCATTGTGGATTCAAGGAAAAAAAACGCACACTGACGACCAATGCAGGTGAAGGCGGAACAACTAATCCGAAAGGAACAAGGAATATCAGGTGGAAAAGCCGATCAGTATTACGGCTACTCCGGAGAGTGGGTATGAATTTACAGGCTGGACAATTATAGGTGGTGATGTAACTATCGAAAATCCAGGCAGTTCAACCACTACCGCCACCCTGCATGGTTCCAACAGTACTATTACAGCCAGTTTCAAGCAATCCATAAGAAGTATCACGATTAATTTGGATAGATTTTACAGCTCAACTTCAAGTACGAACAGTGGTAAAAGTTATGAATATTTGACCGTGTCATCCACAGATTGTTCCGGTATAATATGCAGGATATATGGACAGACCAAAAACGACATGGACAATATGGATGAAGTGAGCTATCCTGTGCGGATAGAGCAGAACCAAAAGGTTATGTATGCGTATTCAGAATGGGAAACAATAAATCAGGATGGGGATACACGGGAAAAAAGTGCCACTCCGCAGTCTTTTGACATTATAATAGACAATGCTATGATACTCTCAAACATCAAATCTCCGTCAGGCAAGCAGACTCTTGATTTCGGTGAATTTGATGGCAAGGAGATAACAGGCACTGGATATAAGATAACTTTCCAATTCACATCTCATTGGGAATAGAAACAATAAAGAGGATGGGATAAACCCCGGATATGCGGGAAAATGAAAGATTATAATAGATAAACATGAAATAGCCCTGTCATTACTCTAAACTAGAGTGTGGCAAGGCTATTGTCATTGCAGACGAAAAGGATCAAAAAACGGAATGGAAAAAACTTTTTCTCTAGTTAAAATATTTTCTAAAATAGTAGAAAAACCATCCACATATATGATGTCTTTCTTGAAGAGATTAAGACAGCCTAAAAGTATAGTGAATAGAGTACATCCATTGTCCTTTATCTACTCCCAGTGATGTTAAAGACAGCCGGCCTTCTTTTCTGATTCTTTATTCATTATTGGCAAACATATTGATATCAAATACTGACATTCTTGAATCTGTCCGTCTTACAGGATTTATCTGGCAATATAGTAACCGACCTGATAAAATAAAAGGAAACCACCGGTACATATCTGCCATGGTGGTTTCCTTGTCAATCTAAATCACAGCTGAAAAATCCATTGTTACTACATCTACCATCCCGGATTCTGTGGTAACAATTGCGGATTTCTCTGAAGTTCTCCTGTCGGAATCGGATAAAGGTACATCTTGTCCTCCCAAGTACGGCTTTTTCCTGCCTGATATGAAAGGTCGGGATTCGTGTAGTTGGGATATACAATGGCCAGATTACCGTCAGGTTTTCTTTTTCCCACATAAGTCAGTACATTATTGAGCAGTTTACCGGCTTTCCAACGTTTCAGGTCATTGAATCTGAAACCTTCTCCTGCCAACTCAATGCAGCGTTCACGACGGATCTCTTGTAAAACAGGACTCAGGCTGTATCCCCAGTCCGGCCATTTGGGATCGGTAAAACCTACATTTACTGTCAGGTGAGGCATTCCAACACGGTCTCTTAATTGGTTGACAGTTCTATCCAAATCCGCATTGGTGATGGTATTCAATTCCGCTTTTGCTTCCGCATTGATCAGCAGGGTTTCTGCATAACGGTAAGCGATGCCATCGAAGGAGCTTTTCATATACAACGCCTGTGAGTATATGGGATTGAATCCTTTGATAGGTCTGTATCCTGTGAAACAGTGCTGGGTGATAAACTCATCCTCATTCACCACAAAAGTAGAGTCTTTCAGGTCATCTGTCACGTTTGTCGGAAAATCGTTGGTGAGGATCAGCTGTTTCAGACGGGGGTCACGGTTGGCCGTTTCCTTTCTCATTGTTTCATCGCCTAAATATTTATTACTTAGTGAAATGGGAAGCCCGTCCGAACAAAGGAAGCTTTCTACAAAACTTTTGGAGAAACCGCATCCGGCCTCACGTCCTGCAGCTGCCATGTTGTGTTCACGTATGTTCGTCTTATAATCCACGTAGAGGACGGCCTCTTTCAGGTCACTCTTGTCGTCTATGCGGTACATATTGAAATAGTCTTCTTGTGGATGGCCCGTATTATAGATTTCATATCTTCCTGATGTGATAAGCTTGTCACTTTCAGTTGCAGCCATTTGCAACCACTTTCTGCTTCTGAGGCATATTCCAATTCATCATGGTATTTATAATGGGTACCTTCATTCAGGCAGAAACGTGCCTTTACGTGTCTGGCTATGTCCTTATTCAGGCGGTTGGCTTCTTCACTGCCTGCTTCCGGCAGCCATTGGATGGCGAAATCCAGGTCTTCGATGATTTTTTGGAACACTTGGTTTCTCTTCATTTTCGGACCGTACAGTTCCTCGCTGTCCACATTCAGGTCAACTTCCAGCCAAGGCACATCTCCCAAAAGCTGAATCTTGTTGAAATATTCCAGCGCACGGAAGAAACGCATTTCAGCTACATAAATGTTGACATCCGCTTCGGCAGCCTGCACACTCTGATAATGTGTCATGAAATAATTGATGTTACGAATATTCTGCCAGTTTGATTTTTGCCATACGCCACCTTCTGTAGGCACGACATATTGTCCCCATAGGAAAGAATTGATATCGTTGGGGACCTGGATGTCACTGTCCGTGTCATCCAGAACACTGACTCCTCCCGGTATCAGACCATAAAAGGCATTGGCATAGGCTTTCAGGTCATTGACAGATATCCAAAAACTCTGATCATTCAAATTTTGCGGGCCTCTTTCCAGAAAAGAGTCATTACAGCCTGTCAGAGACAGGGCAGCCGCCATATAAAGTACATATTTCAGTTTCATAAAAGTTTTGTGTTAAGATTAGAATACAACATTAAGTCCCAAAGCCAGCGATTTCTGCTGCGGATACTTGTATGGATCGTCCAGTTCCGGGTCAAATCCTCCGGAGTATGCTTGAAAGTCAGCAGGTTCTCTCCGGTGAAATATACGCGGCATTTCTGTATTCCCCATTGTTTCGTCAGGGAAACAGGCAGGGTATATCCGAAAGACAATGATTTGAGACGCAGGTAGGATGCGTCAAGCAGATAGCGTGTCTGGTTTTGACCTAAAGCCTGGCTGCCATTGAAACGTGCCACCGGAAGCCAGCCCCCTGCATTGTCTTCACGCCAGTAATCGTTACCTACAGCTGTAGGAACCTGCCACATGCTTCCGTATTGCCATTTAAATGTATAGGGGAGCATCAGGTCACGTTTTCCGACACCCTGGAAGAATATTCCTAAATCAAAGCCCTTCCAGTCCGCCGAGATATTGAATCCGTAACGGTAACGCGCCTTGTTGTTACCGATAATCTTCATGTCACCCGGCTTGTCAACCGTATTCTCTCCATAATCCACGACACCGTTACCGTCAATATCCATAAATCTGATATCACCGGGCACTTTGCTGATTCCGCCGTCCAGTTTGGACTGGTCAGGAGCCGAAGCTATCTCATCGGCAGACTGGAACAGGCTGGATTCATATCCCCAGATGTCACCGACTATCTGTCCTTCATAATATGGAGAAGACAATGACTTGGTCGGATTGTCATATTTGGTGATTTCCGCCCGGGTGTCAGAAAGATTGAATCCCACACTGTAATGCAATCCGTTGTCCAGCTGGTCATTCCAGGTTAATGCCAGTTCCCAACCGCGTGTTACCATATCGGCGGCATTCTCCAAGGGCTCACTCATACCTAGGATATTAGGCAATATTCTACCCGGTCCCAACATATCGGTCGTTTTACGCTGGTAATAGTCGAATGTACCCTTCAAACGGTTCTGCAGGATGACAAAGTCAAGCCCCAAGTCCCACTGGGTAACCTTTTCCCAGGTAACGGTATTGCTTACAAGACCACCGGGCAATACATATTGGGGCTGTTTTCCCCCCATGATATATCCCAAGGTACCTGTTCCATAATTGGACAGATAAGCGTACCACCCATTATCCAAAGCCTGGTTTGCCAGACTACCGTAAGAGGCTCTTATCTTCAATTCATCAAAAAATCCGTTAGTGGCTTGTTTGAACCAGCTTTCTTCCGATAATTTCCAGCCCAAAGAGAAGGAAGGACTAAATACGGAACGGTCATCTTTCGGGAATTTGGACGACAAGTCATAACGGCCGTTCACCTCCAACAGATAACGGTCCGCAAAACTGTAGTTTATACGGAAGAAACCGCTTCTTGTGGCCCAGCTGTCATCCGAGTTGCCCACATATTTCTCTCCGGTAGCGGCGTCCATTGAGGGAAGGTCATTGGAGATAAGCTCATCCCGGCTTGCCGAGAAGCCACGGGTATGCTTGGTCTCCTGATTGTAACCGGCCATTACTTTAAAATAATGTTTGCCCAAAGTTAGTTCATAGTCACCAAACAGGTTGAAAGCGTTGTATGTGTCATTGGCCTGGCTTTCTGACACGCCGCTTGGCCTGGAGTGTTGGAAAACCTGTAAGAATTTGCCATCTATACCGTATTCGTTGAATGTTTTTCTGTGTACCTTGCCATGTTCCGCATAATAGTTGAATGTATAGTCCATGTTGATTGTCAGTCCTTTCAATGGGGTAAGTTTCAAGGCAAGGGTGTTCCAGAAGTCATTCTTCGTGGTCTTACGTGAACCCATCTCATCCAAAACTGCGGCAAAGTTGGTGTAATTACCTTGACCTGACCAGTTACCATCAGGATGTTTTACAGGCATGAGAGGTTGTGTGTCGTTACCGATCCATGACTCTCCGTGCACGGCATCCTGGGCAAGTCCGTCCAGTTCGGTACGGATATAGCTTGTCTTCATGGATACGTGCATCCAGTTGTTGATGTCATAATTGATATTGTTCACCATATTGAACTTACGGAAGCCCTCATCCCCGTAACGCATCAGTGATCCCTGGTCCATATAACCCACCGAGGTATAATAAGTGGCCTTGTCGCTACCACCGTTAATATTTACATTATATTTTTGGACAGGGTAAGTTTTCTTATACATCTCTTTCATCCAATCCGTATTTCCGCAATAGGCATATTTGCCGGCCTGACAGTTTCCGTACTGCCAGCTGCTGGGGTCCTTTGCCACAAAGACCGGAAGGTTGTTGACCGGATCATAGAAATAAGCCTCTATATGCTCCATTTCCTCCTGACTGAGCAGGTCACGGCCGCTGGTCGTATTGTTTGCGGCGTTCATCCAGTGCGCATATTCCATGGAATTCATATATTCCGGACGGGTTGTCGGGCTGTTGAATGAGACAGATGCATCGAATGACACTTGTGTAGGCATATTCTTGCGGCCGCTCTTGGTTGTGATAAGGATAACACCATAAGCGGCACGGGCTCCATAGATAGAGGCAGAAGCTGCATCCTTCAATACAGATACGCTTGCCACATCTTGCGGATTGATCAGGTTCGGGTCCATCTGTACTCCGTCAACCAAAACCAGCGGACTACCACCGTTGATGGACGTTTCACCGCGGACATTGAAGCTTGAGCCTTTTCCCGGCTGTCCGCTGGTGGTGATGTTCAAGTTAGGGATTGTTCCTTGCAAACCTTGTCCCAGATTGACGATGGGACGGTCTGCCAGCACTTTGTCATCGACGGCAGAAACCGCACCGGTCAGATTGGCTTTCTTGACAGTCGCATAACCTACAACAACAACCTCGTCCAAGGTCTTGCTGTCTTCTTTCAGTGCTATTTTCAAGGGCTTGCCCTCCCATATGATTTCAGAGTTCATATAACCCACATATGAAACGACAATGACATCACCCTTCTTTACGTTTGGAATACTGAAATCTCCGTCCAGTCCCGTTATTGTTCCGTTCGTTGTCCCTTTGACAACAACAGACGCACCGATGACGGTTTCACCGTTCTGATCCACAACCACTCCCGTACAAGCATTGTCCTGTTGTACAGAATGCATTTCTACAGCCGCTGCATGAGGGGCGGCCTGAACATATCCGGTAGAAAAGCCGGATAAAAGTAACATAGCGCTTACTAACTTTAGTCGCTCTTTTTTCATAGCTTTAATATTTGAAGATGTGTTTTATGAAAATTTATCTGTGATTTCTATTTCGGTTTTAAGCAGTTTTTCTAATTATGATTTTTCAATTAACAAGTTAATAAATTCGCTCTTTTTTAAAGGTTATTTTATTTTTCAACGCAAATATATAAATATGAATTAAAATATAATCCAATATTTATAAGATTTTTTATAGAAAAAAATACCGTTTGCGTAAACGGTAAAAGAAATTCCTACATCTGTAACGCCAAAATAAAATTTATCTGGTAGTATAATTATGGTTGTATCTAATAGTAAGTGTACGGGAAATAATACTTAATAAAAAGATTACTTTTACCGTTTTTTTCTGTCAATGGTAAAGAGCTGAGCAGAATCAAGAAAGGCATAGGCAGGTTTACTGCTTCCCTAATAAGATACAGTATGAAGTACATGGACAGTGATTAGTATGATTATAATGTATTATATCGATTTGCTTATTGAAACGTATTCACGAACGGAGATAATGCTTTTCAAGATACTGGAATACTAGAATATTATTGTACGTATGATAACATCGGATTATTTTACTACAAAAGTTAAGTTCTTCTTAAATACGTGATGAAAGACAATCCTCTATACCATATAAAACTGTTCGGGTATAATAGACATTACCTTTTAGATCAATTTGATCTGGTTTAATGAATAATTTGTTTATAATTCAAGATTAATCTTCTTGAGAGTTAATTCATAACTTTATAATAGGAATGAGAAAATAAAGTCCCGGTGCATCACTGCAGCGAGACTTTTCCACCTTAAATTCATCTTATGTCATTTCAATGAATTACATTTCCATTCCGGCATCCGTTGTCAATTCCTTTATCCGAACCAACTGCCTGTCCAGAAAATAATCTGTATACAGACTATATGTTTCGTTTTCATAGAAACTGATCAGCCCCTTGCGGTAATTCAGAATATCGGCATCTTTTGCTGAATAGACCGGAATCAGTCCGGCATTCATCATCACAATGCTTTCCACAAGGCGTGCCGTACGTTTGTTGCAGTCGATGAACGGCTGTATCCGTGCAATGTTGCAATGGAGATACACAGCACGTTCAAGGGGATTCTCCAGTTCCGTCTGCCGATAAAGCACCTCGCTTAGTTTGAAACGTATCTCATATACATCCCGGGGAGGCACATAATCAGTTCCGGATATTCTTACCGGACGTGTGCGAAACAGTCCGGCTTCCTCATCGGAAACCAGTCCGGAAGACAGCCCGGAATGCAGACGGAGCAGAGTACGCTCATCTATTATCTCGGTATTCTTCCCTTTATGGATATACTCCATTTCAGAAACAAAAAGATTATGCAGGTTCTTCAGCATTTTGGCATCCTCGTATCGTTTTTCCGATGTTATGCCATCTTTCAACAAGGCCTCTGTTTCGACGTATGTATATGTATTCCCTTCAATCTTTCCGGAATAATAACACCATACAACTGCCAGATTCCGAATATCGGAAGAAGTCAAGTCCGATAATTTTGAAAGCGGAGATTGAAGTATCTGCTCTGCTTTTCGCAACTGATTGTCTGTAAATATATTCATGATATATAAATTTTAATGCCAACTTTGTGGCATGACTTTCACATAATTCGTCGTTTCATCCCATATATAACCTCCTGTATAATTGCAGTTGAACAGATAATCCGCATCACAACGAAGTAATATCCACTCATTGGAATTTTCAGCTCTCCAATATAAATGTAAGACTGGAATGGCATATTTAACTCCATCATGTCGGGGAGCAAGTCTTTTAACTGGGAATTTGCAACTCATAATACCCTTCCAGAAACGTGTTCCTGTCGGAATGTCCACAGAATCCTTACCGATTTCATCTTTCCATTCCTCATCGTTTACTGCTCCTTTCTTTTTGGTACTTGGACTATATGAATTAGACTTCAGTTTGAACTCACGTTCCCAAACTGCTTTTATTTCGCCTCTCAGTGCCTTTTCTCCCCGGTTGGATAAGTATATACCAGATTCCACGGATCATCATCAGGAACCGGATATGCAAGAATAGAAGTATATCCCTGTCCTTCCACTTCCATCATGCGCAATGCCGGCAGATTATCCGACGCAGGCGCTTTCACCTCATACAGCCATTCCTCGTCCGTACTGCCATAATCATAATCAGCTGCCCTGCACCACATCGTTTCTCCTTTCTTGCGGAATAACGGCACAAGCTGGTATGTACCGGGAACGGAAGTCACATAGCACTGGATACGTTTTCCATCCCATGCCCCATTCGTCTTGATGTCTATCGGCTGGAACTGCTCCACAATCTCATTCGTACCCGGCCTCATAAATACAAACCGCATTTCTCCTTCTGATGTGCCACACCAAGGATAGTAGAATGTACCAAATACTTTACCTTCATTTTGATAACAGTCATAGCCATATTCCGTATAATTCGGCCAAATGGTAAACTCGTAATCTTCCGGATTCGGGTTGAGTATAATTTGGTCCGTCTTGCCATACCGACTCCAGTACTCCACATCGATATCCACCTGCTCCATGTTGACCGGGGAGTTGTAGTTTCCCGTCATCTTCAGTGTATAGGTGTATTTCATTCCCGCCTCCCATTCATGGTCCCTGTGGAACTCATAGGAATATTCCTTTCCGTCAATGGCAAAACTGACCGTCGCTTTCTGGTCATAACCGTAGACAGGGGGAAGGATTGTCTCCACTACCACCGGATCTGCATCGTTCAGATGATAGTTGCCGCCAGCTTGCAGGCTCCCCCTGCTTGAGAAATCGAATATCAGGGGGGAGTTGGTTTCCCGCCTGATGTCAAGCGTCATCCTTGTGATCACATTGTCAAACCTTATGTTTGAGACAATGCCTTCTCCCATATATTCATTTTTCAGAATTTTGATGCGTACCAGGCTCATGGCATGTCTCATCTCAATATCCGCTGTCGGAATGTCCCTGGTGACCGACGCCCTTCCATACAGGATGTCGTGCTGGTCCGCCAGTTCAAAGGGGATGAGCCTGTCCCCAGCCGTCTGTCCGTTGTACGGCAGATAAGCGGCCACCTCTGCGTCGCCCTCCACCGGAGCGTCCCCGCCGGCATTCCATTTTTTGCCGTCAAAGGCATAAGGCACATTATGTACATATGGAGACTCGGCGCCGGCAGCGCTGATGAACACCCCCATCTCATGTCCCGGCAGGAATGCTCTATGATTCCCCTTGTCTGCTGCATCGCCTGCAACGATGCGGTTATTCCGAGCTGTATCTTTTCTTCCTCATCCTTTCCCGGATCATCCCCCGGGGTGACAACCGGCGGTTCAGGTTCCGGCAGGATCTCATCCTTTTCACATGCGGATAATACACATGTGAGTGAAGCCAACAATATATACCTTAAAATTTTCATTGTATTACTTCTTTCAGTTTATAAGTATCTTACTTTGAAATATTATTTACTTCAAAAGTAATATAAAACTTTACTTCTTTACGTATTCTTTCCAGAACTGCTCCAACCTGTCGCGGTCCAATGTCCCGTCCTCCCTGAGAAAGCAGCCTATCATCGCTTCTATGACAGTCTTTACCCCTCTGTAACGATGGTCCGCGGCAAATGTCCTCAGTTCCCATACCAGATCCTCGGTCAAGACAATGGTCTGGTTATACGCCTTTCCCGGTGTCTCCGCCGTTTTTTTTCTTTCATGGGGTCTGCCCCCACCATATTTTCCAGGGAAATCCCTTTCGACTTGAATTCTTTCATATTCCTTCTCCTTTATTATTTGTTCATTTTCCTGATCCTTTTAAGGAATTCCTCGGTCAGACTTCGGTAATCCCTTGCCCCGTTTGACGAGGGTGCATAATCGAAAATGCTCCGTGCATTGTACTGCGCCTCTCCCAGCGCCACGTTGTTCCGTATGGTTGTCTCGAACACGCTCTCCCCCAATGTTTCTATCAGACTCTCCCTGATGTCCACGTCCAGCTTTCTTCCCGCATTGTATTTTGTCATGAAGTAACCGAGAATCCTGACCTCCGCGCCGAGTTTTCTTCTGAGCAGGCCGATGATATAATGTATCTTCTCGATTCCTTTCATGGCGAAATAGTTCCCGTCCGTGGGTATGATCACAAAATCACTCGCCATAAGCGCGTTCTGTGTGATGATGCCCAATGAGGGAGGACAGTCTATCAGAATATGGTCATACTTCTTTTCCAGGCCTCTTATTATTTCCCTGAAAAGAAATTCCCTCCCGGGGGTGGTGTTCATGATCACTTCCGTGGCCGCCAGGTCCAAGGACGCCGGCAGCACATCCACCCTGTCCAGCCACGTGAGAGGCTTCAGCTCCAGGGGTCTGTCCTGCATGATTTCCTGCAGCACACTCTCGAGCATGACATCCTGGGGAAGACTTGCCATTTCCTCCCCGAACGCCGCCATCGTCGTGTTCGCCTGCGGGTCCGCATCTATGATACATACCTTTTTTCCGTGCAGCCGTGCGATTCCGGCCGCCAGATTCAGCAGCGAAGTGGTCTTTGCCACACCGCCCTTGTGGTTTACACATGCTGTCGTAATTGTTTTCATGATTTGTCTATCTCCTTGATTATTACGATGTAAAGATACGCATTTTTGAAATGTTTACCAAATATTTTTCTACATATTTACTTTATCAGTATTATACTTTAAATATATTTCACATTACATACTTAAATATAAAAATATACATAATCATGTATATTACTTATTTACTTTAATATATAAATAAGTATATTTTCCATAGAAACAAACGTGTTTTTCTGAAAATAAAAGTCATGCTGCAACGAAATTGCAGCCTTGTGGTATATCTTGCAGCCTTAAAGACGCAAAGCCTGTCACATATATGCATAATAAAAAAAGATCTGCGGGGATTTTTATATGGGAAGTAAAGTAAAAAAGCCCCCGGCCTGTTAAAAAAGTAACGCCAATCACTTTGTAACATAACGCAGAACCGCGCGACCGGGGGCAAAGACCCTCTGTCACGGTTCTGCATTTTATTTATTGTTACAAAAATGATTGGCTCTGCAAAGATAGAAAAATATTTGCTATGACACTGTTTGAGATTCTAAATTTTAATAGGGAGCTTCTGGAGCGTCTGGCCGGGACAGGTTACAAGCCGGACGACTACAAATATATCGACCTGTACAAGGAGTACGAACAAATGCGCCGCAAAGGTGAAAAGGTGACGTATTGTGTGGCCTTCCTCTCGGCCAGACATGGCGTTTCCGAAAGAAAGGTGTATGAGATTCTCGGGCGGTTCAAAAAGGAATGTACGTTCCATGCAGTATGAAAAGAGTGGAATTTTTGCTTTCATGGGGAGAAGAGATGAACTTTGTATCCGAAACATAAACACTCTTACACGACAGAATGATTACAGCAATGAAAAAGTACTACTACAGCCAGGCCCCGCTTCCTTTTGTGGGACAGAAGCGCATGTTCGCATCGGAGTTCAGAAAAGTCTTGAAGCGTTTCAGTGACAGGACGGTGTTCGTCGACCTGTTCGGCGGTTCCGGACTGCTCTCGCACATCACCAAGCGGGAAAGACCCGATTCAACCGTGATCTACAATGACCACGACAACTACCGCGAGCGTCTGGAGAACATCAGCCGGACGAACGCCCTGCTTTCCGACCTTCGCCGCCTCTCGGAAGGAATTCCCCGCCACAGGATGCTCTCCAAGAAGATGCACAGCATATTCCTGGAACGTATCCGTCGGGAGGAAAGCACCGGCTTTGTGGACTATCTCACCATCTCTTCCTCCCTGCTGTTCTCCGGCAAATATGCAGGAACATCGGGGAGCTCGGAAAACTGAATTTCTACAACAATATGCGCCTGAGCGACTACTGCTGCGAGGGCTATCTTGACGGACTCGAGGTGGTATGCTGTGACTACAGGGAGCTGGTGGACAGGTACAGGGACTCCCCGGATGTGGTCTTTCTGATAGATCCCCCCTACATGGCGACGGACATCAGCACATACAGGATGGACTGGAAACTTACGGACTATCTGGATGTCCTGCTGGTACTGAAAGGACACCCTTTCATCTATTTCACTTCCGGCAAATCCCCCATACTGGATTTCTGCCGGTGGATGGAGGAACATCCTGAAACCGGCAATCCTTTCAAGGGAGCCGGCATGTCCACCCTTACGGCCAGAATGAACTACAGTTCGTCCTATACGGACATCATGCTGTACAAGGAAATGACTGAAGCGGCCTGAAGCGGCCACACCACCTTGAATTCCACTTGCGGATATCCCGGATGTGAATCCCGGATATCCGCTTAATTTTTGTTAAGTGCAATATGATTGCACTGCATCTTTCTATCATTGTCCCTGAAATATAACATTAAAAAGAAACTACCATGCCAAATGAAAACAACCTGTTGCCGGAACATGCACAGCTTGCAGCAGTTCTGGACAATCCGGAAGCAATCCAAAGGATCAAAGAACCGACAGAAAAAATGCAGATTGCCGCCGTACAGAAAAAGCCGGAACTTGTCCGGCTGTTCACCAACCCAACGGAGAAAGTACAGCTTTCCGCCGTAATTGCCTCTCCTGAAAGTGTCCTTCTCATGCAGGCCCCATCCCCTCTGGCCTGCTTCACGGCCGTGGAAGGGATGTTCAAGGCGGACCTGCCGCCCACAACCGGTATTTTGGCCGCAGCCCGGAGCTGGTATTCCGGATGAAGGGGAACAGGAAACTCGGAGAACCGGATACGGAAGCCGTAAAGGAGTTTTTTGATGAAGTCAAATCCTTTAAACATTGAAAGCCATGCCTACAATCTTGGAACACCTTGCCGCGCTGTTCGACAAGGACATGAGGCGGTATTGAGCAATCCCCGCGCCATCAGCATGATCGCCAACCTTCCGCCCGTGTCCAGATGGCCGCGGTCAGAAGGGACAGAAGTGTCATCTGCTTTATTGAGAAACCGACGGAAAAGGTACAGCTGACAGCTGTCAGAAACGCACCGCACAACATCCATTTCATTACTTCGCCAAGTGAGAGGGTACAGCTGACGGTCATAGGCATCAGGCCTTCCTATGTCGCTTCATCCCAAACCCTACGGAAAAAGTACAGCTGAAAGCCGTCGAGAAGAGACCGGAATGCATCTTCCTGCTGCAGAAGCCCGCAGAAAAGGTACAGCTGACGGCCGTCCTGAAAGATCCCCGGTATCTCTCGGCAATCAGGGAGCCGACAGAAAAAGTACAGCTGGCAGCCGTACAGAAAAATCCGGAATGCATCCGTCATATAGCGGAACCGACGGAGAAGGTGCAGCATATGGCCGTCCAGAGAAGTCCGGATATCTTCCGGCAGATCAGGCAGCCTGAGGAAAGCGTGCGGCTGGCGGCGGTGCAGGCCAAGGGAGAGAACATCAGATACGTGTCCGCCCCGTCCGAGGCTGTACAACTGGCGGCTGTCAGAAACGATCCGATGAATATCCGTATATAGAAAACCCTACGGAAAAGGTGCAGTCTGTCGTTCTGCACGCAGACCGGGATGCGGCACCGTTTATCAGTTCGCCTACAGAAGAGATCAAAAGACTGGCGATGGAAATGTACGGCCTCAGACTGGAAAATGCCGCCGGCAAGGAGGCGGCAGCGGCCCGGACATCCGAAACCTTCGGAGACTCCGGAAAGAAAGCGGCGGAGGGCGTGGCAAAGAAACCCTCGGCAAAGCAGGTCAAAGAGGCGGTGGAGAAACTGGATAGCGAGATCAGGGAAATAAACAGGGAGTACTTCCAGGCCACTTACGAGGCGCAGTACTCGGACAACGCCGCGGAACGGGAAAGCGAGATCTCGCTGCCGGGAAAAACAGGGAGAAGAAGCTTGTCAAAGCTTATGAAAAATTCAACTCGGCAGCGTTCCGGAAAGGAAGGAATGCAATGTGGGGAAGATTGTCAAGGAACTACGCAAGGAAAGGGTGGCCGTGGAAAACATGAAAGCTGGGGAATGGCACTCCCTGATGAAGGGGAAGGCTGTACAGCCGCCCCTTGTTTCCGGCGCATCCGGAGCTGCAGGAAAAGAAGCGCACTGATGCTTGCCAGAACACCCGCGGGATATGCACTGAAGGCGGCAGGCACCATAAACCAGGCAAGCCGGCAAGGCCAATGCGGAAATGTAAGTAACATTTGCATTCTACATATATCACTTTGTTTACTTATTTACTTTAAATTTCGGAAATGTAAATAAG
>ENA-OQJH01000127-OQJH01000127.1-human-gut-metagenome-genome-assembly--contig:-NODE-127-length-44242-cov-1.921954_pt1 | contig 44242 bp, 72 predicted proteins | sample MGYA00242597_ERZ504763 | MGnify/ENA primary metagenome ERZ504763 (study PRJEB26092, sample SAMD00036359) | human gut metagenome | host: Homo sapiens | study: EMG produced TPA metagenomics assembly of... | reverse complement strand
AGAAAAACGTATATTTAAACTTAGTGAAACGAAAAGATTATTTGCTTTGCCAATCATTAATACAGTTGGATTATTTTTTGTTGGTGGCGGTAAATATACAAATTTACCATCATGCTTAGACCCAACTCTTGTAAAAGCGATGTGTATGAGGGAATCAAGATGCTGTATAACTCAACAGCAGCAAGATATTATGCAAGTTAATAATGAGGGAGATTGGGTAAAAGGAAAGGAACAGGTCGGTTTAAAAAAAGGACTAAAAATCAAAGAATCTCAAAGTATACAAGCTGGAATTTTATGGTTACACAGTAAATCTCTAAGTACAAGAAAGTATTATATTAGAGGGCTTAAGTGGAATAAAGGATGGGATTATACTGACGCTAAGGTGGAAAATATTACAACAGAGAGAGAAAAGAATGCGGAATTGAATATTTATACTTGTTCTAATGATTGGTGGAATGCAGTAAAGCAGTATAATGGTTCTCCTAAAAAAGAAGAATATGTTAGAGCTGTGAGAGAGTATTATCAAAAAGCGAGTATTCCCACATGTGAAGATTATTATGTAGATGATAAAAACTATATACGTCCTTATGTTCCGGAATCAATATAATAAAATGGGATTACAATGTATTGTAGTCCTATTGGCGCTTATGATAAATGGTTGTTCTTTTTATAAAGTTTCTGTTGAAAATAATAATGTGAAACAAGAATATGAAAGGGTGGAGATGTTACGTAAGGCAAGCCAATTGGAGAAAAAAGATATAAAAAAACTTACTTATTTATATTTTGGTAATGATACATTGGTTTTTCCTGATAGTCTCTATCAGTTTCAATATGAAAATTGGATGCATATTTCTATGGTGAATATGGAATGGATTTATATTGTAATTGGTATGCTTATTGGGCGAGTAAGAAAAATGCAGGATATAGCAATTCTGTTGCGCGAAAAAAAATTTCTAAAATTCTATATAGCGTAAATAGAATTTTAGAAATTGCTTCCGGAGGTGGAAATGGTTTTATGCATGAAAGCAACCGTATCCCATGTTATGTTGAATATTATTTATTTTATTATAATGCAGCAAATAAGGTAAATTTTAATCAAGAGGAGATTGCTGTTGCAATTGAAGTTTATGGCAATTAATTGATATGGTTATTGATAAAAATATTCCAACACCTATATTGGCTTGGAGAATGACTAATATATTTGAAAATATTAAATATATAGAATCACTTATAACAGGTGATTTCTATTTGTATGGATTGCTAAATTATATAGAGAAGAATGTAAATACAATAAAAAATGAATGACTTATATAGTAACAAGAATCTGTTTGAATTAGAGTTAAGCTTTAGAGTATCTATTGCAGGAAATTATGATTATATAATAGATTATATGGAAAATGTAGCTCGGAACTTCACGAAGAAGTATCCCAGCTACCTTATCCATAAGAAAAGCGAAGACAAGATAAAAGCCTTTCTGACTGATACAGTCAAAGCTAAAGTGGAAACCTTTGCCGATGCAGAAGCGAAGAAAATAACCGTGACCGAAGTACGTGAGATAGCGGACTTGATAGCAGAATATGAGGGCATGGAAGGAGAACGAAACAGTTCTTCTCCTTTCGGCAATCATCCTACGGACGCTCCCTCTTTGGGTAGTACCGGAGTGGAACTTGCCATGAGTATGGATAACGGAGCTTCGGATATCCGTCCTGTCAATGTAGCCAAACCTACAGGTGCATCGGGAAAACCCAAGATAATGAAACGAAGTGTTATCCGTGTAACCGTGGAGTTGGAAGTGCTGATGGAAACCAAACAATACCTGCATTTTTTACAGGAACTGCCAGAGTTGTTCAGCCTGCATGAGTTTCCGAACCTACGTTGCAGAGTAACATGGAAACAGAAACGGGTGAGCTATCAGGAATCTCCATTGCCCATTGAAGTGAAGGTTGTGGAAGACCGTAAATATCAGCGGTGGTTTGTGACCTTTACGGTATTGATGGTGCTGTGTTTCATCGGGATTATCACCCTGTTCTTTTCCATTCCGAACCTGTATAAGCAGGACATTCACTTTTTGCGGAATGATACGATTCATCAGGAGTTCTCCATTTCTAATAGCCGGATAGACTTGAAGGATGTTAATTTAATGAATAATGGTGGAAAGGATACGCTTGTTATCAAGGATAAAAAAGTAATTATTGCTAAATAAAAAATGATGGAAACTCAGATATGGGAGTGTTTATCGGGATGGAGTTTATCCAATACTGCTTCGGACATGGGATTCCTGCACGGGTGTTGGATGTGTGGAGGGTGCGTGGGGAAGTGGCAGAGGTTGTCGTGGAGTTTGGGAAGTAGATGAAAGAACTGACGATGCTGCGTGTAATAGTAATATTGCTTAAGAACTTTGTCTTAAATATTGTTATGATAGTGAATTGATTGTTGCTATTGGTATTAAAAGTGATGATTTTAGCCATATCAATAGAATAAATCAGTATATTTGCAATAGTATATATTTAATAAATGATTGAGATGAAACGTTTATCAGAAGAACTTTTGGAATATTTCAGCAACACCCCAGAAGAACAATTACAAAAAGATTGGGAGGCTATACACAGCAAGTATGCTTATGGACCGGAAATCAATCAATTTATTGAAGAATGTGAAAAGAATGCCTTACACAATGAAATTGTAGATGGCATCTACGGAAGCCATCCAACATCCAGAGTGAATGTAGAATCCCCTATATCCCAGGATTTCGGGTCTGATTCATATTTGCCTATGGCAGTATAAAACATTAAAATACATCATAATGAAGCAAGCCGTTTTTTCACTAAAAAATTACTCCGTAGTCAAAGTAATGCTTGACTTGGAGAATATTCCACCCCAATGTATCTTCGATTTGAAAATAGAACCATCCGGCATCTATTTTCAGAGAGAAAGACAATATGTATTAGATTTGGTATTCAAGGCTTCATATAAGAAAGAAAATACTGACATTGAGGTTATAAACATCAAACTTAAAGCCGTATTTTCTTTTGGGGACATGGTACAGGCTGGTACCATCCCTCCTTATTTTTATGCGAACAGCATTGCTATCATTTTCCCTTATGTACGTGCCTTTGTAAGTACTATAACATTGCAGGCAAACGTAGCTCCGATAATGATACCCACACTGAATGTATCGTTGTTGGAACATGAACTAAGGAGAAACACGGTCTTAAAGTAGAAGCCTTCAATGAACAGAATCATATATCAGACCGTTGAAGACAGAGAGAACCCTGACTATGTGGAACAACATGGGCCGTTCATTTGTACGAATAAAAACGCATGGCTTGGAGAAGGCTATTATTTCTGGGATACAATTATAGAGCTCGCCCATTGGTGGGGAAATCTTTGCTATAAGGACAGTGGGTATATAATCTGCCAGTCAGCTTGTGATGACAAATTAGAAAAGGTATTTGATTTGGTTGGAAGACCAGAGCATCTGATAGAGATGAAAAGATGTTCGGAAATCATCACTAAAAAGTGGCATAAGACGACTGTTTACGTTCCTGAAATTATTGCATACCTGAAACAATTCACCCAGTTCTCGACTCTCTACAAAGCCATCAGGGTCAATCCTTTGTGTACTTTGCCGAACTCGTACATCCAATCTTCTCTGTTCAGATTCAACAACCGGAACAAGGCATTTATAGATGTATGTCCTGCTATTCAATTTTGCTTTTTCGATAAGAGCCTGTTTACGGAAGACTACTTGATTGTCTATCCTGAAATGTATTGTCAAACCCCTGTCATATAGGCATTATCATACAAAGCAATAATAGTGTGAGGGAAACTTTTATATCATTTCCCACACACTTCATGGAGATTTTAGGGAAGATGAATCATTCTTTCTTCTTTGATGATTTTTCATCATCCAACCCCAATCGCTTGCATAACTCCGGATTACTTTTGATTCGGTCCATTTCCTCATTGATGATTGCCTGGGCATCCAATTTAATCCGGTCGTAGTTGCGCTGTATCTGCTGCATCATGATATCGTTTCCATCCTTGTCCTTGAACTCGTTGATGACAGGGATTTTCCGGTAAGCCTTTTCCTCCGCGCTGACTTTGGCATGGTCCACAATGATTTCAGCATGGAATATTTTCTGGTCTATCTTTTCGCCAAAATTGTCGGAAACGGCTCCGACAAATGTGCCCTGGGACAGGTTGGCAATCTTGGAAGCGGGATGAGCGAGTCAAGCTGTGTGCTGATGGAAGTGGATACATCCTGGCGGTTGATGGAAACGGACTGCCGCTGCTGGAGCACTTGCCGAAACGTTCGGAAAGCGTCTTCGCGGTTTCTCCAACCACCTGGCCGCTGAAAATATTGCCTACCGTGTTTTGGATGACCTTCGACTCTTTTTCACCGTAATCGCGGTTCAACTGGCTGGAATCCTGAAGCCGAGACAGACCGCCACCTTGTTGCTTCGGGCGGTAGCGATGAGGTTGTCCAATCCACGGAATAGATGGTCGGCAGCTCGTCTATGATGACAGTGCTCTTGAGCTGCCCTTTCTTGTTGATGAGTTTGACGATGCGGGAATTGTATAGTCCAAGCGCCGCCGAGTAGATGTTCTGCCTGTCCGGATTGTTGCCCACGCAAAGTAGCTTGGGCTCTTTCGGGTTGTTTATGTCCAACGAAAAATCGTTACCTGTCATCACCCAATACAACTGTGGGGAAATCATGCGCGTAAGGGGGATTTTTGCCGAAGCAATCTGGCCTTGGAGCTGGTCCTGGGCGCCCTTTCCAGGCGTCCATGAAGGGGGAAAGGTAGTTTTCCAGCTCCGGATACGAGGTCAGGATGGTAAACAAATCCGAATAAGGTTTGTTGAGCAGCTCCACCGCGTGCGGAAAGGAACAATAAATTCCGTTTTTGTAAATCTTTAGGTACCAGATGATTGCAGCAAGCAGAATGATGGGTGACTCCACGAAGAAATCGCCCTGCTTTTCAATCCAGGTGCGATTGAGGTTGAGCATTATCGTGTAACTCGCCTCATACGCGTCGGAGATATCCGTCATGAATTCTGGATTGATGGGATTGCAGCGGTGTGACCTGTGCGGATCATCGAAATTGATGACATAGAACCGGGGCTTGACCTTGTACTTGTCCATGTTGTTCAGCAACGTGTTGTAAGCGATGGTGGAGAGGTCGTCGAACTTGTAATCGTAGATGTAGCAACTGTATCCTTTGGAAATCATCTGGCGTATGTAGTTGTTTACCACGGCATACGACTTGCCTGAACCGGGCGTTCCCAGCACGATGGTGGCGCGGAAGGGGTTTACCACGTTGATCCATCCGTCATGCTGTTTCCCCTGAAAGCGGAAACTGGTGGGCAGGTTGACGGAATATTCGTTCTCCAACAACCGGGTTCCTGCCGGAAGGATTCGTTTTCGATATTGAACACATCGCCCATCAGGTTATGCCTGTAAAGCCGGCTCATCCACAACCCCGCCATCAGCAGGCCGAGGTACCTGCGGTAAGTGTTACCACGTACAGTATGGTGCTTGTCATGTGCGGCAGGGACAGGTCAAGCAGCCACCAGTCAGAAAAACAGCACGCATCCGGCTACCAGCGCCGCGTAGATTTTGGGCCAGGTGATTTTTTCACCCTTGACTCCATGTGTTCCCAGGCAGGATATTGCCAGTAAGGTCACAGCCAGCAGCTTGGTCCAGAGGATACAGTTGAAAATGCCGGTCGTGTTGTTGAAATTCACCAGAATCCGGTCTGTCACCTCCAGGTTCAGGTTCCATGCGGTGATACTCGGATAGCAGTACACATAGACGTGCACCACCAAAAGAAAAATACTCACTGCCCTGCCAAATTCCATGATTTTGGCAAGTGCCCTCAAATCGTCTTCCTGTTGCATAGGGATGGGGATAAATGGTTTTGAAAATTGTCTTCCGTTTAAATGCCGCGCGATTTGCGTTTGGCTTTCTTCCTCTTTTCATACGGCGTGCGAAAGCTCCTCCTCGTAATCCCTTGGGTTGGTTTCCAGGGAGAGGATACCCGCCGCCTGCTCGAGCGCGCTTTCCGGACCCGCCTTGTGCCAGTGATGCTGCCAGAGTTCCGCTGCCGTATGTCCGTTCCGGTCGTTTTCAGGGATGCCGTCCAGCCACCTGAAATAGTCGTTGAACACGTTTGCGGAAAACTCCTTGCCCATGCGTGAGCCGTTGAACACCTCCCTGCGGTCGTGGTCAATGAAGGTGACGCCGTAGATGCGTCCCTGTTCATTCTCCCGGAACACCACGCCGATACGTTTCTGTCCGAGCAGTTCCACAAACCGTTGCCGTGAGTCAGCCTGTTGCAAGGCGCGGGCAATGTCCGCCTGTATGGAGGGAGCCCATTTCCCTTCCTTGAGCGCTTTCAGGTTGAGAAGCATCCGTTTTTCCAGCTGTTCGTTGCCAAAGCGTTTTCCAAAGCGGGAGCTCTTGAACGGAGGCTGACTACCTTGCCGGCATCATCCGTGGCGGCATAGACAATGCCGGTGTAAGGCACGCCGTGGTATTCCCCCCTGACCTGTTTCGCCTCGATATTGAGGGTGGAAAGCAGGGCGCTATACTCCCCGAAGGTCTGGAAACGGTAACTTCCAGCACCGCCTTGAGGGTGTTGCCGATCTGATGGCGGACATCCCCCAGGGAAGCATCCACTTTTTTCAGTTCCGCTTTCGGATTCCGTTTCTCCGTGTCCGCACCGTTGCGCAGGCCGAAGTCCGCTTCCAGCTCCCGGCAGGCGGTCATGGAACGGCGGTGCTCGTAGGAGTCACTGATCTTTTTCCCTTGTTCGTCCACACAGACACTGACGATATGGATGTGGGCATTGTGGGTGTCGGCATGTTTGTAGGCGATATAAGGCTGGTCTCCATAGCCCATCTTCCGCATATACCGGTCGGCAAGTTCCGCCAGTTGGTCGTCGGTCAGCCTGTCTTCCGGTGCCGGGGAGAGCGAGATATGCAGGACGGGCTTCTCCGTGTTGCGGTTTGCCAGCAGGTAGTTCTCGAAAGAGAGCAATGCCAGGCGCATGTCTTCGCTTGGCAATCCCAGCCGGTCGGAAATCATGCGGTTCCCCGAAAGAATCCCCGCCGCCCCGGTCGCCACCTTGTTATGGTTGTAGGCCAGTGCCCATACAGGCTGGCGCCATGACTTATCTTTGCAACCATTTCCGCTCGTATTCCTGGGTGAGTGCCGTGATTTTCTTGCAGAGAAGCATCAGCTCGACGCTCAGCTTCTCCAGCCTGTAGAGCAGTGACATCGCCCGTTTCTCCCCGAAATTGTTCTTCAAGCACGCACCACCTGGTTGTAGTTGTTGCCTATTGCCTGGAACTGCTTGTGGAATTCGGTCAGCTTGATGTAGTATCCATGGTCGCCTTGTCGATTCTCACTACCTTTATCTGCCCCGAAAAGATGGATTTCTTGATGAACAGCGTGCGGTCCCTGGCTCCGGAATCCGCCAGCAGCCTTTCAAATCTGGTGTTCTCCTCGGCGTTCAGGCGGAAGCTGTACTTGCGGTCCGCCGGGTCATTCTTGGGTTTCCTGCCTGTCCTTGCCCCTGTTGTTTTCTCCATAATGCATGAGATTGTTGGTTTGTACTTTTTTTCTTTTCCAGAATCCGCGACTTTGGAGCGGATTCCCCCGCCCGGGCGGGCAAGTTGGTCCTTGTCGGACAAAAGACTTTTTGTCGGACAAGGACACAACTTGCTCTGTTCGTTTGAACAGAGAATCCTCCTTCGTCGGATTGCTGCGCGACGTTCACGGCGTGCTGTGGTCCGACGAAGCGTGTTCCTCTCCATTGACGGATTTTGATTTTTGCAAAATTAGAGAGTGCTAACCGGCTGGTAAATAGTGTTTTATATGACGTTTGATGACATCTGACGACATCTGATGTCAGGCCGGGGAAATGTTGGCGGAAGTCTCAAAAATAGCCGCTACTTTTGGCACAGTGCATGAGGGCATACATTGGAACATTGTCCTGTAAGGTGTATTGCTTGCCTGCCACAGGCGGTACATGGCACGGATGCAATATCATCCCTGTAGGTACATTGCCATACATGTTGCATTGTATTCCTGCATGGCGGGTTACATTGCATGAATGCAATGCACCTTATATGGCAATACCCTCCGGTAACCGGCAATACATTGGTGCAATAGGGTACGCAATGTATTCATGCAAGCGGGCAGGCAGTGCGTCATTGCCATATACCGACAGATACATTGTCATGTAATGAAACAGGAAAAACAGAACCGGACAGATATGAAACCAAATTATACACTCTAAATTCAAGCCTATGAAGAAGGAACCTTTATTTGTCGCTTTGAGCAACCAGAAGGGCGGTGTGGGAAAATCCACGTTCACCGTGTTGCTCGCCAGTTACTTCCATTACCTGAAGGGATATAACGTGCTTGTGGTGGATTGCGATTATCCGCAGCACAGTATCAGCACCATGCGGGACTGGGAAGTGGGGGCCATTGAAAAGAGCGTGCATCTGCAAAACCAGCTGGTGGAACAGTTCGGGACAAGCGGGAGGAAAGCCTACAGCATCCTGAACTCCACTCCGGAGGAAGCCCGGGAAACTGCCGGCCGTTTCCTTGAAAAATCGGAACTGGACTATGACCTTGTCCTTTTTGACCTCCCCGGAACTGTGAATGTGCCCGGTGTCTTCCGGTCCGTAATCAATATGGACTATGTATTCACTCCCGTCACACAGGAGAGAATGGTTATGCGGAGCAGCATGGCTTTCGTCCTTGCCATCCGGGAATACATGCACCGTCATAAGGATGTGCCCTTGCGTGGCATCTATATGTTCTGGAACCGGATGGACAAACGTGTGTCCAAAGACCTGTATAACAGCTACACTGAAATTTTCCGCTCGCTGAAATTGCCGGCGATGGAAACCGTCATTCCCAGTGCGGAGCGCTACAATAAAGACTTCGGGATGAAGGGATTTTTCTTTCGCAGCACCTTGTTCCCTCCAACCCCTTCCGCATTGAGGGGCAGCAATCTGGACTTGCTGGCAACAGAGATAGAAACCATACTGAAACTTCAATAAGAACAATCATGGCTACCAAAAGAAGAACGGATTACCAGGTGGATGAGGAGGCATTGAAACGTATGATGGCCGGGGATGTAACAGCATTGGACAAAATGGCTTCTCCCACTGAGGCTCCGGAAACAAAAAGCCGGCCTGCCCCTTCCCAAGAGAAGCAGGAGAAGAACTTCGCCGGTTCTCCCAAACAGCAGATAGGAAAATCCACGGATGAGGCGTCCGGCCCGGATGAATACCGGCGACGGTTTCTGAAAGAGAGGCTGTCCGGTTCAAGAAGGCAGACCTATATTCACGATGCTTTGTACAGGACTGTTGCCAAATTATTGCCTGTCATTGCACCGGATATGTCAGTTCCCATGTTTTTAGGCAGTGTCCTGTCGGACCACCTGGAAAGATATCAGGATGTTATCAATGAAATATATAACCAGGAAGCAAATCAAAACCCTTTGGAATGGAAGAAATAGTTTATTTGTCAGTAAGGATCGGCTGTGCCGGCTACTTGTTATACAAGTTATGGAATCAGAAAAACGGATCCGTAAGATTTGCGGGCTGCTCTATACCCCCGGGAAAAAGGAGAAGGAGGAAGAGGGAACATCGTGCGGTACAGGATCGGGTGATGTGATGGGGGCTACCCGATTTGTCTATCTGGACGAAAACGCGGGTACGTTTGCCGCCCCCTACATGAGCCAGCCGTTGGAAACCGGGAACGATTATCTCGGAGAGGAAGAGGCGGTGCCGGAGAATGAGGTGGAGTGCGGGCTCCCTCTGGAAGAGATGAGACTGTTGAAAGAGGAACAGGAAAGGCTGGACGAACAGGCTCCCGGCACGGAAGGTATCACTCCGGTAATCACGTCCGATGACCTGCTCAATGCCGGCGATGTGCTGCTTAATCTGGATGGCGCCCAAATGAACGAGGAGAAAAAACGCCAGGCTGCTGTCACCTTGCATGCCATCCGGGAAACGGATATGTTTGAACTGATTTCATCCCAGGTGGAGAATAAAAGCCTGATTGAGGAGCTGATAGACCAATATATCGGCAATGACGGAAATGTATTGCCGGTGAAAAGAAAGAAAAAGGAAGGACAGCCGGAACATGCCTGGAGACAGTTTCTCTGAACCCGGCGGCAATCAGTCCGATACGAAAGGAAGAGGCTTTGGAAGCACCTGCCTTGTACCGCTATCATGGTTGCCTGTTCCCGGTTCCTTTGTCATGCCTGGTTCTTTAAATGTCCATATATTTTGATTATTCGGTTGGTAACGGATTCCTTTCCGGAATCATATAGAAGCTAAGATGTTAATGAAAAATAATTCATTACGTTTATCCTATTTTTTTTTAAGAAAAAACATTGTGTTCTTGAATGGAATCTGTATATTTGAGACAGATTGCAAAAATGAATTATAGAGCCGTGATTTATCAGGAAAAACGAATGTCAGTATCGCGGCTATGGGATTTGAATAACCGGTAAACCATATCGGCATTGCAATATTTTAAAGGAGTGAAATGTTGCAAGTATGAACTAACTCCAATTTTAAAGGCTATGGGAAAACAGATTGCCAAACTAGGTATCCGTCCGGAAGACCTGAAAGACAAGACGGTCACTTCGGAACAGTTGGAAAAGACGAAAGGCGGGAAAGCCGCCGGGTCTGAAGAGTGTGTATGCTACTGCGGTTGCTATACCGATGACTCCGCTTTCGGTGTAGATTTCAACTGGTGGTCAAGAGACTGGGATTGATTCCTGCATTGTACGATGCTTTGTAAACAGATTAGCCACTATGGAAAAACAAAAAACGAATAAGTTTCCCCTGGTCAAATTGTTCACAGTTGACGGGGCGTCCTGTTATTTATATGACGGCAGAGCGAACATGTTCCTGTCGCTGTCCGAGACTGAGAAGAACCTTGTCTGTGAATACATGGCGTCGTATGGAACTTCTGAAGGAGAGCCTTGCCCGGCCTCCTTCCCTTCCGGTGCCGCCGCTTTCATCGCCCGTCTTAACGGAAACGGCATCCTGCTTCCGGGTCCCCTGGAAGCGAGGACACCTTCCGGAATGCGTGGTGAGGAACAGTTATGGCAACAATGGGAGGAGGAAGCCATTCCCAAAAAACTGACATTAGAGATGACCAATACCTGCAATCTGCGTTGCAGGTATTGCCCCTATACAATCAACGAGCAACGCGGACAAGGAAAAATGCACGCCTCCCATCACTTGAAAGAGGAGGATGCCCGGAAAGCCATTTCGGATTATTTCCATGAATACACACGTGTTTTCCGCAAGGTGGAACCGGAACACAGGACGCTGTTCCTGAAACGGAATCCTCCCGCCGTCAGTTTCTACGGCGGAGAGGCGCTTCTGCGTTTTTCCCTGCTGGAACCGTTGGTGAAATATGTGCTCTCGCTTCCTTGGGAGGAACACCATATACCTGCGGAGAAGGTCGTATTCCACATAACGACCAATGCCACGCTGCTGACACGGGAGATGGTGGAATTCTTTATACGGTATCATTTCACCCTCGCCATCAGCTTCGACGGTCCTCCGGAGGAGAATGACAAGTACCGCGTGTTCAAAAACGGGCAGGGTACGGGAACGGTGGTGGAGCGTGCCCTTGACATGATCCGTGAGGTTTCGGAAGAGTACCTGCTGAACCATGTACACATACAGGCCGTGCTGGCTCCCGAATATGACCATGACAAGGTCGGCAGATACTTTGAGGGGCGTAGCCTGAACGGTTGTTATGGCGGGGTTCGTCAGTTTTCCTACCTGGAATTCAGTGATTACAGTGAAAGCAAGAAGACGGACAAGCAACTGGCGCAGTTCAATATCCGGGAGCGGATCAAGGAACTTTATGAAAAGGGCCTCTCTCCGGAGGAACGGTACCAGTATATTCTTCGTGACCCCCTAATCAGCGCATGGCTGCGGTATGTGTACGCCATTCTGACCAAGGTCGGTGACGCACCCTCACACAAAGCCAGATATTTCAATTCATGCTATATCGGGCGTACCAATCTGTTGCTTGACACATACGGCAACCTGCATCTCTGCGAACGATCGGATTTCTCCATGCCTGTCGGTGAGGTGAACTCGGGCATCAACCGTACCGCCGTCCGGCAAATGTACCGTGATTTTTTGAGAAGACAGACAGCCCGTCCTGCCGTTCCTGCTGGGCCGGCCGCTTCTGTACCCTCTGCACCGCCGCGCTTATCAAGAACGGTGCGGTTCAGGAACCTGACCGTTCCATTTGCAGGAGCTTGCGGCACGCACAGGAGAAACAGATAGAGGACTTGCTGTATATCAAGGAGTATTATCCGGAAATTCTGGAACAGATGGAACGTATGTATTTCCAGGCGAATGACATAACGCTCGGCGCTTTCCATGCCTACGTCAAGGAACAACAAGACGTCGCCCCATGAGGTTCAGGGTGTCCTACCAGCATGACTCCATGCAGTGCGGTGCGGCGTGTCTCCGTATGGTCTGCAAGCATTACGGAAAGGAATATGCCCTTGACTTTCTTTCCGAGCAATGCGGCTGCATGATTGACGGGGTTTCCTTGCAGGCCATTCGCGAGACGGCGGAGGACCTGGGATTCCGGACATTCGCCGTATCGGTCGGTCTGTCCGAATTGCAGGCCGGATGGTGTCCCTGTATCCTTCATTGGGAGCGTAATCACTTTGTCGTCCTGTACAGGATTCATAAGGATAAGTATCATGTTGCCGATCCGGCCAAAGGGACGGTCATATACCGGAAAGAGGATTTCCTGAAGCGTTGGGCGGGAGACGGGGAACAGGGAATCGCCTTGTTGCTTGAACCCACACAGGCTTTTTATGACTTCTCTTCGGGCATGGAACCAAAAGTCCCGTCCCCTTTCCGTTTTTTATGGAGGTACATAGCTTCTTATAAAAAGCATTTGTATCGGTCGCCTTGACCCTGCTTGTCGGCAGTCTCGTACAGCTGGTGCTTCCGCTGCTTGCGCAATGATGGTCGACAAAGGTATCGGTCATAAAAATATCCCGCTTGTCTATCTGATTCTCGCGGCCAGCTGGTGCTTGTGCTTGGTTCTGCCGCCATGGAGTTTGTCCGCAACCGTCTTCTGCTGTTTGTGGGGATGCATGTCAATATATCATTGATAACCGACTTCTTCGCCAAACTGTTCCGCCTGCCGATTTCATTCTTCGAGACAAGGACCACCGGGGATCTTTTGCAGCGTATCGTCGATCACCGCAGGGTGCAGGATTTTCTTACCGGACAGGTTCTCTCCGTCTTGTTCTCGGTAATGGTCTTGTGCATATTCATGGGCGTCCTGTTTTCATATAACAGCTTCCTGTTCCTTGTCTTTCTGGCGGGAAGTATCGGCTACGGCCTGTGGACCCTGTGTTTCCTGCATAAACGCAAGTTGTTTGACTATATGATTTTCGAGAAACAGTCGGCCAGCAACAACAAGGTATACCAACTCCTTACTTTCATGCAGGAGATAAAGCTGCAAGGCGGCGAGGAAGCGCGCCGGGGAATGGGAGGCGTTGCAAAAGGAGCTTCTTGACATCCAGATGAGGTCTTTGAGCCTGCAACAGTTCCAGCAGACGGGCGGGATATTTATCAGCCAGTCCAAGAACCTGGTTGTGACGGTCATTGCCGCCGTTTCTGTCATTGAAGGGAGATGACTTTGGGTATGCTGCTTGCCGTGCAATTCATTATCGGGCAGTTGAACATCCCGATTGAACAACTGATGCAGTTTCTCTATAATTTCCAGAATGTGCGGCTAAGCATCGAGCGTATCAGCGCGATTCATGGGAAAGCGGAGGAAAGAAGGGGGAAAGAGATACCGGAACAGCCGGAGATTTCCCGAAAGGATATCCGGATTGAACACCTGGATTTTAAATATACCTGCATGGCAAAGCCAAGGTGCTGGATGACATAACGCTGACCATTCCGGCACAACGTACCACTGCCATCGTGGGCGCAAGCGGAAGTGGAAAGACCACCCTTGTCAAACTGTTGCTGGGCTATTTTGCTCCTACAAGCGGAAATATCTTTCTGGGGGACACTCCCTTGCAGGATTATGATATGACATCGTGGAGGCACAGCTGCGGCGTAGTGCTGCAAGACAGCCATGTGTTTTCCGAATCTCTGGCAAGGAACATTGCGTGGAGGACAAGCATATAGACCGTACACGTCTCCGGACCGCCGCCCGTCAGGCCAACCTGGAAGAGTTCATAGAGAAACTGCCCTTGAAATACCAGACGATGGTGGGGGCTGAAGGCGTGGGGCTGAGCCGGGGACAGGAACAGCGTATCTTTATCGCCCGTGCGCTCTATAAGGACCCTTCGTTCGTGTTTCTTGATGAGGCTACCAACTCGCTGGATGCCAACAATGAAAGAATCATTACCGGGAATCTGCTGGATTTCTGCAAAGGAAGGACGGTCCTGATAGTGGCCCACCGGTTAAGCACCATCCGTCATGCCGACAGGATAGTCGTTCTGCATAAAGGCAGGATTGTCGAAGAGGTACCCATGACGAATTGTGCGCCCGCCATGGGTATTATTATGAGTTGATTAATAACCAGTTGATTGCTATGGGGTGAAATTGTATTTTTTTCAACGGGCGGAATACGATTAACAGACACAATATACCGATTATAGTCCGTCGCTTTCCAACCTGAACAAGCTTCCGGCGGTTTTAGTCTGCGATTTTCTCACCGATATATCCTATGTAAAAGATCTGTTCAGATTCATTTGGACAAAAATGTATTCGTCCCGCACCGGGTGTAAAGCGTGAATGCCAGGAGCAGAGCCTGGTCTCTCCATCCGAAAATAAGATTTTCAATTGTGACAATCTGCTGCGTGTCTCTGATTCCGGTGTCGTTTTGTATCTGAACTTTTCCGGCGAGACAGGTGAGGTGGAGTTAGCCGCCACTCTTTCCAAATCCGATAATCTCCAATAGATTTGTTGTACAACAGCCGGATCTTTGATTTTATCGAGCTGATTCGATGCCTGTTCTGCAAATCTAAGATGCGGAAACAATTTGGCAGATCGTTTCGCCAATACCTTCCCGTTGGTTGGTATATTAATCTTCTTTAGGAGAAAATCCCTATGCGTTTCGACTCCATCCGGAGAAACCACATGCTTACATCCGGATGTGAGCGGCAGTTCATTTCCATCCTCATCCAGCAGGCTTATATCCACGTCGTAACTTCCATTGTCCCAAGCGTCTTTTTGCCTGAATCCTAAAGCAAGCGTATTTTCCATTGCTTCCGAGGCCCATCCCAAACCTTTACATGGTATCCCATTATAAGAGAAACCCAATACGTTGTACTTGTCTTCAAGGCTGTCAACAGGCTCTAAAGTGCACAATTTGGCAATCAATACGGATTTTAAATCCTTGTCAATCACAGTTTCATTATTCAGGATCCTGTTCCATGTCTGTCCGGGAAGCATTCCTTTTCCCATTGCTTCATTTGTCATACGCACGTTTGAAACGCCTAATTCCGACATTTTAGACAAGCATCTGCCAATAACGAGAAAGCGTCTTGGGCGTCCTTGTTGTTTGAGAATGCTTTTACACTCAATTCATTAAGATATGCTTCCATGTTTTCAGTCAATTAGCCTGGTCAGTACATCATCCCAACTGTCAAAGAAATTTTTAGGACGCTTGTTCAATTTCCCTTCATCCGTGATTTGAATTTCATCAATATAGGTAACCTCCATATCATCGCCTGCTCCAAAGTCTCTTTGGACAAAGATAACATTCAATCCTCCTGTGAAATGACTTTTTCTTTCCTTGCCAGCCTTAAACTGTTCAATATATGGTCACTGTGTGATTCTATTATGATCTGTACCCCCTTGCCGGCAGCCAGTGCCATCAGTTTGCCCAGTTCCACTTGTGCAGCCGGATGCAGGTGTGCTTCCGGATTCTCAAAAACAAGCAGGTCGTCTGCCTTTGCCCTGAGCAGGGCTACAATGACAGGCAAGCAATAGGTGAAGCCAAAACCGACTTGTAAAGCCGAGTACTTCTTGCCTTTGGTTCCCGCCATGCCATATTCAAGCCTGATTTTATCTTTGTCTATTTCAGTCGTATTTGCTTTCAACGAAGGAACCTGCATGATTTGGGCCATCCATGCATTCACATTTTCCGTCAGTTGTATCTGCTCTTCTTTCAGGTTGGGATGTCTCATTCCTTTTATGCCGATCTCCTCATTAACCGACAGGGCGTTGTTCAGGTAAGCCGGTGTAAGTTCCCCCTGTATGCCTAATGAGGTATTGTATGCCCTGGCCTCCGATTTGTTATATTGGGCTTTGGTCCCCACCGATCCGCTTCCAGAAATATGAATCTGTCATCAAATAAAGAAAGCCCGTGAATATCGCTGCCGGTATATGTATAGCCGACTTCCTCGCTTCCGGCTTCACTGGTGTCCAGTACCATTGATATTCGTTCCCGTTGTCTTCTTTGATGGATATGCATACACTTTTTTCTTCGGCGAATGTGTAACATATATCTCCGGCAGATTCCAGGTTGACAAAGTCATGCTTCAAACGTAATTTTTTCTTCGGGTTGGATAAATACCCCAATTCATAGTTCTGTTTGAGGAACAGCAATGACTGTATAAGGGTGGATTTCCCCATGCCATTGACACCTGTTATCAAAGTCAGAGGTTTTATGTTGAAAGATTCCTCTTCAAAACCTTAAAGTTCTTAAGTCTTATTTCCTTTATCATACTAAACTAAGTAAATTTCCTGATAAATCTATCCATTGTATCAATCGTTTGCGGACGGCTTCTGTTGAAGTCTTCCGCAGTTCCTTTCCGCATAAAAATCCTTTTTTCCTCAAATAGCCGTTTGTATTCCTCTTCAAACCGGTCCGACTGCCGAAGCAAACTCTGATATTCATTATCATCCAACCGGGATATTGTATAAGAAAAGGCGTCAAATAAATTCTTGTTTATCCGTTTCCGTGTAGCTTTGATATTGATAAATGTAATGTCTCCCAGTACGTCGTAGCAGCGTTGCATTACAGTTTTAAACCGGGCTGTCTCCCTCTCAAAATCATTTTCAAACAATGCGGAAAGAGCATCCATCCCTTTATCCAGAAAATCGTCCATGGTTTCTGTGGTATCAAAGAATGGCCGAAGAAGCCTGAAGGCGAAATATCTGCATACAAGTTCCCGGTCGGGCATCCCTTTTTTGCTCATCATTTTATGGGTGGCTTGCAGAAATTCGTGAGATTCCGCCAATTCGGCAATGCACTTTGACACGGAACCTTGAAAGAAAGCATTTCTTAGCTCCTCCCTGTTGCGTTGTTTCCCTATCTTGTTTATTCTCTTGAAAATATTGAACTTTACAGCATCTGGAGTGCCGGGGTTGATAACATAAGCTACTATGTTTGTTGATTCAATCCGGCTTCGTAAGTAAAAGGGGATGGAGGAAAAAGACATTCCCTCGCATTCTTTGCTGAAATATTCCAATCCCTCTAACACGAATTCATTTTGGAGGAACTTATGGAGTGAACTGATCCGCTGTACCCCGTCGATTACTGTCCATGGGTTTGCTTCCATCCAGGTATATTAACTGGATGGGTAAATTTGCCATAACGGATTCTATAAACGAACTTCTTTCTTTGTCATTCCAGGCATTTGACATTCTTTGCAGTTCCTCCGTTTCAGGTATACATAGTTTACCCGTTTCAATCATTTTTTCCAGTTGACTGACGGATATGTATTGCAACCTGATATCTACGTCATCAGGCTGAACAATTGCGGGAAAACATACTCCATTTTCATTATAATCCTAATTATCAATAGCCTATATATACCTGTCCGGGCAAAATACAACAAAAATCTGATTGCCACCTTGTCTTGGTAATATTCTGATTTTATTTGCAAAGGTAAGAACATTAGTCTTCTTAATTTTCAAAGAAAAGTGAGCAATCACGCAGATAAATCTTGTATCATACAAAATGTAGTATGAATTAGGCAAATATGTTATTGCTATGACATCTGATGACATATAGCGCCATCTGATGAAACCTTTGAACCATAGCCTGTTAACGCTGTTTATCTTCGCCGTCGAATTCAAATTTATGTCTTACCCAAACGATTCGACAATGAGAGAAGAATCCTTTTTTCTATGGTGTGTGCGGTGATTGCCGCCCACGCTTTCGCGCAGGGCCAGGGCCTTGCCGGTATCAACGAGGCGACCAGCTCATGACCTCGTATTTCGACCCCGCCACCAAGTTGTGCTACGCCATCGGCGCCGTGCTGGGACTGGTGGGCGGCATCAAGACCTACGGCAAGTTCTCCAGCGGAGACCCCGACACCTCGAAGACCGCCGCCAGCTGGTTCTCGCGTGTATCTTCCTGATCGTGCTGCCACCATCTGCGTTCCTTCTTCCTCTAAAGGCATGGAGTATCCGGTAAACAAAGGCGCGGGCAATTCCGTCGAGTTCAAGGGGCTCAAGTCGCAATACCTGTTTGTCTTCGCGGGCGGGCTGACGGCGGTGCTCCTTGCGGTGGTCATCCTCTATCTGGCAGGTGCGGGCCAGTGGGTATGCATTCTCTCGGGAGTCATATCCGGCAGCCTGCTGGTATGGGTGACGTTCCGGCTGAACGCCCGTTACGGTGAACACGGGCTGATGAAGCTGCTGGCAGGGAAACGGCACCCGCGCTACCTGATTCACCGCAAAAGAGTTTTCAGATTATTCACGAAAAGAAAGAGGAAACAACCATGAGAAATGTATTGAAAGCGGAAACGCTGGAACGCAAGTTCCCCCTGCTGTCGGTGGAGAACGGCTGCATCGTGAGCAAGGATGCCGACCTGACCGTGGCTTTCGAGGTGGAGCTGCCCGAACTGTACACGGTGACGGCGGACGAGTACGAGGCCATGCACGCCTCCTGGATAAAGGCCATAAAGGTACTGCCCGAACACAGCGTCGTGTGCAAGCAGGACTGGTTCGTCAAGGAGACCTACCATCCGAAACCGGCGGAGAGGAACAGAGCTTCCTTGCGCGCAGCTACGAGCGGCACTTTAACGAAAGGCCCTTCCTGAACCACAGATGCTACCTGTACCTGACGAAGACCACCCGTGAGCGCAACCGCCGGCAGAGTGACTTCAGCACCCTCTGCCGCGGCTTCCTGCTGCCCAGGGAGATAACCGACAAGGAGACGGCGGAGCGTTTCCTTGAGGCGGTGGAACAGTTCGAGCGCATCATGAACGATTCCGGGCACGTAAGCTGCGCCGCCTGGAGACGGACGAGGTGACCGGTACGAAAGAACGTTCCGGGCTGGTGGAGAAGTATTTCTCCCTCTCGCTGGAGGACGGGACCGCCGTGCTCCAGGACATCTGCCTCAACCCGGACGGATGCGTATCGGCGACAAGCGGCTCTGCCTGCATACCCTCTCGGACACGGAGGACCTGCCGGGCAAGCTCTCCACCGACATGCGCTACGAGCGTATGTCCACCGACAAGAGCAACTGCCGGCTGTCCTTTGCCGCCCCCGTGGGGCTGCTGCTGTCGTGCAACCATATCTATTCGCAATATGTGTTCATCGACAGCGCGCAGGAGATCCTGCAAATGATGGAGAAGAACTCGCGCAACATGCTCTCGCTGTCGAAATACAGCCGGAGCAACGCGGTGAACCAGGAGTGGACGGAAATGTACCTGGATGAGGCGCACGCCAAAGGGCTGCTGCCCGTCAGGTGCCACTGCAACGTCATCGCCTGGGCCGAGGATGCGGACGAGTTCCGCCGTATCAGGAACGATACGGGCAGCCAGCTCGCCATGATGGAATGCACGCCGAGGTACAACACCGTCGATACCCCGGTGCTCTACTGGGCGGGCATCCCCGGCAATGCGGGCGACTTTCCCGTCGAAGAGTCGTTCTACACCTTTCTGGAGCAGGCGGTCTGCCTCTTTGCCGGGGAGACCAATTACCGGAACTCGCCCAGCCCGTTCGGTATCCGCATGGCGGACCGGCAGAACGGCATCCCGGTGCATGTGGACATTTCCGACCTTCCGATGAAGCGCGGCATCATCACCAACCGCAACAAATTTATCCTGGGACCAAGCGGCAGCGGCAAGTCCTTTTTTACCAACCATCTGGTGCGCAACTATTACGAGCAGGGCACGCATATCCTGCTGGTGGACACGGGAAACAGCTACCAGGGGCTGTGCCGCATGATTCATGACCGCACCCGGGGAGAGGATGGGATATACATCACGTACGAGGAGAACAACCCGATATCCTTCAACCGTTCTACACCGACTCCGGGCAGTTCGACGTGGAGAAGCGCGAGAGCATCAAGACCCTGATACTGACCTTGTGGAAGCGGGAGACGAGGCGCCCACACGTGCGGAGGAGGTGGCGCTGTCGGGCGCGGTGAACGCCTATATCCGGAAAATATCGGGGGACCGGAGCGTCAGGCCGGACTTCAACGGGTTCTACGAGTTCGTGTCGGTTGACTACCGCCGGATGATTGAGGGGAAGAGGGTGCGTGAGAAGGATTTCGACATTGACGGCTTCCTGAACGTGCTGGAGCCTTTCTACCGGGGAGGCGACTACGACTTCCTGCTGAACTCCGACAAGGAGCTGGACCTGACAAACAAGCGGTTCATCGTGTTCGAGCTGGACAACATCGGCAGTAACAAGGTGCTGCTTCCGGTGGTGACGCTGATCATCATGAAACCTTCATCGCCAAGATGCGCAGGCTGAAAGGCGTCCGTAAGATGATACTGATAGAGGAGTGCTGGAAGGCGCTGATGTCCGCCAACATGAGCGAGTATATCAAGTACCTTTTCAAGACCGTCCGGAAATATTTCGGCGAGGCGGTGGTGGTGACGCAGGAGGTGGACGACATCATCTCGTCCCCGATCGTGAAGGAGGCCATCATCAACAACTCGGACTGCAAGATACTGCTGGACCAGCGGAAATACATGAACAAGTTCGAGCACATCCAGCGGCTGCTCGGCCTGACCGACAAGGAGAAGGGACAGATTCTCTCCATCAACCAGGCGAACCATCCGGACGTTCCTACCGGGAGGTGTGGATCGGGCTGGGCGGCACCCATTCGGCGGTGTATGCCACGGAAGTGAGCGAGGAAGAGTATTTCACGTTCTCAACGGAAGAGTCCGAAAAGCTGGAAGTGCAGCGGCTGGCGGAAGAATCCGGAGGAGACCTGGAGGCGGCCGTCAGACGGATGGCGGAGAAGAGACGGGAAGAACAGAGACGAACATCAACCTTCAAACAAGAACGATTATGAGAAACAGACCCTTGAAACTGGCGGTGTGCCTGATAAGCATGGCCGCCCTGATATTGCAGAGCTGCTCGGAGAGCGGCATTGACCGTGACAAGCTCTGCGGCTCGTGGACCAGCGTGGAAGGCAAGCCGGACGTGCTGGTATATAAGGAAGGAGAAGCCTACAAGGTGACCGTGTTCGCCCGTAGCGGCAGGATGCGTGTACTGAAACCGAAGACCTACCTGCTGGTGGAAGAGAACGGCAACCTGTTTATCAACACGGGCTACCGCATCGATGTGTCCTACAACGAGGCGACGGACGTACTGACTTCTCCCCCAACGGGGACTATGTACGCAAGGAGGAACGCCCATGAGAGCGAAGTCACTCCTGATAGGAACCGTGCTCGCCTTGTGCGGTACCGCTGCGGACGCCCAATGGGTGGTGACCGACCCCGGCAACCTTGCCCAAAGCATCATCAACATGTCGGACAACATCGCCCACACCTCCAAGACCGCCGTGAATACGGCCGAGAGCTTTGCCGAGACGGTGAAAATCTACGAGCAGGCGAAGAGGTATTACGACCAGCTCAAGGCGGTGAACAACCTGATACAGGACGCCCGCAAGGTGCGCGACATCATCCTGATGGTGGGCGACGTGTCGGACATCTACGTGACCAACTTCGGAAGATGATGAACGACGGGAATTTCTCGCTCCGCGAGCTGGACGCCATCGCCTTCGGTTACGCCCGGCTGCTGGAGGAGAGCAACGGCGTGTTGCAGGACCTCAGGCAGGTCATCAACGTGAGCACGCTCTCCATGACCGACAAGGACCGTATGGACGTGGTGGACCGCTGTTACTACGAGATGCGCCGCTACCGCAACCTGGTGAGCTACTATACGAACAAGAACATCGCCGTGAGCTATCTCAGGGCCAGGAAGAAGAACGACCTGGAGCGCGTGATGCGGCTTTACGGGGATGAAACCTCCAAATACTGGTAGCCTATGGTACTCTTGTCGATAGATTTCGCCAACCTGCATACCATACTGGAAACCCTGTATGGAGAAATGATGCCCCTTTGCGAGGACATGATGGACGTGGGCAAGGGGCTTGCCGGGCTGGGGGCGCTCTTCTATGTCGCCGTCCGCGTATGGCAGTCGATGGCGCGCGCCGAGCCGGTGGACGTGTATCCGCTGCTCCGTCCCTTCGCCATCGGCATCTGCATCCTGCTCTTTCCCACACTGGTGCTCGGCACGCTGAACAGTGTGCTCAGCCCCGTCGTGCAGGGCACGCACAAGATGCTTGAGGGGCAGACGCTGGACATGGAACAGTACCGTGCCCAGAAGGAGGAGCTGGAACGGGAGGCCATGCTGCGTAATCCCGAGACCGCCCATCTGGTGAGCGACGAGGAGTTCGACCGGCAGCTGGACGAGCTGGGCTGGTCGCCCACGGACGCCGCCTCGCGGCTGGGCATGTACGTGGAAGTGGGGATGTACAAGCTGGAAAAGAGTATCCGTGACGCGTTCCGCAGCCTGCTGGAGCTGATATTCGCGGCGGCATCGCTGCTGATAGACACCGTACGGACCTTTTTCCTGGTCGTGCTCTCCATACTGGGACTGTGGCGTTCGCCTTCAGCGTGTGGGACGGCTTCCAGTCCACGCTCGGGCAGTGGTTCATGCGCTATATCTCCGTCTATCTGTGGCTTCCGGTGAGCGACCTGTTCAGCACCCTGCTCGCCAAGCTCCAGGTGCTGATGCTCCGGAACGACATCCAGGAGTTGCAGGGCAATCCCGACTACTCGATAGACAACTCCAACAGCGTGTACATAATCTTTATGCTGATAGGGATTATCGGGTACTTCACCGTCCCGACGGTGGCGGGCTGGATTGTGCAGGCGGGCGGTGCCGGAAACTTTAGCCGCAACCTGAACCGGACCGCCACGAAAGCGGGCAGTTTTGCTGCGGGGTGGGCGGTTCCGTGCTGGGGAATATCGGAGGACGGCTGAGAGGAAAATAACAGAGACCGGTTTACGGGATACGTACGCCGCATACGGCTACTAACGTATGTAACGAGCCGTCACTAACGTATGTCACCAGGAGCACCATACGTATCCCGCCGGAAGAAAGAAAAAATCAATCAATCCAAAGAAACGATTCATACATGGAATTCAAGTCATTGACCAACATTGAAAGCAGCTTCCGCCGCATCCGGCTGATGCTGGCGGTCTTCACCGGCTGCTGTGCGCTCGTCACCGGCTATGCGCTGTGGAGCTCGTACCGCTTCGCCGAGAGGCAGCGTGAGAAAATCTACGTGCTGGACGGCGGCAAGTCGCTGATGATGGCCCTCTCGCAGGACCTTTCACAGAACCGTCCCGCCGAGGCGAGGGAGCACGTGAGGCGCTTTCACGAGCTGTTCTTCTCGCTCTCGCCCCAAAAGGACGCCATCGGCACAACATTAACCGCGCCCTGCAACTGGCGGACAAGAGCGCCTACCACTATTATGTGGACTTTGCCGAGAAGGGCTATTACAATCGGCTGATTTCGGGCAACATCAACCAGGTGGTGCATGTGGACAGCGTGGTGTGCGATTTCGCCGTTTATCCTTACAAGGCAACGACGTATGCCCGCCAGATGATCATCAGGGAGAGCAACGTGACCGAGCGCAGCCTTGTCACCTCCTGCTCGCTCCAGAACACAGGGCGCTCGGACGACAATCCGAACGGGTTCATCATTGAGCAGTTCACCATCCTGGAGAACAAGGACATAAGGAGCGCGGAACGATGAAAAGAGGATATGCCAGCCTAAGACGGGCGGACGGCCGGATACGGCTGTTCTGCCGCCGCCTGACAAGAAGACAACGGAGCTTGGTGACAATCACCGCCTTCCTTCTGTTCCTGGCTGCCTGCCTGTACACGATAGTCTCCGCGCTCTCCGGTCCGGGAAAGAGTGACGGAACGATGAGCATAGAACATATCCGGCGGCTTGACTTGTGGCCGGAAAACAATACCAATCCATCCAAACAACTGCTACGATGAAAACGGATATACAGAAGATAAAGAAACTGCTGGGACTGTCTGGTGACAAGCCGCTGACACCCGAAGAGAAACGTCGGCGTGCGAAGTTTGTCATCTACCCGCTTTTTCCCTGATGTTCGCGGGTGCCATTCTGCTGATATACAGCCCAACGGAGAAGAAAGGAGGAAGCCGGAAAAGGCCTGGGCTTCAATACGGAGATTCCATCGCCCGAAGAGACCCGCATGGAGGGCAACAAAGTTAGCGCCTACGAACGGGATGCCTTGGCGAAAAAGGAGAGAAAGCGCAAGGACACCTTTCAGGAAATGTCGGAACTGTTCAACAGGAAGCGGAACGATACCCTGCGTGTTGCGCAGGGCGGGGTAAACGTGGAGCTTCCCCCGGAACCGGAAGCCATGACACCCCGCAGTCCGGTGCGTTCGTCCACGGAGCCTACCGCAACATGAACCGCTCGCTCCATGCCATCCATGAGCCGCGCGACCATCCGCAGGACAAGGAGCTGCTGCGGCGCATCGAGAGCCTAGAGAAGAGGCAGTCCGGGGAGCACCCTGACGGCGGCGGGCAGTCACTGGAAGAGAAGATGGCACTGATGGAGAAGTCATACGAGCTGGCGGCCCGTTACAACGGGAAGCAGACGACCGCCGCTCCGGCAGCCGACCGGAAAGAACGGACCGCCGCCCGACCAGTGAAGCAGGTGCGGCAACAGGTGGTGTCCTCCCTGTCCCGGCCAGCGAATGACGAAGAGGGGATTGCCGGAGAACGGAATACGGGATTCCATACCCCCATCGGCAAGACGCTCTCCCCGGACAGGAACACCATCGCCGCCTGCGTGCACGGAACGCAGACCGTATCGGACGGGCAGGCCTTGCGCCTCCGGCTGCTGGAACCCATGGCGGTGGACGACCGCCTCATACCCAAAGGCACCCTGCTGACCGGAAGCACACGTATCCGGGGGGAACGGCTGGACGTGCTCGTCGAGACGGTGGAATACAAAGGGGCGGTCATTCCGGTGGAGCTGGAAGTGTATGACGCCGACGGCGGGCAGGGAATACTTGTCCCGAACTCGCTGGAATACGATGCCGTGCGTGAGATAGCCGCCAACATGGGAACCTCGATGGGGAGCAGCATCAACATCTCGACGGACGCCGGCGCGCAGATAGCCTCGGACGTGGGGAAAGGCGTGATACAGGGCGTGTCACAGTATGTCACCAAGAGGATGCGGACGGTGAAAATCACGCTGAAGGCCGGGCACAGGCTGCTGCTCCATACCCCGGAGTAGAAAAAGAGAAAACACAATTATTCAACAACCAACCAACAACAATCGGACATGAAGAAGATTCTGATGATGTTTGCCCTTCTGACGGGCTTTTTAGCTGCCCATGCGCAGCAGAGTAGCGGAGATTATTTTGAAGGGCTGAGCCGCAAGATAGGCTTCAGCCAAATGATACCTCCGCATGGCCTGGAAATCACCTACGACAAGACGGTGCATGTGATTTTCCCCTCATCCGTCAAGTACGTGGACCTCGGTTCCCCCAACCTGATAGCCGGCAAGGCTGACGCGCGGAGAACGTGATCCGGGTGAAGGCCACGAGGAAGCATTTCCGTAACGAGACGAACATGAGCGTGATTACCGAGGACGGGAATTTTTACACGTTCAATGTCAAGTATGCCGACGAGCCGCTGCTGCTGAATGTGGAGATGTGCGACTTCATCCATGACGGGGAGGCGGTGAACCGTCCCAACAACGCGATGGAGATCTATTTGCAGGAACTGGGCAACGAGTCGCCCAGGCTGGTGCGTCTGGTCATGAAGTCCGTGCACGGACAGGACAAGCGGAGAGTGAAGCACATCGGCTGTAAACGGTTCGGCGTGCAGTACCTGCTCAAAGGGCTCTATGCGCACGGTGACCTGCTCTATTTCCATACCGAGGTAAGAAATTCCACCACGTGCCTTTCGATGTGGACTTCGTGACCTTCAAGATCGTGGACAAGAAGATAGTGAAACGTACCGCCATGCAGGAACAGGTCATCTGTCCGTTGCGTGCTTTCAATTACCTGACCCGTGTGGACGGGAAAAAGAGCGGGAGAACGGTGTTTGCCTACCCAAGTTCACCCTCCCCGATGACAAGAAACTGGTGGTGGAGATGTATGAGAAACAAGGGGGACGCCACCAGGTCTTTGAGATAGAGAATGAGGACCTGGTGCGTGCCGAGACTATCAATGAACTGAAAGTGCGATGAAAAGGTATGTGTATATCACCCTTGCGCTGCTTGCCCTTATGGCGGGGCAGGCCCATGCGCAACGCTGTCTGCCGGGAATGAAGGGTGTCCGTTTCACGGCGGAAATGGCGGACGGCTTTTACTGCGGAGCGAACCGGCACGATGCCGGTTATGCCTTCTCGCTGGCCGTTTCCACCTATACGAAAAAAGGAAACCAGTGGGTGTTCGGCGGGGAGACGCTCCGGCGCAACATCCCATACAGGAACACGCATATCCCGACGGTGCAATACACGGGCGGGGGCGGCTATTACCATACGTTCTTTTCCTCGCCGGGCAAGGTGTTGTTCCTGAACCTCGGTGTCTCGGCCTGCTGGGGTATGAGACGGTAAACGGCGGCAAGAAACTGCTGGATGACGGTGCCGCCCTGCACAGGTGTGAATCCTTTATTTACGGCGGTGCGGCGACACTGGAGGCGGAAGGCTACCTGTCGGACAGGGTTGTCCTGCTGCTTCGGCTGCGTGAGCGGTTTGTGTGGGGCGGCGCCTCGGGCCGTTGCCATTGCCAGTATGGAATCGGAGTCAAATACATTTTCTAACCCTAAAACAGATATATACCCATGAAGAGAAAAATCCTTGATTGCATGATGGCGGCCTGCTGCCTGGCTACCTCCCTTTTTTGTCTTGTTTCTTGTGACGGCGGGCTGGATGTCCGGCAGGAATACCCGTTCACGGTGGAAACCATGCCGGTAGCGGACGGGATAGCAAACGGTGAGACGGTGGAAATCCGTCTGGAAATCAGACCGGAAGGCAACTTTTCCGGAACGGTCTATACGCTGAGGTACTTCCAGCCGGACGGCAAGGGCAGCCTGAAGATGGAGGACGGCACGGTGCTGAAGCCCAATGACCGCTACCTGCTGAATGAACGGAGATTCCGGTTGTATTACACTTCGCAAAGTGCGGATGACTCGCAGACCATCGACCTCTATTTTGAGGACAACTGGGGGAATATGCGGCAACTGACCTACGGTTTCAATGTGAATGATGCGGAAAACAACGTTCCGGACAATGAGTAGGGCATGGCTTAGGCTGACGGCCGGAGTGTTTATGGCGTTTGTGGTCTCCTCCGCTTTTGCCCAAAGAAAGGGGGAAGTGCCGGATTCGCTGTTTGACAAGGCCGTGGAATTCATCAAACGGGCGGAAGGCTGGCATCGGGACAGATGCCTTACATCGGTTACGGGCATTGCTTGCTTCCGGGGGAGACATTGACCGAGAACCTGAGCAAGGCACAGGCCGATTCGCTGCTGAGGAGTGACCTTAGAAAGTGTTGTGATGCGTTCCGGGAGTTTGAAAATGATGCATTGCTTTTGGGCGTTTTGAGCTATAATGTGGGCATTTTCAGATTGAAGGGCCATGGCAGGATACCGAAAAGCCGGTTGATACGGAAGCTGGAAAAAGGCGAGCGTGACATCTATGAGGAGTATGTTTCCTTTAGGTGCTATAAGGGGAAAGTGATTCCGAGCATAGAGAGAAGAAGAAAAGCCGAGTTTGCGCTTTTCTATATACCTTGATTATAAAAAGCCGTGAACGACGATGGGGAAATCGATGTACACGGCTTTTTTAACTGCTATTTTTACTCACTTTCAAATCAGTATATACAACAGGTTATTCCAATTTGTGCTTTAGATTGAAATGATAATGTCTTGTGGTATTCCCGTATAATATGCTATTTTTCCCACTGGTATATTATCTTCCTTCATTTTTATTATTATATCAATGGTTTCTCTGGTAAGAGAAGATGGTATAGGGGTGAACAGAATATCTGACAGTTTATTTATGGCTTTAATAACTCTTTGCCTGTCTGATTCCATTTTTAAATTTATACCACTGAAAGTAGAAAGTTCATCATGCAAAATGAGATAGTATATTCCGCCTATTATCAGTGCGGATATAGTTACAATGTCAATATCCGTATCTGAGAACAGTTTTGAATATTTTTGGCATAGAGGCAATGTATGTAATTCTCGTAACCGGGCGGTACGCTGACTGGTTTCATTATTATTAGCCAGTTCCCATTTCAGAAGCTCTTGCATTGCTTTGTTCTCCGATAAAGAATGGAACAATCCTGTCAGAATGTTCGTGTACAATTCTTTATCATTGCTTGATTGTTTCTGGGACTTTATGATATCATTGAACCAGTAATCGTACTTTTTGACATACTCATCAATAAACTTGTTCAAATCCTCATATCTATGGTAGAATTGGACAGGTTCGATTTCTGCCAGATGTATGATACCGGTAACTGTCAATTTTGAAAATCCATCATTTTCAATCAATTGATTTGCCGCATCAAGTATACTTCTTCTATGTCCTTTGCACTTCTTCGCTTTCTCCTTTCTTTCATTGTTCCTTTTTTATTTTTATATCTTTATTTATATCATTAAGAGCGTTGATTAAAGCATCCAACTGTTCATGTTCATGCGTGGCAAGAACACTGACCCTTAATCTGGCCTCTTTGGTTCTTACTGCCGGATATACAATTCCAATTGTAAAGATACCTTTTTCCTGTAACATTTTAGCTATTTCATAAACTTTTTTATTATCTCTTATCATAATGGGGAAAATGGGTGACACGGATTTGCCTATGTCAAACCCTTCGGTTGTCAGCCGGCTCCTGAGGTAATCGGTATTTTCCCAAAGTCTGGCTCTTATTGCCGGTTCTTTCTTTATTATTTCCAAAGCTTTCAAAATGGATGCGGTTACTTGTGGTGTAGGGGCTGCCGAGAAGACATTGCTGTCAGCATAAAATTTCAGGTATTGTATTATCTTTTTTGAGGCGGCGGCAAATCCTCCCACACAACCAAATGATTTGCTGAATGTTCCGGTGATGATATCCACTTGCCCCAAACAATTGAAATGTTCTGCTGTTCCTCTACCGTTGGCTCCCATTACACCTATTCCGTGTGCATCATCCAGCATCAACATAGCTTCATGGGTTTTGCAAAGAGAAATTATTTCCGGGAGCAAGGACAAATCCCCATCTTGTGAATATACCCCGTCTATTATTACAAGTCTGGTCTGATATTGATCTTTGGTTTCTTTCAGCGTTTTCTCTAAATATTCCAAATCATTGTGTCCTATTCGCTTTACATTTGTTCCTTTTAATCCTGCCATTGCGCTTGTATGGATATAAGGATCCACTAACGCAATGTCATTTTGACCTAATAAGGCTCTTAATATCCCTGCATTTGCCCCGAAACCGGAAGAAAACAGTATTGCGTCCTCCTGCCCTACAAAAGATGCGATTTCTTGTTCCAGTTGTTGATGTATATCGAGATAGCCACCTATAACCTGTGCGGCACAAGCACCTGTTCCATACTTGATAATAGCATCTATTCCAGCCTGTTTGGTTTCCTCTCGTTGTGACATTCCCAAATAGTCATTGGAGATAAATGCAGTGACAGGTCGGTCAAAGTCTTCAATGGTCATTGTTGACCCGACTCCTGTCTGGGAAGTTATCCAATAGCTTTTGCAACCAAATTCATTTAATTGATTGATGTACTGCTGGAAGTCGTCAGCTCTCTCGATAGCGTTCTTCTTTAAAGAAAGTTCAAAGTCTTTTAATGAGTAATAAACATTTTTCATATTAATATAATTTAGATTGTATAGTACAAATATAGATATTTATTTATGTTTATCAACATATAATGGCAAAAAACATCTAAAAATGTTATTTTATATACAATATAGATTGTATATTTGCGCTGTAAACAATAAAAATAAGGATATGAAAATGGATTTTAAATTAAGGTGGGTGCAGTTAATTGCTCTTTTCTGCTTGATTGGAATGTATTCTGGTAGTTTAGATGATGAATGTAAAAATAGGAAGGAAAAATAAACTTATATATAGGATTGAAACTGTGGATTTGTCTTGAAGGTTAGCAAAATGGCAATAATAACTCTCAAATAAATAAAGTAATATGAAAAGTAAAAATTTGATATCGTTGTTACTGACTACCTTATTTATGGTGTCATGTACAAATGAGATGGATGAATTAGTCAAGGATTCTTCTGAAAATGTTTCTGAAAATCTTCCATTGACGCGTTCGTGTTCAAATGACACGATTGATTGGGGAGAACTTGTTTGCCTTGAAGAGACAGAAGAACTTCTGAATTTGAAAAGACGTTATGAGGAAAATCATTCTGGAAATCATAAAGTGCAAGTTCTTTCTACGGCATTAGATGATTTTTTTTCATCTAATGTATATGCAATCAGAGAGCTCCCCATAACGATCAAAGTCCGTTCTGTGGCAAGTGGATCAACTGCGGCGAATGCATATCTTTTCTGTGACGGGGCAGAAAAAGAGGTTACACTTGGCAATTCTTCCACAGTGGCAGGCAGCAAATTCTATCTCAAGATTCTCCCCGCATCATCAGGAATTCCATATTTGATATATTCAAATGTGTCAAAAACCCCTTTGACGGTAGGTCATTATACTAATAATCCTAACAATAAAATACTCATGTCTGCAAAAGACAATTCAGGTTCATTGTATGGTTCTGGTTGGAATCTTATACCATCGTCTTATAAAGGGTATTTTTCAATTCAAAGTGAATCATATTTGGGGCAATCGGATCCTAATAATAGTTGGTCTATATTCTATTATGTGCTTGAGGCAAAAGCAGACAACAAATTGGGTTATGGCCAAAGAGTGAATTACAAAGCACAACAGGAATTTCTAATCAATCCAACCACTACATTTACTCTGCAAAATGTGACTTTTGACTTGGATAATGCGGTAGTAACTAACAGTACTGCTGTTTCCAAGGTCACTTCTTTGACAAATCCATATGAATATGTCAAAAATATGCCGATTACTGTAGCTGCAAGTGTTGAGGAAACATCTAATTTTTATGAAACGGCAGGTACTTTAAAATTGAATATATCCTCTTCAAGTACAACTAAATTTCCCCGTCCTATACCTATTGCAGGAAAAGCTGTGCTTATGGATAATACGGTCAAGGATGCCATTTATTCAAGTTCTACTCAAAAGTTTTCTGCAAAAGTAGAATATCAAACGAGTATTGACATGAAACCTCGGAGTCTATTACAGCTAAACGACAAAATTTAAAACATTTATTCTTAATGTCCCTTATATTGCTACGGCAATATATGGAGATCGTGAGGTGAAAGTTAAAGGGACTTGGAGAGGATATGCTGTAGCTAATCCTGAATATAATACTCCGATTAATGAACCGCATTTTTATGATCTGGAAACGGGAGAAGAATTGAATTACTCACTGTCGCTTGATGCTTTACGTAACACTTTTATAGTTAGATGACATGAAAAAATCATATTTATTTATTACACTGATATTGGGTCTTATGGTAACAGGATGCACTAATGATGAATCCTTTGACAGACTTGTTGGAACAAATGGCAATGGCATTATTGTATTGCAAGAAAGAAATTCGGATTTGCCAAAAACAATCCAGACCCATCCGGTAGTTTTAGAAAAAAAAGAAATAACAAGAGCTACAAATGAAAATGGAGGAATCATTGGTAATTCAGATGCACTTTTGGGCTATTCCTATTCCATAGGCAACTCTATCTTGGGAGATTATGAGAATGTGATATCTCCAGTTGTAAATTTGGCGAAAGTGAAAGAATATGGAAGTGATTATATTACCGCACGTTCCTTGCAAAATTTCATGTCGGACCGTTTTTCTTATTCAGATTATGATAGTTATGCATCTAGCTATCACAAACTAAAAAAGTGTCTTCTGGATTCAGCTTAATCTGGGGCTTTTTTAAACTAGGGCGAAAGAAAAAGACAGAAGGAGACTTTAAGTCAGAACTTACCTCATCTCAAAAAGTCGTATATGGTGAGTTGAATTTGTTGCTTAAGAATTCCTCTTTCAATCTTCAGGCTTCAGATGGTTCACGAAAATTTTATTCCCGTGAATGTCTGTCTACTGTTTTCTTAGAAATCTATATTCATCTACCATTGGCAATATTATGGATACATATGGCGGTTTTGTGCTTACAGGCTATGTAACAGGTGGAAAAGCTTGTGCGCTTTATACTGGACTAAGCGTAGTGGAAGTAACAGTACTTCGAAAGAAACCGGAATGGAAAAAAGTATTGACGCTTCTTTTTCATGGAAAAACAATTCAGCAAGTGGTGATTTCCAATTTGGGAAAGGCAATTTTAATTATACCTCTTCTGAGTATAATATGGAGCAGTTGTTTACAAAAATGTGGGTCTATGGAGGTGATCCTGCTGGGCTTAATATGAATAGCGCCCAAGATCTCACAAGTATTAATTTTGATTTATCTCCTTGGGTTGCATCACTTTCTGACAGTAAAAAACATACTATTATTGATATTACAGAAAATGGTCTATATCCTCTGTCTGCTTTTATCATAGAAGAGAATTTCAAGAAAAGAATGGATGATACGTCTGCTGGCATCCTTGAAAAATATCCGAGTTTTGTTGAACCTCATATTGAAATAATGCGTGTTTTTGAAAGATATGGTTCTTCAAATGAAGCATTGTATGATGTGGTGCCCGTACTTTTCACTAGGCAAGGGGATAGAATAATACTTCGTTCAGGAAATACTGTAACTGACACTGAATTAAGACGTAATGAGAATGTAACAGTCTTTAATCAAAAAGCTGTAGAGATAAAAGAACAAAACAAGCTTTTTATGGATTGCGTATCAGTTCCAACTCTGTTACGCGTCTTAATCCAAACCTTGGAAAGCCTTTGTGTATAAATCTTCCTAAAGTGGATGAAAGCACAATGTATACCTATACGAACCCACGGACAGGTATTCAATATATCTATGATACAGTGAATAAAATAGCTTTTTCACATTATACGGATGATTTAGACGGAGATTGGATCTTGGATGATTATGGAATACGTGACTGGATTGAGGCATTGCCCACAAAATCGATTTCAATGGCCACTTTGGCAAACTCGTATAGGATTATAGGATTGTAAATTTATGATTATGAATAAGATATTATTATTTTTTGTAATGGGTATTTGTTTTATCCTTGCCGGATGTGACAAGGATGATAATGAAGAATCTGAAATTTTGCTAACATCTCAAGAACTTATCCAAACAACTTGGGATGCCGAACTCTATAAATATAATGAGAATGGTGAAGTTGAACATAAAGAATCTTGCATCATAGAATTTCTTACAGATACGGAAGGACTATATATTAATGGAGAAGGTAGTGGCGATCCTCCTGCTGTAAACAAATTCTATTATCAAGTTGACAAACGAAAAATTGTCTTTGAGAATACGCTTTGGTCGGGATTTGGACATTAATAGAAAAATCCCAAAAACAGATAATCTTGCAAGCATATTTGCCACAGGAATACAAGACCGTTCTTACTAAAAAGTATTGAACTATGATTATAAGTCGACGATAATCAATGCAGACCTTACTGTCCAAAGGAGCGAATACCGAAAAGCTGACAGAGTAGGTTCATGGCATATATTAGATGGTATTATGGAATATATTTGATTGAAACAATTAGAGCAATAAAAGTATTACGATTGAATTAGTGTGAAATTAAAGCCACTTATGTTAAATTAAATTATGTAAAGATGAAAAAAATAAGTTTTTTACTAGCGCTATTAGTGGGCATATCTATTGTGTCATGTACTAATGAATTAGATGAAATGGTAGGGAAGCAAAATTTGCAAACCCGTTCTATTGAGCCTAGATTTACAGGAAATATATCAGAAAATCAGGCGATTGCATTGATGAATAAATTCTTGGATGCACCATCCTTTTTTTTTTATTTTGAGGATGTCATTGGCTTCGATCCGACAACGTCTATTTCCACAGGAAGTTTCACCGTTACCAGAAATGGAAAAACGATACATGTGCGTTCTATTCAAGTTGGGGTAATAGGAAAGAACGGAAAATATGGGGTTTATGGAACTCCAGTAACGAGCAAGGAATTTTATTCATTGAGAAATGGTATGGTTTTGCATGGAGAACCTATTTATGAAGAGAATGATGTGGAAAGAGCCAACCCGGTAGGAATGCGTTATTACTATACGACTAATGATGTAAATCATAGTCAAAATTGCTGGATTGCTATCAATTGGGCTGATGCTTCTACATTTGAAAGTATAATTGGTTGGTGAGTGTTATGACTATTATATCTTTAAGAAAGTTACCATCGTTTTGGTTGGTAACTTTCTTTATATTGCAAGTTTCCTGTACTGTTACAAGAGAATATCCTTTTATGAATCGTAGTTGTATACACTGTGATTCTTTTCCTGTATATTATGCAGATAAATACGATCAATTGGTTTTCATGCAAAAATTTCAAGATGCAGGCAATATTGCAATAAATTGGCCGCCGTTAAGAAGAATGAGAAATGGGGATTTATGGATAGAAACGGGAATGTTATAATTCCTATGATGTATGATTGGGTAAGTTGTTTTGGAGAATATGGATTTCATAAATCCTTGGCAATGGCGAAAATAGGCACTGACCAAGATAGAATGCCTATTTTAACGCCTTGTTCGACAGTACTTATCAATCAAAAAGGGGATACTATAACTCCTGTATACTGTATAATATTTCCGATTGAAAAGAAATTATCTATTGTAAATAACGGACTGCAACTTCAATCTGTAGGGAAGTCATTTGCGGTATCAGACGGCAAATGGGGATGCATAAATGATAAAGGTACGGAAGTGGTGAAATGTCAGTATGATTTAATTTATCCGTTTCGGGAAAAGATAACATTTGTCCAAAAATCAGGTAAGTGGGGAATGATAGACGAAAAAGGCAGGGAGGTTATTCCATGTATCTATGATGATGTATGTTACAAGAGCAATTGTCAAACTATAGATACTCAATTTGATATAGCACCAACAACTGTTTTAAAGAAAACAATAATACCATATCAGCAAAATGGGGTAATTTATATGTTTCAACAAAATAGAATCTATTCTTTTTCAAGTGACGGAAACATTTTAAATATAAATAATCTATCTATCATTAGATATAAAATGATAGTATGTACTTATTCAAATACAAGTCAAATGGTATTAACCATTATATCAATGGTATAAGATCAATATTTTGTGATACATTTTTTATATTGTATTTATGGTTGCTTGTATTCATCAAATTATTAGTAAGATATCCTTGTAGATAATTTTATGATATATACAGAGTACAAGTAGGAGAACGATACGGATTCAATCATGTACTAATTTAATTTTGCTAACAGATAATAAAAAGGAAGTATTGAATAACTCAAATAAAAATAACGGTATCAGATTCTTTTCAGGAGGGTGTGTCGTTATATAACATCTAAAAGGGTCGTATCAAACTCCGTTTTGAGTAATGATACGACCCTTTCTTTAGTCTTTTTAGGATGTTCTAATTTCAAATTAAAAGTTCATCTTTTCAAAAATTGAGTTTTGACACTCTAATAATGTTGTTTTACCTGATTTTCTATATTCATTTTCAAGTTCATATATTTTTCTTTTTTCACGGTAAGTTTCTACCTGAATGTCAGTAACTGTTCGTCTGTCTGTTCATCAAAGAAAAGGTTGTTCAGTCTTTGGTATGCCATATATTCCGTTTCTTTGCGTTCCGTCTGCGTAATCTGCGCTTTGGCAGCGGCGAGTTTCATCAGGCAGGAAGTGAAATCGGCACGAAGTCCGGTACGCTTGTCGTAAAAACTGTAATACGTGTTGATATTTTACGCGGATACCGGCATTGTAATTGGGCCTTGCGCCAACGGATTACCCAACGGTAACGTTCATGCAATTCACAAGGCAGGTCATACGAATGAACCGACATTTCCGTCTGGCTTCATTCGTATACTCGATGGAGATATACACCCAGCGTTCGATCTGTAATTCTCTCTCGACTTTGCAAGATCTTGGCATATTCCCCCTAGTCGTCAATTCTTTCTTGTACCATAATTTCAAGATTGCCTTGATGCAAGAAATTGAGATAGTCCGCAATGGCACGCTGGCAGCCGGTGAAATCAGGTGTCCGTTTGCCTTTACACTTTCTAAAATAGATCGTTCCCGATTTTGTAAGACCGTTTACGGATTTGTTGAATGTGCCTTTGGTACGGATATGGATTTCAAAACCGTCCCGTCTGGCTATTTCAAGAAAAACATTTGCCTCGATTCGTTCTCCATTTAGAAAATCCTGTTTGCAATCGTCAATTTGCCGTTGCCATTCCTTTTCCTTTAATCGCTGTTCCTCTTCCTCCTTAGCCTTCAGTTCCAGCCGTTTTTGTTCCTGTCTTTTTAAGTACGCTTCACGGGCTTGCCGCAAAGGTGCGGTATCAAGCCCAAGGGCTTCGAACACACGGATAGAAAGAAGAGAGATATGAACTTCTCTTTTTGAATCCTGAAGTGTATTTGTAATCCAATTTTTACAATAAGCGGCAGTTGTTTCTTTGCGTTCCTCCTTGTCAAGGAATCGGCGTGAATGCTGTCCGCAAGAGAAGAATACATTTTCTATCTTGCAGACAACATGGAATATGTCCTCGCTTTCGTTTCCATATTTGTTTTTTGTAGATAACGAGAGATAAACATTCTCCGCATACGGCTCCAACTCCATATAAGGAGCGACGACGGTGTTCCCGTCAAACTTGTATTTGAATACTTTTGCTTTCATAATTATATCTGTTATTATTGTTCATTCATATAATCCAATATGCTCCCTTCCAGCCTGTCGTATATCCGGTTGAATTGGTCCTGATATTCTTCCAGAAAAGCCCCGTCCGCATCGCACATTTCATCGAGTGTCTTATTGTTTGTCCGACATAATTCAGTATCGGTCAGTTCACAGACTATTTCGATAAGCATCGAGCGTTCCTTGTCTTCGGGGAGTAATTTGTCTTTTTCAGGCAACAATAGTTGCGGATATTGATTCTCAGATACAGGTCTGCCTCTTCCCAGCGTTCATCCGGAAAGAATGTGAATGCCTGTTTCAGTTCATCAGGTTGTTTGTCCCACCATTCGTTCAAACTCTTCGGTTCCATATTCATAAGTTTAATTGGTCGATAACCGTTTGGTTTGTCATTGCCGATTCCAAATCACCTTCCCGCAAATCGTTCGCGTTGCGTAATTCACGCAGGTTTCTTACTTCGGCATCAAGGTATTCCCGTGCCGTCTCTTTGTCACACCCGCAAGAGGTGCATATCCTGTCAATGATTATTGTTTCCATCATTATTTTTATTTAGTTTTTGTATTGGAACCGGATAAAAGCTGTACGGTTGTCCGGAGTATCTCGTCCAGCCAGTTGATGCAACGTGCCCGAGTTCAAAAGGACCGTCAATTTCGTACAAGTCATGGGAATGTTTGTCTTCCACAACGAGATGGAGGTCCTCCCCGAATAATTGTATCCTGCGCACAATGCATTCATAGGGATCGCCGTCATGGTCGAACCATATCACGTACACGGCATCCACCGTATCGGGAAACTCCATTTCCGTTTTCCCATATTCCTCCAATACCGCTTTTATGGCGGCTGTAATCTCCTTGCGGAGTTTTTCTACTTGTTCGCTGAAATCTGTTTTCATAAGGCATAGAAATGAATGCGGGAGCCGCCGGCGGGCTCCCACGATTAGACATCCGGTTTATTTATCGGAAACATTACGCATAGATATTGATGTGATTGAACGATTCCGGACAATGCTGAAAGACAAGCGGCAGGTTGACATGCACCATCGGTATTCCACCCAGCCGCTGCCTCTTCGGTAGCCGGTATCAGTGGCGAGGTGATTCAACTCCAGAAATTCCATCGCGTCGGGATTGTTGTTGATGTCGATGAAGGTCCTGTCGGGCAGTCCGACGGCATCCGTCTCTTCCAGATTGACCGTCAGGATCGTGTAAGGCTCTTCCGTATCGGCCAGTTCCAGACAGAGGCGAGCCAGCCGTTGTGATAGATCTGCGGAACCAGCCGTACAGCCTGTCCCTGATAGATGTAGAGTTTCTTCCGATAGGAGTCGTCGGATGGGACGATTTCAAACTCGTCTTCCTTTTCCGTGAAAGAAAGCATCGGGTTACGGACTGCCACGAATGTATCGTCTTCCATCCGGTAGCACAGGTGATCCGTTCCTGCCGAACGGATGATTTCCAATGAAGTGTTCATGATCCGGTTGTTTTTTAAGTTATGTAATGAGTAAATGTTATTTATTAGTTGGTTTTTACCCGGTTCATAAGTTGTCCCGATATCTCGTGCAGTTCCCGGCACCGTTCCGGTTCCTGTTCCCGTGCGAAAGCGGTGATGCCCTGCGTCAGTTTCCACAGGGTGGCCCCTCCGGTCACTCCGCCTCCGGATTGTTGTTCATCAGTAATTTTTCCACTTCGCGCCCTTCGCTCTTCAGCAGGCCTCCTTTCTGCACCAGTTGCTTGAGCTCCTTGTCGAAGTCCACATCTATTTCCGAAGCGCCTGTATTTCGATGGCTTTCTGCATAAGTGTATCCTTGTGGTACAGTCCTTTGGTCAGGTCCGATACCGCCGATACGGTGGTCTGTGTGTCCAGCTCGTAGGTCTTCTGTGACAATGCCAGCGAATCGGGCAGTCGTGCCCCTAGATGCACCTGCCGCATGACGGATTCACGTACCATCCCGTTCAGGCATGCTCCGTTGAGCAGGAACGAACGCATGTCCACGGAGCCGTTGCCATAGTCGGAGGTGGAAAAGCGTGCCCCGGCAAAGATGATGACCGTTCCGTTCTTTCTGGTGGGAATCTCAATGGGTGTGGGCAGGATGGTCTCGCACCAGACCTTGGTGTCATTCATGTAGCGTCCGATACGACCGCCCCCTGATTGGCCGCCTCCCGGATGAATGCGGTCAGGATATCCACCGAATTGAGCCGCCGGTACGAGTCGGAAAGTACGCCCCGCACTTCCATGCCTACCGCCCGGATAAGTACCCGTGTGCGCGCGGTCCAGCCCGAATGTTCGTTAAGGATGGTGGCGCAAAGCTGTTTCTGCCATACATCGCCACCGGACAGTTCGCGCAGGTATTTGGCCGGCACTCCCATCTTCTCCGAAATCTGGCTGATGGCATTGCCGTGCAGACTGAAATTTCCCTCCGGCATGGTCATTTGCACCCGGTCCGCCGCCCGGAATGAAATGACAGGCTGTTTCTCCTTGCCGCGCAGGTTCACCCCGATGGGGGCGATGAAGTCCTGCGCTATTTTCCTTCGTCAAGCAGCCGTGCGATGGTCTCCATGACTCCCTGCCGTTTGCCTTCCACCATCCGTTGTACCTTGTTGATAACCACCTGGTTCAATCCCTGCTGTTTTTCTACCGATGCAGGATTCGGCATTACTGTTACTTCCATATTCTTTTTTTTAATGATAGGTTTATTTCTTTATTCTCCATCCGTTCCTGTAATGGATGGTCCTGATTCCGGTCCGCACATACCCTGATTCTTGTCATGCCTGTATTCGTACATGAGCAATGCATGGTTTATTGCTGGCAGCTCACCTTTCTCCCTCAGTTTGTCCAGATGCGGCTTTGCCGCCTCCAGGCAGGAAAACCCGCCGAAGAAGCGGTTGCCCGTCATGTTGTAGAGTTCGATAAAATCATAATTTGTTCCCATGGTCTGTCTTGTTTTGGACGGGAGGTTCCATCCCGTATTTTTTCATGAAGCGGATATATTCCTTCTCACTGTATCCGGTCATTCCGAACAGTTCGTAGTAACCGTGTATGAAGGTCTTTTCTGTTCTTGCCTTGTGGGGACTGGCGCTCTTGTGGCAGCAGACAATGTGCCGGACGAAGCGGTAACACTTGCACAAGTCCTCCCAGATGGTATATTCCCTGTCCGTATGAGGTTCGTAATAGCCGCAGGAGAGGTTTATGCAGGATACGGACAGCCCCCTTGCCTTCAGGGTATGCACGTCCGTGCTCAGCCCGCTTGCCGGGTGATACCCGTATCTCCCGGGACTGACGGTTTCCAGGAATTCCTCCGAGCAGAGTTCCGTCCCGTGGACTCTTGTAATGATATCACTGTTGCCCCTGCGGTCACATCCGATGACGAAGCGGCAGTCCGCAAAGAAATCCATGTCGGCTTTCCGGCTGCCTATACATCCGTTTTCTTCCTGTACGAAGAAAGCACATTTCATCGCCTTGAAACTTTCCAGGCACTTCAAACAGATCCAGATGCCGTTCTTGTCATCGGCACCGATTCCGGTCATCCGCCTGTGTTTATGGTCGTACCCGACAATCATTGATTCCGCGACAAGGTGGGCTGCATACGTGCCGGTCTTGCGGCGGTGTACCTCGTCCATGTGTGCCACGACACAGGGGTAGCTTCTCCGGTTGCCTTTGACCGCGTAGATGTTGCCGTACCGGTCTTTCCGGTAAGGAATCCCCATGCGTCTGAGCTCGTCCGTGATAAACCGGGCCATCCGCTTCTCCCCGCCTGAGGGAGAAGAGATGTTGTAAAGTGCATTAATCTTTCCATATTCTGATATTTAAGAGATGAATAATTTCTGAATTTGCAGGTAACTTTTGAATCCGGGTATGGGCCGTCCCTTTTTGAACAGCGTGGAGGGATAGATTTTTCCCTTGTATTCCACCGGAGTCCCTTTCATGGTCGTGCCGAAGGCCGTTTGTGTATAATAGAGAGGGTAACACACGTTGCAGTACAGCCTGTTGCTGTCCTCATGTATGCCTCCGCATTGGGGGCATACATACCTCAAAACTGTTGCGCAGCCTTGTGTGTGCTGGCAGGAGGCAATCGCCTTACGGCCGTTGTGATTGGCCAGTTCCAGCCCGGTACCGTCCAGGTGGATGTAATGGAACGTATCTAGATAGGGAACCCCTTTCTTGTGCCACCGGCATGCCGGAACCTTCACCGACAGCCGGGCATGCACCTCCGTGCCGGGTTCCTCTGCCATTCCGGGTATCTGGCTCATGCTGATGAATCTTCCGGATGCGCATAGTCGTTGTATTTCTTCCTTAGGTTGATGCCGAGGCTTCCCGCCTGCTCCCTGATCAATCCATGACAAAGGCGTGTGACGTATAGATACGGTCCAGTACGGAAACCTGTACGGCCGGCATTCCGGTTGTGTTCCACATGGCTTTCCCCCATACGACAGCCCTGCCGAGCACGTTGTTCCCTTCATCCCTCGCTACCAGGATGCCGGCACCCGCGAAGTTGGCATAGAAATCCGCCGCATTGCGCGCCTTGTCTTCGTACCGCATACATGAATTGTGCAGGGTGGACGTGTCACCATCCGTAATGGAACTGTAGTTGGATTCCATATAGGCGTCCAGAAGTCATTCATTCCCGTATACAGCCTGACGGAAACTTTGCTGTCGAGCGTGATGGCACTGCGGAAATAATTGATTTCGCAGGATGTGTATTCGCGCAGGTTCTTGAACTGTTCGATGAAGGTGGATGGTTCCAGGTCTGTCCGGTTTTCAGGGAACCAGGGTGCCTGCGGGTTGTTCCTGTCCGGGAAATTGGGATGTTCCGGGTCCTTGTTGAAGGCGGTGAACACAATCCGGATTTTCCGGAAGGAGCCGCAGTCCGTCCACTTCCGTTTGGTGGACAGGAAATTATATGATCCGCGGATAATCTCCTGCGCCGGGCGGTTTTTCTTCAACTCGGACAAGATATCCGCCGCGATCACACTTCCGTTTGCCGCCGCATGCGTCAGACGGGATTTCAGTTCGTTGCTTGCATAAAGTCTCATGATATTATTTTTTTAGAAGTTAAACATGTGGGACGGGATACCGGGGTATCCTTCCGCTTGTGGAATTGTGCCATACGCTGTTTCAGACCGGAAATTGGGATGTTCCGGCTTGTCCGGTATTCGTCCTCGCTCATTTTCCGGATAGTGGGAATGCCGGTCGCCGTCAGGACGGGATTCACGAACCATCCGTCCTTGAAGTCCTCGGGGAGCAGGCTGTCATGCTGGATGACCTCGCCACGCATCCATGTATGAGCATGTTGCAGACGGTCATCAGGCAGCAGGTACGGCTGATGTCCTCCGCAACCAGGTAATTGCCCAAGTTGCGTACGTGGTACGCCAGTAGCAGCCTTCCGCTTCCGCAGGTCGGGTCACTCATCCGTTTGCCGGTCGTTTCTCATCTGTGGTACATTGTACCATCAGGTCACAGATGTGCACGGGGGTGAAGAACTGTCCGTGCGCCTGCTGTCCGCCCCGGGAAGAGAGGGCCATGAACAGGTCGCCGAACGCGTCGAACCACTCACGGGTCTGCAATTCCCGCTGCATGAGCTGTATCCATCCGGCAAGCAGTTCCATGAAGAAACGGTTCTGCTGCCGTTTGTATTTCCAGTCCTTGACGGGCGGCGCACCGGGTGAGAACCCGTGGATGACGTAACGCAGGAAATCGTTGAAGACGGACATCGGCTCGTATCCGTTCGAATATGCGAAATCGCAGATAAGTTCTCAAGCGGACGTAACGCTTGCGGAGTGTTGTACTGTGCCATATTATTCTGATTTTTTATAGATGGTTACTGTATGCCCGTCATGGTCTGTCCGTATCCTGACGGGGGAAACGCCAAGGAAAGAGAGGTGGGTTTCCGCTTTCAGCATGTTCCATTCCCATGCGGGGAGTTCCTTCCATTCCATCCTGTATCCCCATAGTATGAACAGGCCTTGGCGGAATCCGTCGAAAAGTCTTCCGTGCAGGATTCCGACCATCCGGTCCAGTTCTTCCTTGGAATAGACAGTGAATGATTCGTTCCGGTAAATGAACGCGCCTGCCGGCTCAATGTCCTGCCGGCGTTCGATGAGGTATTTTGTCCATTCTTTTGTGGTGTACTTTCCGTACAAGGGGGCAGGTTCTGTATATTTCCATGCCCTGACGAATGTGTGGAACAGGACTGCGCCGTTCTCGTGTCTTCCGGTATGTCCCCATGTCCGGAACTGTTTGTCGCGAATGCCGTCCGGAAGTAATAATCCCGGGTCTGTCGTAACCCAAGGCCCTCCTTCCGTATTATAACAGGTCTGTCCTTCTTTCTCATGGCAGAACGGCATCCGGGGAAGAAGGCAGAGCTGGGTTTCCCGGTCATCGCTTCTTTCAATGTGCGCCTGCGGATAGTAGTCGCCGCCACGGGTGGTATAAGTGACGGTGTCTCCGGCTACGGGTACCGGGTTCTCTTCCCGTTCTTTCCGCATCCTGGAGATCAGCCGGTTCACTTTCTCCACATCGCGCTCCTCTATGGAACATGCGCATCCTTCACGCTCATTGAGCCGGACCAGGCTTTTCAGGTCATAAAAGTTACTGTATTCCATGTCACGACCGGTTTTGTTGGTACAATCCGACCTGGCGGGCAACCATGTCACAGAATTTCTGTCCGTTCTCCTTCTCGCTTCTGAAATAGGCGATCATGTCCCAGAGGTTCCGGTTGAAATAGCCGGTCCATTTCTCGTAGTAGTGGCTTCCATCGACCTTTCCGAATGTTTCTTCAAAAAGCGCGGGAGTCAGTTCCTCATCCCCGTGATGGTTGTATTGCCACAGGGAGACAAGCAGCATTTGGTTGTAATCCAGTGTTTCCATATCTGTTCTTTTTTAGTGAGACATCGGCCTACACGGGTAGGCATTTTTTATTTCTTGATGTCTTTCCTGCCTGTTTGCCGGGGATTGCGGCAAGGCTTGGCGAAAGAAAATACCGGAGCGGAGCGGAGGATGATTTCTTTCGGCC